>Ga0209316_100673_pt1 | contig 9556 bp, 11 predicted proteins | sample 3C3metaG_FD_184150 | JGI IMG/M metagenome (GOLD analysis project Ga0209316, IMG submission 184150) | Freshwater bacterial and archeal communities from Indian Creek, Illinois, USA - 3C3 metaG (SPAdes) (version 3) | ecosystem: Environmental > Aquatic > Freshwater > Unclassified | place: USA: Indian... | reverse complement strand
ATGGTGCTGCATGCTGGGAGGAATTATCTCTCTGGTATCCTCGTTTTACTATTTCCCCTGGCTTGTTGTGGCATTAGCGGCGTCTTTTATGGGGCTTATAGTCAGAGTCATTAAAAATAAAAACCAGCGTCGTTTGCCTGTGCGGTTGTTACGGTACCACCGTTTTGATGCAATAGGGTTTGCAATTCACTTGGCAGTGGCATAACATCAGCCCCCTTTTAATTTGATTTTTATACTCATATTATATATTATACTTGCATAGAAATCAAGAAGGCGATAGGTTTATGCTATTGTTACGGTAGCTACCATAACCGCGTCATTACATTTTGATAGCTACGACAACCATAAAATATGCCATATTATTACATTATCAAATGCCAGAAACCCCCGTGTTTATTGAGTTCTTTCAAATTGCATATTTCGATGCGGCGGAGCCGCTGGGTTAATGCAAACTGAGCCAGGCTGTTAATTAAATAGGGCCAGCGTGTTAAGGGGGAGCCACCAAAGATTGCCTCGATGGCTCCGGGTTTAGTGGCATTGCTTCTTACTGTTGAATCCCTTTTCTTTTACGCATTGAATCTTCTCCGTCTATGATGAGTTGGTATGAATCGTGGACGATTCGATCAAGGATGGCATCCGCTATTGTGCTTTCACTGATTTTTGTGTGCCAGCCGGCCGGTGCGAACTGTGAAATGAATATAGTGGAACCGCATTGATGCCTGGCCTCGATAATTTCGAGTAGATCCCGGGATTCAGTTTCTGATAGAGGGACCAGGAGCCATTCGTCAAAGATAAGTAAGCTAACTTTTTTATACTGGGTAATAATTTTTTTGTATGTTCCATCACCTCTGGCAATGGCTAAATCCGTTAGCAATTCTGGTAGTCTAATGTACTTGGCGGTAAAGAAATTTCGGCATGAAGCAATGCCAAGCGCGCAACCAAAATAGGTCTTGCCAGCGCCGGATGCGCCCATGACAATTACATTATGCTTTTCATGAATGTAGTTACAGGTTGATAACCGTAATATTAGAGCTTGGTCCAGTTTCCGATCCGCATGATACTCAATATCCTCAATGCAGGCATAAGGAAACTTAAAATTAGCCTTTTTAATGAGCCGGCTCAGGCGGTTGTTCTTGCGTTTTGACCATTCTGCATCGACAATTAGTCCGAGCCGTTCCTCAAATGACAGCGTGGCAAAGGATGGATTCTTCATCTGCTCACGAAGTTGCTCTGACATGGTGCTTAGACGCATTTCATTAAGCTTGTTGATCGTTGTTTCGTTAAGCATTATGAATTCCTCCCGTAGTACACAGCACCGCGTGTAAAGCTGTGGGTGTTCTGGGAGTCATTATTTTTAGCGGTCACGGATTGTTTTTGCTCTATGGTGATGGTATCTTGGTCAGATTTTAGGATCGTACTGACGTTTTTGTAGCTAGGATTAGGCGTGTAGCTCAAGGCTTTTGCACAGGCAGCTTCCACGCGAGGCAAAGAGTATCTGTCGGCCAGTTTAAGAACTGCCATACAAGCCTTGTAGCCTTGCTGCTCGATCCTGTGGAAAGTTAGTATTGCTTTAATCACTGTGGTCGTGTTCGGTCCGACAGTGTGTGCCCACGAAACGAACCTCTCAGCATTCCACTGTGTATATTGCTTGTGTTTTTCAGGCATGTGGTCTTCAACTGTGCTGTACTGTCCAAAGCGACCATAAAGCCTAGGGTGTGAGCAAACTCTATGGTTTTTGTAAAAAACTTCTATGACACCCCGAGTGATACGGACGTCGACTTTGTGCTTAATATACTCGTAGGGAACACTGTAGTGCATATTGTCGACAGATATGTGATAATTGAACTGTACGGTTGCAATTTTCCAGGTTGCCAATTCGTACGCTGAGGCCGGCAGGGGCTGTAGTGCGCATTTCTCCTCTTCGAGAAACGTACTTATTCTGCTGCCCGGCTTCTTCTGAAAAGGTCTATTGTTGAATTCATCAAGCTTTTCAGAGATTGCGTCATTTAAATCAGCAAGAGAAAAGTAGGTTTGATTTCGTAACGCGGCGAGAATCCAAGTGGATATGACACCTACAGCACCTTCTGCATTAGGCTTATCCTTAGGCTTTCTGACCCGTGCAGGAATTACTGCAGCACCGTAGTGCTCCGCCATTTCATGGTACGTCTTGTTTATTACCGGAGTGTGTGAAGATGTTTTTTCAACACCGGTCTTAAGATTGTCCGGCACAAGTATCCTGGGAGCTCCGCCATAAAACTTGAAGCCATTTACGTGTGCCGTGATCCAGCTTTCCTGGTTTTGTGATAAAAAGCCCTCTACATAAGCATATTGGCTACTAGAAAGCGCTGCTACGAAAATGTAAACCGGGATAATTTCACCGGTATTCCGGTCAACAATTCCAGCTGTTTGGCCAGCCCAGTCTACCTCCAACAGTTCTCCCGGTTTCCGCTTAATGTGCATTGTAGCTTTTGTCGTGGCTGCAAATTTCCGATAGTAATTGCAATACTGAGTGTACTTAAGAGGAATCTCATTACTGAGGCGACAGGAATCGCAGTATTCGCTCCAAAGCAAGCTAAGTGTAACGCCACTCTTGGCCAGCTCCCGATGAATGTACTCAGAGTCAGGGATATTACGTGATGATGGCTGAACCTTGTCCGGGAATAGCATGTGCTGAAGATCTGCGTCTCCAACATCTTCCGGAAGTGGCCATGACAGCCCTCTCTCGTTGGCACGGGTTAACACATTTGACACTGTGTTGCGTGAGCACTGACAACTGGATGCAATGCTCCGCTGGCTCAAACCCATGCTGCTTAGCCGTAGAATTTCTCGATACTTGGTCATTTTAGTGACCTCCCAATGTTTATTTGCGCTTCTGAGGATTCCAGCCGCACATACATCCATTTTAACTGGATTAAACATTGAGTGGTTCTCTAAATTAACAGAGTGGCTCTGTGATATTAACATGGTGGCTCTCAAACATTAACTTAGTTGCTCAACTGGCGTTAACTTATTCACAAATCACATAAACTAAAAAAACCTTGTCTGACAAGGTGTTACTGCTAACGCATAATGTCCAGAACTTGACGTAGTTATTTGTCCCGAAATTGCTTGATTACCTGTCAGGGGAAAAAGGGAGAATTAAAGCAACTCTCCCTGAATCACCAGCTTAATCATATGGTCGTCAATGATCCGCCGTCCATTTTGTGCGCCATAAATCATACACTGGGTACATACTTTGTTGACCAGTCGAGCTGACCCACCAGAAAAGCGGAACACCTCATCGATTGCACTATCGGAGAAAATATCCTGGGTTGCACCACCGTAATCTAAGTGACGCTTCATGTACTCACCAACCTGAGCACGATCCAGGTGCGTCAGTTTACACTGCAGATCAATCCGTTGCCGTATGGCGGCGTATGACTGCAGTTGGAACTTATCTCGCAGCTCACTTTGGCCTACGAGGATCAGAGTCATGGGGCTTTGCGCATCCATCTTAAAGTTAAGGAGAAACCGAACTTCCTCTAGCATCTCGCGGTCGAGAAGGTGCGCTTCATCCACGATCACGACGGGTTGTAGTTTGTGGATTCCTCGCATCAGTTCGATTTCCCGGTGCAGTTGGCGCTTCGCATCGCCACGATAGAATTTAGACTCACAGCCTAACTGTTCTAGTAGCCCTTTGTAAAAATGCCTTGGTGTTAGCTTGGAGTCTGCCAGATACATCACTGTGAATTTAGCAGGATCCAAGGTGTCTCTAAAGCGACGAATTGTAGTGGTTTTACCCGTACCACAATCACCGGTGACCACGGCAAATAACTGGCGCTGCGCTGCGTACTCCAATCGTCCAATCGTCTCTTCAAGCATGATGGATGGGTAAAGTTCATGGGTCGGAATCCCTCTGGAAAACGGTGTTTGAGCTAAGCCATAAAAAGCCTCAAACATGGTTTTCACCATCCTTCTTTACCGTCCGATAAGATATGGCAGGAGCTTGATCGATTTTCCGTTGTTCATTTTTCTTTGCAGCTGCGACCAGGAGCCTTGAACTCTGGGCCGGTTGTGGTTGTAGCTGCGGGGGTAGTGCGGGACGAGGACCGCTTTTTTCACCTATGACTAACCGTTTGGCTGTCCAGGATGGATGACCATCGTATTCAATAGTTAACTGGCTAATGTCAACCGGATCATAGACAACGTCAACTTTACATCCGATAAAGGAAAGACCCACTTCATACTTTTCACCCTGAAAACTGATACAGCCGACTTTATCGACTTTGCGCTCCTCAGAGTGCAAGAAAGCGTTCGCAATCGTTTGTGGATCGAGAAACTTTAAAGCCTTCTTGTCACTACGATAAGCCGTCGCTGGGCTCAGTTTTTGCTCTAATGCACTATGGGTCTTGTTCTGGTAACATTCCTCGAGCCAGACCCAAAACAAGTGATTGAGCTTATCTAATGTTTGCGGCTTCTCTAAGGCCACTTCACTTAGAAACGAATCAACGACTCGATTAAAACGCTCGACCTTTCCGGTCGATTCTGGCGAGTAGGGTTTGGCAAACAGCAACCGGATGCCCATTTTAGAACAGGCTCGGTTCATCCATTTGGTTTTGTACTGGCTACCGTTGTCAAAAAACACGGAATCAGGTACGCCGTACTTTTGAACGGCCTGGCGAAAACAGTCTTCGACAATTACTTGATCGAGTATGGGGTAGAACTCCCCGTGAAGAAGGAAACGTGTTGCGTCATCTAAAAATGTCACTAGGAAAACCTGTTTCTTCGCTCCATCTTTACCGATGGGCAAGTAGGGTCCGTATTTGATATCCGAATGCCATAGTCGGTTACGGTACTTTTGTTGAAAGCGTCTGGCCGCTGTTCCTGATGCGGCATACATCTGCATGTGACGGGTACTGTAGCCACGCTGTGTTAGTTTATCCTGGAGTGTGCTCCGCTTAATCTGTCCGGGTTGCGTTAATCCTTCCCATTCGAGGATTTGGATGATTTGGGCCACACTGCGCCCAGGCACTTCACGACGTAACAAGATCGCTTGTTCCAGAATGTGAAGGGGGATGGTTTCCTCTGTCTGTGGCCGGCCTTTCCCTTTAGGCTTTAGACCACCAAACCCTTCCGCTTGGTACCTAGCCACGTACCTACGCAAGGTGCGCTCGGATAAACCTGTTTGTGCGCAGATTTGAGCCTTGAGTTGCGTCACCTTTGCAGAATCGAGACCTTCTACCAACAACGGTGACAGAAGCTGCATACGATCGGCCGCAATGGATTCAGCTTTCTTTTGATCTCTCATGTTCATTCCTCCTAAAATCAGGTTTCAACATGAGTTTACCGCTTCTCTATTCGGACAGGAATGCAGAACGGGTCTGTACCCAATAATTTGCATTCACGATGGGTCGGACAGTTCTAGCAAGCCAGCGGGGAGCATCCCCTACATGCTGCCAAATCCGTTGGAGCGACGACTGGGGAGGGTTGGATCTTCCTTCCGCAGATTCTGCGCCAAAACATAGAACAATGGAGACAAGAGCACCTGCGAAGCAATTGGATACCTCCAAAAACCACCGCTTCCATCGACGTATGGTGGATTCATCGGCCGCCACAGTTAACGTATCTTCTTCGCCTATAACTGCTTCAATACTTTCGCTCCCGTAACGCTTGTAGGGAACTAAGATATCCGGAAGTTCATGATGCACTCTTTTACAAAGTGAGCAACGAAGCCTGCGAATCATCAGAGCTACGTTGTCTCCAATCCCATTGATGTACTTTCTCACCCGGTTCCCGATAACTTGAAGTACGCTACCGCAACAGGGACAAGAGTTCTGCTCACCGCTCCTTACAAAAAACACCCGTTTCGGGGTTTTCAACCAGCTCAAAATCTGTTAGAATGACCATAGGTTGAGTTGGGCGCCCCTAGTGCTACTGTTGTAGGCAGTAGTGCATTTTACGGGGGCGTCTTTCCTTTCTCTTAACTCTATGGTCATTATATCGAGCAACTTCCGGTCAGGCAATACCGTTAGCTTTCGGTCCTTTTAGTTCAGCGTAAACACTTGAGGCTATGCTGCGTTGGCTGATCCCCTGATGGAAAAGCCGAAGAATTTCCCGGTAGTTAGTCATACAATGGTCTCCTTTAGAACGTATTTACACTGCTTAGTGCAGCGCATACATACATTCTACAAGAGATCGCTTCAACTGGCTCTCGGTAACCGGAAGGGTGGCTCAATTTTCCCGGACACGTGGCTCTCACTCACCGGAACAGTGGCTCAATTTGGTCCGGATTATCCAATTACCGAGGCGAAATATTCAAAAAAGCCACCGCTTTATAAAATGGTGGCTTTTTCAGCGCCCTAGTACTACGGGCGTTTCAGCGTTTTTTTGCTGTGTTTCTCCTAAAGTCAGGAACCACTCTGCAGCTTAGGTGCGATCCGCCCCAAAAACAAAAAAACCGCATGGGGAAACCTTAAAAAAGGTTCACGCATACGGTTTCTTTTAGAAAATAAAAAATCAAGCTTAAAATAGCCTGAATGGCTTTTAAATATTTGCATGGCAGACAATGGCAACTGAGTACCAGCTCCGTGGAGGATGAAGGACTTAGAACCAGTGTCTAAGTCAATTTGCAACTAAATAATAGCATATTATGCCAATGTTGTCAACTATGGGGAGCAATATAATCAGGCTCTAACCTCAGGATTAGCTAATTTGATCGGACGCCCTGACCGCATCCCAGAAATCGTGTAAGAACAGAGCAAGCATGATGAGAACGCTAGCGAAGAAAGTGTGGTCGTTAAAGAAGCCAGGGGTTGCGCTCATAGCACCATGTGCACTCAACATCAACAGGCTAACAGCCAAATAAAGTGTGAATTTCGTGACATGCGCCAAGTAGCGCTCATGAGCTCGGGCAAGGTTGGTTCGCTGATACGATAGTTCAAAGGCACCAATTATAGAAGCCGCCATTTCCCAATACTGCTTCAAGAATGATTTTACCAAGGCTCCAACAGTCAGACGCTGGGCTGTAATCTTCGGCTTACCAGGTTATTTTTTATATGCTACCAGTTATAACCTGTATTAATCCAATAGACATACAACATATGGTGAATATAATTTAGAAACACCACCCACCACATTGAATAATACTATTGTTGTAGTAATTTCACATTCTGTTTTTCTGTTTGAAACGAGAGCCATCACCGTAATAAATAACACCTCCGATTACTAGCAAAATAAACAACACCCAACTAACTGTAACGAGTTTTGGGATTCTCATAACTTCTCCAAATATACCAATCAAAAGTGAGGCTGCTGATATAAATATCATATTACCATAAGCTTTACATAAATAATCTGTATTATATTTTTCTTTTTCTTTCTTAGGTAATGTATTGTAGCCTGAAATCAGAAAAGTCCACTTTTTGTACTTGACCAGATATCCAAATACAACTACCAATATAAATACGTATAAGATTAAAATTTTCCTCCACTCCTTTGCAAAGTATTCCCCTAACGTTAATTTGTTTGTAGTTATTAAGGTTTATATTAACAGTATATGCGTTGATAGATAAAAAATATACTATCATCGCCTCTCGTTAATATCTCTATAATAAGTTTCGGCTAGATTATTAAAAAAATCATCAAAGTCATTTGGGGCCAATAGAGCGTATTTATCATTATATTTAATAGCTACTACTTTTGAGGTTGATGATAATACAATGGCAGAGCTTCCATTCATAAGGTTAAATCTACCAGCTTTATAGGAACCAATAGAAATGCCTGGCTTTCTTACAACAGGAGTAAAATCAGTGTTATCCTTCCAATTCAGTATATAAATACTATCTATATACTCTAACTTTATTGTTTCATTGACATAAGGAGGAATAATTATTTGAATATCATCGTTAATTATAATCCTTGAAGTTATTGGCGCAATTACTAAAATATAAATAGAAAATATTGAAAGGGGTAATATTAATATTATTGTCACTATATTAAACTTAATCTTCAATAAAGCTATGATTGGTATCATAGACAAAATTATTAAGATAAATAAAATATGAGTTGGTAGTGATAGATAGTAAGTACCCATTAATCATCCCCCTCATTAATCTTTGATTTTCTTCCGATAACTCACGAAATCACAGTTTATTAAATAGATTGAACAGAGCACTCGTGGTTGAAATTGAACATTTGTTCAATAATATGGAAGATTAAGTGTGTACCAAGCAGAAACACATGATAATCTCTATCATGGCCGTTGGTATCCACATGTCTCCTGGCGGCAAACATCCCATGTCTCACAGGGTCTATGCCCTCAATTCCTTCGTGCTGCCTGCCCACGTGGGTCAATGCCCTTATGGTAATTATTCAACCTGACTACCCGGCTCATTTTGTCAAAGATAAACTAAAGCTAAAAGAACAAATACCTTGAGAAAAAATACGGCGGTGGTGGTTGTGGAGATGTGGACAAAGCTTTTAGCTTTGTCCAAACAAGTGTGGAGCTTGTGAGTAACCCCTTCAGGGGTTATCCATTAAATCCACACGAGAGGCATATCCATCCAAAATCTTGATAAATAAATAACTGAATCCTAACAGCTGCCGGCAAGCTCCTCTTAATATCGCTCATCTTTTGAGGGTCATAGGCTACCTGTTTTATCAGCAGAGCAAAGATAATACGGATAAGCTTACAACACAGCAGGATTAACAACTGTTTCTTTTTCAGAGGATTTTCGGACCTGGTCGTGTAGTATTGATGCAGCTGCCCGGAACTCATTGTTTTTGGCGACCAACGGCATGATTCCCTGAAACAGCAAGGCCCTTAACCGTCTCCGTCCGCGCTTTATGCTTGCCGGAGCTGTTTTCTTTGAGGTTTAGGCTGGCCAACTTAATTATCTGCTTTGGGTGGTCAAACCTTACCAGGTCTCCGGCTTCGGCCAGGATGCCGGCCACGGTAACCAGGCCAACCCCCTTGATTTTCAGTACTTCCCTGACACCGGGAATCTGGCATACAAGCTGTTCAACCAGCTTCATGACCAGATCAAGCTGACGCATCTTCGTTTCATAGTCTTCAAGTAGAATTGAGAGGTCATTTTCAGCCGCCCTGGTGCCTTCACGTTTCCCTACTGAGGACCTGGCAGCTTCTATTAATCTGGTGGCGCTTTTACGACCCAGCGCCTTAACTTATCCTTCTGCCAACGCGCTACGATTGCCTTTGAGCCTTCCTCAAGCACTCGGACCAGCGTTGGGGAACTCCCCCCTGTGTTAGGATAGTTGTCATAGGGCTCCGAGAGAAGTATAGTTAGTGTAAGAGGTATCGGAGGAGGAAAGTGTATGCCACGGTATAGTGAAGAGTTCAAATACTCTATGATGATGAAAATGATGCCTCCCCAGAATCAATCGGTCAGTGAAGTAGCCAGGGAGACTGGTCTTTCAGAAGCAACCCTGCATAAGTGGCGAAAGCAGGCAAGAGCTAAAGGATTGGCGGCTCCTGGTGGGGAACAGGACGTTGAGCGCTGGAGCACCCAGGACAAGTTCTTGATTGTTCTGGAAACGGCTCGCCTCAGTGAAGTTGAGA
>Ga0209316_100666_pt1 | contig 9622 bp, 7 predicted proteins | sample 3C3metaG_FD_184150 | JGI IMG/M metagenome (GOLD analysis project Ga0209316, IMG submission 184150) | Freshwater bacterial and archeal communities from Indian Creek, Illinois, USA - 3C3 metaG (SPAdes) (version 3) | ecosystem: Environmental > Aquatic > Freshwater > Unclassified | place: USA: Indian... | reverse complement strand
GTCCTTTGGAAAAAAGGAACTTCCTTACCGTCAGCAGGATATCAGGATGACCTGGATATCGCTTATCATTTTTTCTGAACCTCAGTCCTTTGGAAAAAAGGAACTTCCTTACCGTCCGTGACCTCTGGTTTAGTGTTCCGGCTTCTAATACGCGACATGTTATAACTTCTGGTTTCCTTGGAATGCGTATCAGGCATATGTCCGCCTCAGGAGTGATTCCTCTCTATCAAAGCTATTTGCTCCATAATCCAGATAACCGCACAGATGCTCTGCTATTGCCCTCGCCAGCATCGGCGGCACCGCATTACCTACCTGCTGATATTGTGAATCCTTAGTCCCGCAGAAGACAAAACTATCGGGAAATGTCTGCAAGCGGGCTGCTTCCCGTATGCTGAGAGCGCAGTGCTTCACAGGATGAATCCACATGGATTTTCTGACATTAACCACCGTACCGGATGGCTCGTCGTATTTTAAGCGCAGGTAAATGGTTTTTTGTGTACGTTCCGTATCAGAGTAAGTAGTTTTGAGTTCCGGCGGCAAGCTGTGGAAATTACCTCCTTGCGGAATCGCTTTAAACCGCTCCAGTGCTTCCGGGGTTGTTGCCGTAGAAATGTGATTGTAAAGATTTTTGGAATTACGCAACAATTTCCCAAGCTCACATACATCTTTTGGAGTAGCAGGCATCGGTAATCCTTGGTCAGATACTTCAGTCGCCGCTTCAATTTCCTCTAAGTCCCCAATCGCATCTTTAACTGTGCGGTAGTTTGCTTCAGAGAATGTACCGGTCGGGAGCTTAACTTCTTCACATAAGGACTTTTTTATGCCAATAAGAACAAAGCGCATACGTTTCTGAGGCGCACCGAAGTCCACAGCTGATAAAACACCACTATTTATACTGTACCCAGTGCTGGAAGCTTCCAAGATTGATTTAACATAGTCAATAACCGCCATAGAAGTGACATGAGCAACAAGCCCGTTCTCGGCTGAATATCTGTCGACCTTGATACGATTATCCAATATTTCCTTAGCTTTTGAGAACATACGCTGCAGCATAATTGCTGGCATTATAACTTTACAGAGTTCTTCAGCGGCCTCATTTGTTTCAGTAGAAGCAAAATAGCTCTGTATAGCAATTCCTGCTACATGATTACGCCTTAATACATGGTCGTTTTCATCCAAGGAGGCAATGAGGTTCGTTGCAAGAGCAAGAAGTCTTTTCTTGTGTTTTGTCAGCGAAGTACACAACTTTTTGGAATTACGGGTTTTGAATAAAACATTAAGCGATAAATAGTCGTTTTCATTCCAAAGATAATTTGAAATACAAGTCATGTTTTTTGCAATGTCGGCAACACCAGGAAACAAAAATTCTGTATCAAGAAGCGGGATTTCCGACGGGCTGGTTTTAATGCCGTATTTATTTATGGTTTCCGCATTAGTTTCATCCACATAAAAGCGGTGAATATCTGACTGGAGCATACTCACATTTTCCATCACGAAAGCCATAGGGTTCAGATGAAGAACAGTCTGCACATACTTTTTTACAAAAGAGTTGTTCTGACTGATGGCATGATTTTTCTGACGGTTTGCATTAGAGAATCCTTGGCACGGCGGCCCCCCAATGACAACGTCAACTTTACCGAGTTTAGCTTTAATTTCATCACTAAGTGCGTCGCTGACATCATTATAAACTTCAGCATTTCCATGATTGCGCTTATAAGTCCTCTGTGCATTGGGGTTGTTCTCGAAAGCAGCCTTTATATAAAATCTGCCTGTTTGAAGAAACCCATAGCTAAGACCGCCTGCGCCGGCGAACAAATCAACAATACTATACTTTGATTCAGCATTAGAACTCATAATTTAAATCCCTCCTCATTTAACCGTTCTAGCACAGCAATAAGTCTTTTGCATTGAGCTGGGGTCGGCATCTTTTGGGGTATCTGGCACGCTATTCGCATGGCAGTATGTTCATCAGGCGTAATCATCCGCCTGCCTGTGGCAAAATTCAGAGCGTTTTGCCATTGCACCTGAGAAATTTCTATAATCTTTGTCATGATTTCTGTTTCCGAATCTATTCGTTGGCCATACTTAGCTTCTCTTTCAGCGACTTTTAACTCATCCCGTCCGATAAGGCATGTCTCAATATCAGAAGATAACCTGCACTCAATACTTTGAACGCTTTTCCAGCATCCTTCTTGCTTGCACCACTGGGTTACGTTTTCAACTCCTCTTTTCGGATCGGTCAGTTTGTCATAAACAAGTTCTGAAAGTTCGGTTAAAGCTTTAGCAACAGCATCCGGAACGTTTTGACGTGTCCAGATGTTCATCAAGTCCAAGTCCTTGCCGGGAGACTGTTTCTGTATAAGCATATGTAAAAAGGCAATGGTATAGGTCACTATATTGGCTCGATAACCTTGGGAATACCATGGCTGATGCGTCACCATTATTTCGCAGTATCTAAATATCAAAACTAAAGCAACGCTTTCTTGAAAATACTTCTCGTTGAAAACAAGACCGTCATCAGATGCTTCCCATTCGTCACTTGTCGTTTTGGCAAACTCAGCAAAGTTTGTTTGCGCACCTCGGCTCACTGTATGGGGCAGTCCCTTCCATGTGTTCCGCACTTTTGCAAGGTCAGTTTTCGTAATAAGCTGGTTCTTCGGGTTCTGGAGCAGAAACTTCTTTTTCTCACCAGCAGTCATTCGCATTTGCTTCTGCAGATACTGACCGCGAGCCCGCTCATAAAACCACTTCGTTTCGTGTTGTGAACCGCCTATTGCTCTTGCGTACAGACGCTGTGAGAATCTTTCCATGCGGACATGGAACGGATGAGTTGAGAAGAAATCAGCGTCGCTGACTTTATTCTGACTGTTAGAGGAACGTGAAATGTTTTGAACAAGCTCGGTTGCCTCTTCTTCCAGCGTACTTTCAATTACCGTCAGCTTCATTTGTACATAAATAGTGCTTAGGCTGGCTTTTTCACGGAACCTCGCATTTGAAAGTGATGCAGTCGTCTGTCCTCCATTGATTATCTGAAAATCCTTCGCCGAAACAAGAAATTGACCCTGCGAAGTAGATTCGATCTTAATATCCATTGCGGTAGCCGAAATGCCGTTATTGTAAGCGAAAAACCTCTCTGGGCATTGTAGAATAGTAGCTCTGATTTTTTTGTTCACAGCCACCTTTGTCGAAAGAAATGACCGTATGTTTCCTTCCAGCAGACCGCTGCCATATTTATCATAAATATCTGCCAAGAGAACACCGGGGATAATGCAAAGGTAACTTTTAAAGTCCTTTGTTTCCGTGCCACTTGCCTCCATGCACGGAATACCGTATTTGGAATACGCTTTGAAGTCAATTTCGATAATATGTCTTCCTGTGTCTGAACCACAGACTTTGAATAAGCGGTTAATGTCCCATATTTGACACTCTGACGGAACTCCGTTGATATCGGCGGATTCAAGCACGGTTATTGTAGCGCTTATGGATGCAGTCGTAAAAATCAAAAGCTGGTATTTGCGAATTTCCCGGCGCTTTTCCCGCAATAAATCTACTAAATCAGAGCATGGTCTGCTCATCTCGACTTCGCGGTGAAGGGTGGAGTTCAACGCATGGTCTACAAATGTGCTTAACCGCTCCCGTAATAGACCGGCTTGAGTTCTGGCAAGCACCCGCTCATTTTCAGAAGCATCATAATCGGCGATTATCAGGCTCATGGTTTTGTCAAACTCATCATAGGCATATCCGTCAACACGCATCTTTCGATTGCGCTTTCCTGTTCCTTCAAAGTAGGCGGCGGTAAAGTCCATCAGGAATTCCGCTTCCTGCAGATACTGAGCAAAAGCACTTACAAATGACGCACTGGACCCCTCACCGGTAGCTGCCGCTTCGGCTTTAACTCCTTCTATGAAATCTTTCCGGAATTCCTGTGCGTCCATTTTGTTCACCCTTTCAGCCAGTCTGTCAGCGATGGCAGACTTAACTCGTAATGCAGAGATTCAATTTGTGTCGGAACATTTTGTCTTGTGAGCCTTGGAAACGTATCATTTACACCGTACCGTTGCGATCCGGAGAAGGAATATTTCTGCTCAGAATATTCCTGCAAATCTATGTAGCCGTATGTACTCAGTTTTGATCGGAATAAGTCCAGCGCATCTGAGGCGTCAGTTAACTTGCAGCTAATCTGTCTTACTGCATAGTTAAGGGATAATGCCCCAGCTTTATCCGGAGCGGCCTTATCAATGCGCATTATCACAAGTTCACCTTCATCAGCGGAGTCAAGTTGTTCAAGTGAAGAAATAGTCACGCTCGCAGCAGAGGCGCCGACGCTTTTTACTTCATGCCAGCCATCTTCGTATACAAAATCTTGGTCGGCGCCATCTGCACCCACCCAGCCCTGCACTGCCGTTAATACAGGATCGCCTTTTTCAATGCGTTCTTGTAAAAACAGTAATTCACCCAGCAGTCCCTTGCGGCTATTTTCATCCATCAAGCCGCTTCTCTGTGTTTCCAGCAAACGGCTCCACTGCTTGTAGCGGTCGATGACTAATTTTAGAGCCTCTGTCTCATTAGCGGCAGGGCGCGAATGCTCGATGACATCACAGCAAAGGATAGCGAATACGCCCTGTTGCTCGTTTCGGAGTAGCTCAAAAGAAAGCGTCCAGCGGTTGTCAGATTCACGTCTGCGGCGGCTTACAATCATCGATTTTGAGGATTCAATTGCGCCGATTTCCGTGTCGCTGACCAGCAATAGTGTCCGTTGGCTAATAGATTGGTAACCTATATGCCACTCCAGTGGATGCTGCGTGTCAATCTGCAGAAAGCCCCCGCTCGTATATTTGATGCTGTTCCACTGCCGTTGGAGGATTTCTGGTGTTATCTTCATTCGTCCTCATCCTCCTCGGTATCATAGTAGTTTTTAAGTTCAACCATGTTGACCATGTAATAAGCGATTTTCTCGCTTCCGATTTCTGGGATACCTATTCCCAGTGCATAAAGGTAATCCGGAACTACACAGCCAGAATCGATCTGCGTTCTCGGATTTCCTTTGTCATCGGATTTTATACGGTCAACTGCGATAACATGGAGCATAAGGATTGGGTTACGGTTGATTTTTAGGTATGCGCTGTCAGGAACGTGCTTCTTTCCGTTTTCACGCGTGAATTTATCATCCACCTCATTACGCTGCTGCTCAGTTAGGCCTAACGCAGCAACACCCCCAGCACCTACACGGACTTTTGTTCCACTGATGCTGATCTGCTCTTTTGTTGCTTTTATGATACGGCTCTCAGATGAAATGATTAACACATCGTTACCGCAATTTAGTTCTACTACGCCACCAGCACCTTCTGCAATGACCACATCCCAGTTGCCCATATCCGTACAATCTCTGATGAAATCAGCAAGTGCCGCCCCTTGGAAAGACAAATGCCAGGGATGTGTTTTGAAATCACGGATAAGTTGCTCAACTTCATCCTTACTAACGCCTTCCCAAAAATAATGTGTTCCTTCTCTTTGAACGGCTCGTCCGATTTCGGGCAACCGTTTAACAAAATCTTTGAATGCTTCTTCATTTTGCTGAAGTGAAGTGGCATCTGCTCTCAGGCGTGGAGTTTCGAGCAATCGTCCTGACACTGTTATCGGACGCTTTACAGGAGTGGCGGAACGCATTTTATTTCGTGCAGTTACGATTAGCGAAGCCGGATCTTGTCGGACTTTCAAACCAAACTCCATCGGAGTCTGATTTGCATCCCTCATTCGTGTAATTTCCAGCTTCAATTCTTCAGCGGCAGCCGTTATGTATCCATACCAATCGATAGCTTCAATGCTAATCCAGATTTTGAACAAATCGTCATATCCCGGACGGTATCCAAACCAACGCCCCATTTGAAGAAGAGTGTCGTACATTTGCGATCTGCGATAGAAGTAACTAACGCATAAGCCTTCAAGTGTAAGCCCTCTTGACAGGCTATTGCCGCCTACCGCTATAACACGAAGCCCTTCTTCCTTATGACTGTAATAATCCAACCCTGTTGAACTACTCTTCTGGTTCACTGACCGAACAACAACGGGAGCGATAGCTTTGAATAGATACTTAGATAAAAATCTGTGCCACGACATAGGAATACCATCGGCTCCTGCTTTCTCCAAGAGTTTGTGTTTGTTCCATACCGCTTTCAGAAAAGCGATATTCGTAATGGCATCACTTTCCCGTTCGGATAAAGAAGCAAAGTTGCGGACATCGGATTGAACATCCTCAACCCAATTATGCGCCAAACCACTAATCTGATTTTGCACGTCCGTAAATCTGCTGACATGAATCATCATGGAGCGATGCTCTCGTTTATCTCCTCGGACATCGCGGATTCCATTAACGAGCAAGAAATACGCCATAGCCTCTTTCATGCTCGACGGCAAATCATCAACGACAAGATCTTTTTTGTGATTAAACGGAAAGAAGGCATCCATTTTTTGCGGATGGAGTTCCTCCAAAGAATCAGCAAACCGAGCCTGTTCTCCGAATATGTTCTCTGCACCGATGTAATTCGTCGGTGGAGCCAATGAATATATGAAATCTCTGGGGAACAGATCATCGCCTTGCATTTCCGTTTCCGTTTCAGGGTTTATGAAAATGTTCGCATATGGCGTGGCTGTAATCCCCAAATACGAGGCTTGTCTGAATAGCTTCAACAATCTGCGAATAGCATCGTTGATTGCGGTCGGATCTTCATCTTCCTTTTTGGTGTTGACGGAAGCATTATCGGCTTCATCATCAATCAACAGCATGGGAAGATTGATAGCTCCTCTCGCGTCCAGATTGTTGCTTTTTAGCCATTTTATAAGGTTATTGAGGATGCTCTTGTTCTTTTTGATAACGAAAAGAACTGTGGTGTTGACATTGTGAAGCGACAGCTTCAGCGCACGAAGTATATTCTTGTCAAAGTCCTTTGTTACAGAAGTAAACGTCGCTATTTGCTTTTCTTGACCATATTTACCCACGCCGACAGGCACATTTTCAATTTCCTGTTTGGGATCGAGTAGATATTGGCTCATTCTGCCAGAAAATTCTGCATCAAGACGTTCCTGCGTTTGCTGGCGCAGGTTTTCCATCATTCCGGCAAGTATAATAATTACGCGATAGCCTGAGTCAGCCGCTTTATTGCAAATGGCAGTGTAATTCGCAGTTTTGCCGGACTGAACATCGCCAAGCACAAGCCCGCGCCGCTGAAACGGAGCATCGCTTGTAGGATCGCCAAGATAATCCACAATTTCATCCGACACTCGTCCCAGATTCCCTGTAACGCGAGGATTCCAGTGCTTGACCTGTTCCAAGTATGTTTTATATCGATTCCAGAAAAAGAAGTCCAATGACTCGCGTCTTGCAGAAAGCCATGGCAGATGTTGCTGCCGATCTTTTATGAGGACGCCCAAATCCATCTGAACAACGATGTTTGCTTTTAACTTGCGTTTGATTTCAGTAAACTCTTCATCGCTAACAGGATATAGAATAGCCAGCGACTGCCGCAATGCTTCGACTTTCTCGTCAAAGACTGCTTCGGTCGGGGGAACATCCGGGTATTCTGAGTTAATCGCAGTGGAAATAAGCCCTTCCAGTGTTTCAGCTTTAGTTCCCGCCATCCGTACTTCCTCCTGTCTTATACTTTACTATTAGTTGTGGGTAGTTGATAAATGGCTCAGAAACAGCGATCCTATCCATCAATTCCGCTTTTCCGGCGTTTGTGGAAATTTGGGCAAGCAAGCCCTTCAGCAATTCTTCAACTTCCTGAATAGTTGTATCTACGTCGTTTTCGACGGGCTTGTCTGAGTTCATGTCCAAATAAAGCGAACTTAAAGGAAGCCCTGCCTCAATCGTGTTCAATAGGTTTTCAACGTTTCGCTTTGTCTGCGGTGATGCGTCATCGAAAACCTCAACCAACGGGTGATCTCTATTAATGGCGTAATACGATCCACCTTGCTTTCCTTTGAACCGCAACCAAACATGGACAATCGAGTCATGTGTTTCTTTCTTCCCACGGAATACCCACGTGCGTTTGCTGTGTTCTGCAAGCCTCTCAATGACCGAACTGAGATTGTTCCTTACAATCTCAGGGGGTATCGCCGTTGATTTCTTAATGTCAAGTGTCCAAATGCTGTCTAAATCATTTGGTATGTCGACCTGAATCCGAGCCAGCTTTGAAAGCTCGCCCTGTTGCATCATGCGAAACCATGTTCCCCAGACCAAAAGACGCTTATTTCTGTATACATAAAACCCTTGGCTTTTACGCAACCCCTCTTTGCCCCCAAGCTCCTCAATCTCTTCTGCAGATAAGTTTGAAATGTGGGGGAGTATGTAAGGTCGGACAATGACTTTAACGCCATCAATAAACAACTCTTCATCTGCCATTACTTGTGTATTCCTGCGTGTCAGAAAAGGGTCCTCATAACCAATAGCGGTTTCATTCATTTTTATCTGCAATTTTTTCAACCCAGTTTCTCCGCTGAGGTATCGATGAAATACTAAAGAGAGATGGGCACGGACATCATCCATCTTTCTGCCCATAGAGCGGTCAAAATTCAATTCCCCAACTTTAAGCCTGTCAAGATTCTGCCAAACAACGAGAGTGCCTCTTTCGAGTTCACGCAGGTTATCAATGCGGGGTATTGAGTTAATTTCTTCCTCAGTTTCCAGTATTATGAGAGACCATTCCTCAGTCTGAATTACATGATCAATATCCCAGCGTCTCACTTCAATGTTTCCGTCTTTTTTGCTGGCAACTGTCAATGTCCGGCACTGTGACAAAGACGCAGTTTTTAACCCAAGTCCAAAACGTCCTAAATCTGTTGCTACCCTTTTGTCATTTGGATTTTGGCTTCCATAACGCATAGCAGTTTCAAGCTCACCAGCATTCATTCCGTTGCCGTTATCCAGTATTGCTATATACGAATCCCCTATGGGGAAGAAAAAGATCTCAACAGATGATGCCGTTGCAGAGACACTGTTATCTACGATATCAGCAATTGCCGATTCTAACGTATAGCCGATAGCACGGGTGGACTCAATAAGTGTCGGTGCGTGCGGCGGCAGGGAAATAGTCTTCAAAATTTGCCCCCTCTTTCTGCAGATCTCTTCATGATTTATCTACAATTCAGGCGAGCCGAGGGTAATACCAACGGCAATCATGGCTTTTTTGGTTCATCAGGAATGATTTCCATAATATCGCCAATATCGCACTGCAGAACTGCGCATATTTTCATTAGCACTGTCGTTGTTACAGGTTCATCATGCCCAAGTTTTGTGATAAGGCTGGAGCTGATGCCTGCGGCAGACTGCAAGTCTTTCTTTTTCATTTTTTTGTCGATAAGCAACTTCCAGAGCTTGTTATAACTTACCGCCACGCCATTCACCTCAACACATTATTCAGAGCATAATTTTTTATAATTATATCACAATGGACGCTTTAAAAAACATCCCAATCGTATAAATAAGATGAGAATCATATCTTTTATCGAAGAGCCGGATGTAATTAAAGACATTTTGCTTCATCTGAATTTATGGGTGGTCAGAAACCATGATCCGCCTGTAGACAAGCTCGTAAAGAATATTCCGGATAAGACAGAGTTCTAT
>Ga0209316_100665_pt1 | contig 9631 bp, 7 predicted proteins | sample 3C3metaG_FD_184150 | JGI IMG/M metagenome (GOLD analysis project Ga0209316, IMG submission 184150) | Freshwater bacterial and archeal communities from Indian Creek, Illinois, USA - 3C3 metaG (SPAdes) (version 3) | ecosystem: Environmental > Aquatic > Freshwater > Unclassified | place: USA: Indian... | reverse complement strand
GTGTCTATGCAAATCAAAGAAAGAAAAGAGCGGCACCCGTTCGGCATCACTCTTTCCGCTAAACCTCATCGGGCGCTCGGGTCTCTCCAGCGTTGCCTTATCCTCCCTATGGATAAAAGCAATTTAAGTGTAACGCTGGTATTGTAGGCTCTCAATGTCAAATCTATGCGTTGCAGATGTCAAATCCTAGCGATGCAAGTGTAAAATGACAACGGCTCAGGGTGTAAAACAGCACCGACATATTCAGGGGTACTGAAGACTTATTTCATATATTTTTTCTGCACCAAAGCGGTAGAAAGCGAGTTAAAAACGAAATATTATGATGAAATGCTTAAATTTATAAACAAGAATATTTTGGCAAACAAGGTTGGGCTAAAAAATCCGAGAATCAAGAAAGTTAGTAGGAACAAACATAAAACAAATTTAAGAAGGAACATGTAAAGAAGAAAGAACTTAACAGCCAGCAAATCGGTAGACTCGAAAGCAACAGTCAGAAAACTAGAAGAGCGAAAACTTGCTGGTTTTTTATCGTACATAAGCATCCTGTTGCTATAACTCATTTCGCCGAAGTAACGCTGCGATCAGCTTTGCCTAGTCTCGTAATGACACTAAACGTAACAGCACAAAATGTGTCACTACGCACTTGTTGCATTTTCTCCCCCGCATCAAAGACAACTTTCTATTGCAAAAAAAAATTAGGTTGACAGCATTGTCTGAATAGACACGCCTAATTCAAGGCTTTTGAGGTTTTTTAATCTATTTAACTGTCAAAGACCCGGGTAACACTGTTCAATCTAAACGAAAAAGCTGTTCAATCTAATAGGTCATATTGTTAAATATGTGCAGTCAAAGCGCTAAATACTGTACAGAATACTCATATAATGATGTTTATTGACATATTGTAATAATTTGCTAAACAAAATATATCAAATTGATGTAATAAAAAATCATTCATTTATAAAGGAGTAGTCTTTATAATCAAATTTGAGTTTATGCTTTCAAGACCAAGGAGGTATCATAAATTGTTTTTAAGAGCAGATATAAAAAGCAGAGTGCATCATAGATCATATTTTTTAAGGAGCGTATATGAATATCGGGAATTATTATTGATGCTGTCACCCGGAATTTTGTTTTTTATTATTTTCTCTTACATCCCTATGTATGGCGTTTTGTTGGCATTTAAAGATTTTAGAATTATGGATGGAATTATGGCTAGTCCATGGGTTGGACTAGAACATTTTCAGAGAGCCTTTTCTGATCCATATTTTCTACAAGTACTTGAAAACACCATACTCATTAGTGTGTACAGGCTTGTTTGGGGTTTCCCAGTTCCAATTCTGTTTGCACTTTTACTAAATGAAATTTTTCACCAGAAATTCAAGAAACTGGTTCAAACAGTATCCTATCTACCATTTTTTTTGTCATGGGTAATTCTTGGTGGAATGTTTATAAATATCTTATCCCTAAATGGTCCGATAAATATTTTTATTTCAATCTTAGGATTCGAACCAAGGATTTTTTTGGCAATTCCAGAATATTTCAGAAGTATCCTTGTTATTACAGAAATCTGGAGAGGATTTGGTTGGGGAGCTGTGATATATCTCGCTGCTATAAGCAGTATAAATGAAGAGATGTATGAATCCGCTTATTTGGACGGTGCAAATAGGTTCCAAAGAGCTTTTTATATTACAATTCCCACTATTTCCCCCATCATTGTTATAATGTTGATTTTGAGTTGTTCGAGTATTCTAAGTGCAGGGTTTGATCAAGTCTTCAATCTTTATAATCCTATGGTAATGAATGTTGCGGATATTATTGACACATATGTATATCGAAAAGGTTTACTTGATATGGATTACAGTTATGCGACTGCAGTCGGGGTTTTTAAATCAGTAGTTGCATTAATACTGATAATTGGAGTTAATATGACTGCAAGGAAGCTTGGCGGAAAAGATTATGTATTATGGTAAAACTATGGAGGTATATAAATGATTGTCCTAAAAAAATCAATATCAGAAAAGGTATTTGATATTTTAAATTATTTTTTTGTGTTTTGTATTTTGCTAATTACAATATACCCATTTTGGAATCAGGTGGTTATATCGCTAAGTGGTGGGTTTAGTTCATATTCAATGGGAATGCTATTATGGCCAGCTATTATCTCAACAGAGGCGTATGAACTGGTGCTTAGCTACTCGTTATTGTGGACAGGGTTCAGGAACAGTATTATCAGAACAATATTGGGAACACTGCTTTCATTGATATTTACAAGCTTAACTGCATATCCGTTATCAAAAAACAAGCTGCCTCTGAATAGCTTTTTTACGAAAATGATATTGTTTACTATGTTGTTTAATGGTGGATTAATTCCAAACTTTCTATTGATAAAAAATCTTGGAATGCTGAATACTGTTTGGTCACTTGTATTACCAGGAATGATTGGAGCTTTTAATGTATTAATAATGAGGAATTTTTTTAAAAGTATCCCTGCAAGTCTTGAAGAATCGGCAATGATAGACGGCGCAGGCTATTTCAAGATATTTTTTTCAATCATACTTCCTCTTTCTGCACCAGTTATAGCTACCGTAACTTTATGGTTGGTAGTAGGTCACTGGAATGCTTGGTTCGATGGACTTATTTTTATTACAGATAGGAATGGAATTTTGCTTCAGACTGTATTACAGAGAATTATTATTGAAAACAACACATCTGATATTCAAGAAATTTTGGCAAATATACATAGTAGTGAAAGAATTGGTTTTACAGGAAGACAACTTCAAGCTGCTATCCTTGTTGTAGCAACCATACCGATGATTATTGTCTATCCATTTGTACAAAAGTATTTTGTCAAGGGTATTATGATTGGTGCTATTAAAGGGTGAACCCTTTGATATAAAAAGTAAGCTCTCGTATACCAGAATTTGGATTAGCGAATTATGGTAATACTGAGAAGCCGAACTATAGAAACTGTTCCTTGGCAACTTCATATAGCATTCTAATAGCAATAACAGGAAAATAGATTTGCATGAGCTTACAAAAAGGCAGATTGATCATTTCTAAGTTTTCAATGCAGATTGGCTTACCGAATTTGTTTACCTTAAAGGCAGAGAATTTCGGTTTTTGTCCTCTGCGATCGTTTAGGTCAATAAATGGCTCTACTGAGTGGCTATTTAAAAGTCTGTAGATCTCATAGGCATCGTGCGCTGAATCCAACAAAGCTTTTGAAAAGATTATGTCTGGATACAACTGACGCAGTTGAGCGTAAGCAGCGACAAAAGTTCCGCTGTCGTGACGGGAAGCCTGAGTCAGATGTAGGAGCAGAGGAAGGTCATTAGGACTGTCCGCTGCGGTAATGGAATACAACGTGTGGCCGTAAAACCAGCGATTATGATAACTGTCCCATCCCCAATTAGCGGTAGGGTTGGTATATAGTCTGGGGCACGAACAGTTATAAATTCTTTCTTTTTTGCATGCACAGACTCTTTTACCGATGTGGCTGGCGCCGGTTTCAAGAGGAGCTCCGTCTCCGGCAAAGGCGAGCTTATGTTTGTCACCGCAAAGTTCCAGATCAAATGACGGTTTTACGGCACATGTTGTAAATACTTTCTGCAGCAGTGTTTCTGGACCCTCAAAGGAATATCCTTCAAGCACTTTGCTAACCAGGCCGGCAACAAGGCTTGTATCTTCATCCGGTAGTTTTTCGCCTCGCTTTGGTTTTTTAGGTTTTTTCTTTCGCGGTTCACGCAGAACTTTATGTGGCTCATATGCCAGCCAAAACCTATCCAAGAAGTCGTAAAAAGCACCAACTCCCGGAATGACGTTAGGCTCAAAGCCACATATAACAGCCAAGAGGGGATGAGATTTCACTCTTTCAACAAAGAGAGTAATCCCTTCTTTCAAATGAGTCATTACCACAAGAGCGCGGAAGATTTCAGGTTGATTCTGGGATGGTCTGCCTGTAAACGAGTACCGACTCATAGCAACAGGGAGAAGAGTATCCAGATTGAGAATATACACTTTTTCCAGGATTTCTGAATAAACCTGATTTGCTGTTCAAGTTCCGGAAGAAAAGACAACAATTTTTTTCCAACCATAGCTGGAACTTTTCGTGAGGTCTCCAGTAACCAAGCAAAGCAAACGACTCCTTCATCGTATTTAGAGACTGGCAAATAATGTCTCCAATTCGATTTTGAAACGATTCTGCAATTGTCAAGTTCTAAATTTAGTCGTTATGCTAGTTTGACTCAAATATATCTGTGTATTGCAAACTGTCTCGCGTTATTGCTATATTTCTATATGAAGTGATCGGAATATCCTAGAGGCAAAATAAAAAATCCAGGTCAAAAAGTAGCACGGAGGCTTGCTTGCGAGTTTTTAAGAAAATACCTATAATTTAAGGAGGGTTATATATCATGCAAAATAACACAACAAAGATAATCGTTGGTCTTGTCGTAGTACTGGTTGTGGCACTAGGCACATGGTTTATCGCAGGACATCAGCCCGTTGAGGATCAACCTGCAGAAGATCAGCCCGTTGAGGATCAACCTGCAGAAGATCAGCCCGTTGAGGATCAACCTGCAGAAGATCAGCCCGAAGCGCCTATAACATTAAGAATTTTTGACGTGGATGATACCGCAAGATCATCTTACGTGCTAAAAACTTTGGAAAGTAAATTTAATGTAATATTTGAAAACAGAGGGATAGGTAGTAACTTTATGGAGCAGTACTCTGTGTTGATAGCAGCTGGAGATATACCAGATATATTTACTTGGCTTGATTTCCCTGCGTACACCAAATTTGCAGCTCAGGGAGTTCTGGCAGAATTACCTATTGCTACTATTCAAAAATATGCTCCTAGAATTGATGCATGGCTTAGAAAATCTGTTGATGGTGATCCATATGCAGCGTTTATAAGAGATGGAAGGAATTATGCACTTCCAAATTATTCAATAATGGCAGAAAATTTTAATGCATTCGGAATAAGGAAAGACTGGCTAAGAAATGTCGGTATTAATAAAACACCGGAAACGCTAGATGAGTTGGAAACAGCACTTAATAAGTTTACAAATGGGGATCCAGATGGTGATGGTAAAGACGATACGTTTGGATGGTCTACGGATAACTTGGGAATAAGTACATTGTTTTATCCGGTATTTGGAGCGTATGGAGTTTTTCCGGGAATATTCACAGAAGAAAATGGTAAAATCGTCAGGGGAGAAATCCAGCCAGCAACAAAACAAGCACTTACACGACTCAACAAATGGTTTGAAGCAGGCTATCTCGATCCGGAATTTTTTGTTAATAAGTGGGTCAACGTTACAGAAAAATGGCTGGCAGAGAAATTTGGAGTTGTTACCTGGGCATGGTGGGAATTATCGCCAAGAGATGCATTTTGGAGTGGATCATTTAAAGAAAATTTACTTCAAAAAAATCCGAACTCAGAGCTTGTGATTATTCCGTTCCCCAAAGGTCCAGATGGACAATCGGGTTCATTTCAGCATTTTCCCCTTGCAAGTTTCATAGCCTTTGGCAGACATCTGGAGCAAGATCAAGAGAAGTTACAGAAATATCTTGAAGTAATGGATGAATCGAGTATGAATCCAGAACAACTAGAATTTGTATTTTTTGGCGTGGAAGGAAGAACTTTTGAGAAAAATGCAGATGGAGATCGTGAATTCATACCGCCTTATGATGATGAGACCAAACGTAAGGAATTTGGAATTGGTATAAACCCTGGTGTAAATCATCAAGACTATTATAACATTCAGTTCCAATTTATGTCAAAAAACAGATATCTTCCGTTTATCGATGATGTTATGGAACTATCAACAGGAAAATATGATATTCTCTCCGGAATTGATAAACCCGTATACAATGAAATCTATGAGAGCTTAGACCGCTTCACTTATACAAGTTTTGTTAAATTTATAACAGGTGAAAAATCAATAAACGAATTTGATAGTTTCGTCAATCAATGGAAACAAATGGGCGGCGACAGAATTATGGAAGAAGCTCAGCAAAAATATGATGAATTTTTCAAATAATGAAAAATATTGATTTGTTGCAATGCACTGAAGCTGAAACTTTTGCAGTTTAGATTATGAAAAAGACCATCAAATAATGTGCAACTACTACAGTTAATTGTTTGATGGTCTCTACTTCATTTCTAAATAGTTATGCCAGTTTACACTTTTGAGGAGGGTATGAATAATGCGACAAAATAGAAATTCATGGCATATTAAGATAGACACAAACGCAACTACGCATTTATATGCAGGTTCAGCAATATATTTAACCGGTAATATTAAAAGGGAGATATCCAATACACAGATAAGGTGGTACGGCCCGGGTTATGCGGTATGGGAAGTTGAGACAGAAGAAGATGGTGAATATGAATTGGCAATTTGTTATGCATCTTTTTTTGAAGGCATAGCATATAATGTGCTTTCCGAGAGTCATCATATACAAGGTATAATTCGAAAAACAAACGGTTATTTCAATACAACAGACCACTTGTTAAATTTTGAACGTGAATATCTTTATAAGAGAATAGCATTAACTAAGGGGACATCCCGCATAACTTTTAACATTACTGAATCACTTGATAATTATGACTTTTCATTATCATCCATAGAGCTTACTCCTGTTACAACAAAAGTATCAATTGAGGAAGATAAAAATTCTGCCAGCTCACTAGCAAGTACAGATTGGTTTGTACATAAGGGCTATGGAGTAATGTTTCATTGGACTGCGCAATCACAGCCTAAGTATGGAAAGCTAAAATTGTATGGAAATGCAGTAAAAGATTTTAATGTGAAAGATTTCACAGATATGGTAGAATTAACAGGTGCCGGATATGTCATTTTTACCGCCAATCATGCCATACCGCATTTCCCTGCTCCAATCCGATCGTGGGAAAGATTGTACCCTGGTTGGACAACCGAACGTGATTTAGTTGCCGAATTAGCTTTTGCGCTGGCGTTGAAGAATATTCGACTAATGCTTTATATAAATCCTTTTGCTGCCTACACTTCCTCTCCGCGCTTAAAAAATATAAACGGAAGTACCGGTTACAGAGATGATCTTCGAATAGACCCATCTTGTAAGGATGATTTTATTAATACAACTTCTGAAGTGCTCCAAGAGATAGGTCTGCGTTATAAAAAAGATATAGCTGGATACTGGTTTGACAGCTGTTATCAACCATATATGCACTTTGGTAGTTTTCCCAGTGAAGTATTGTTCCGAGCTTCAAAAGTAGGTAATCTTGAGCGGATATGTGCATTTAACCATTGGATTTTACCTATAAATACTCTATACCAGGAATACTGGGCAGGTGAGGTTGGAGACATTGGCAAGATAAATGAAAAAAGGCATATGGGATATGGAGCAGGCAAAGGCCTCCAGAGTCATGCTCTCATTATTATGGATGATCCATGGGTACATGATAAGCCTGAAACTGAAGTGGAAGAACCACGATACAATGCTGAAACAATAACTACATATATAAAAGGTTGTATGAAAAATGAAGGTGTTATTACCATGAACTTGGGAATTTACCAAGATGGCAGTATTGGAGATAAAACTATGAAAGTAATGAAAGAAATTAAGAAAGCGATTAGAGGATAATTGTGATTTGTTGAATAAATGTTGTCTGAATTCCCGTTTAAATTTATAACTACGTTTTATACAGACACATGTAGTCTGAAAAAACGCATAAAATCAGCAAATTTTCATACTTTTCGTTACGGATGAAGATATTTTTCGGATTGAAAACTAGGGATTGCGTGCGAAAGAAGTAAAGTCACTTATGCCCCTAAAATGTTTCATAACCGGAATTACATCATCTTTTAGCCAAAGTCCGCTCTATCTTTTTGCACGCTTGGTGCGCAAACATTGTGCACTTCCCATGTACCAACGCGTTCCTGCCTGCTTGAGCCTTTTTTGAAGTATCGTTTTATTGACGCTCTCTATTGAATATACCGTAGATAAAAAGGCTCAAGCTTGAAAAAGACATTCTGGAAGGGACGATGGAAATTGTAAAAAAAGATCCGGGCGTCGATCCGAAGAGCATGACAAACAAAGAGAAAGTAATTCTGGTCGACGCCCTGAGAAATGAGTACCCGCTGAATGAGTTGCTCAACTGCTTGGAAATGGCACGTAGCAGCTATTTCTATATCTGCAAGATCGCGTTAATGCCAGCCAAGTACGAAAAACTGCGACTCCGAATCATAGAGTTATTTGAGGAAAACTGCGGACGATACGGTTACCGACGGATCCATGCCTTGCTTGCGCGAGAAGGAACTTGCGTTTCTGAAAAGGTAGTGCGGCGCATAATGCAGAATCCGATCTTGTCGTCGTCGGAAAAAAGAAACGGAAATACAGTTCGTATCAAGGCGAAAATACTCCTGCTGCAAATAGTCTGATCGAGCGCGATTTCCATGCTGACGCGTCAAATGTCAAATGGCTCACAGACATAACGGAGTTCACCATTCCTGCTGGAAAGTTATATCTTTCCCCTATCGTTGATCGTTTTGATGGGTTACTGACGAGTTGGTCGATAGGGACAAGCCCCGATGCCGCGTTGGTCAATAGTATGCTTGATCGCGCGACGGAAACCTTGAAAGAAGGAGAGCATCCGCTGGTGCATTCGGATCAGGGTTGTCATTATCGTTAGTCTGGTTGGATATTGAGGATGAAAAAAGCGGGTCTTAAACGATTGATGTCCAAGAAAGGCTGCTCACCCGACAACGCTGCTTGTCGGGAACTATACTCAATTTGTTGATGATATTGCATGTTGTGGAGTAAATGGGTTTGTTTTAGAACCGATTACCGATATGGAGTATATTGCCGGTAAATATGGAAGGACGCATGTATTTGTTGGAAATGCGGATACAAGAGTTCTTCTGAATGGAACTAAAGAAGATATTCGGAAAGAGGTTCAGCGTTGTATGGATATCGGAAAAAAATGCCCGGGATTCTTTATTGCTGTAGGAAACCATATTCCACCAAATACACCCGTTGAAAGTGCTCTTTTTTATAATGAAGTATATGAAGAGTTAAGCCGCAGATAGATTAAAGAGGGATCTAAAACCGTATAATTTATGTAAAATAGACAAGCTCCTGAAGAAACTGTGGAGCTATTAAAAGTGTTCGGTATGAGATTCTTGTTGTGTATAGGAGGGGGCATCTGCAGAACAGGCGCGGGATGATATTTTAAATATACTCAAAAAGACCAAAGACTGTAGTATTGAAATAGTCATGAAGGACATCAGCACAGTGAAATACAAGCCTCAAAGACTATGGGAATGGTCAAGAATTGCACAGGATACGATAAATGAATATTATGGGTAGTTTAAACCTTAAAAGCATCTAAATTATATACCAAGGAGGAGAAAACATGTCAGCATTTGAATTGAATTTCAGGCAAGTACACCTTGATTATCATACCAGCCCTGATATTCCGTCTATTGGTTCGGATTTTGATCCTGAGGAATTCGCAAAAACTGTCAAAAATGCCCATATTAATTCCATAACTTGTTTTGCGCGATGTCATCATGGAATGATTTATTATGATTCCAAATTGAATCCCGAAAGGATACATCCGAATTTAACCAACAGAAATCTTTTA
>Ga0209316_100663_pt1 | contig 9638 bp, 8 predicted proteins | sample 3C3metaG_FD_184150 | JGI IMG/M metagenome (GOLD analysis project Ga0209316, IMG submission 184150) | Freshwater bacterial and archeal communities from Indian Creek, Illinois, USA - 3C3 metaG (SPAdes) (version 3) | ecosystem: Environmental > Aquatic > Freshwater > Unclassified | place: USA: Indian... | reverse complement strand
AGCAAATTTCTACTGCCATATGCCTGTAAATCTTAAGATTCCACCAATGAGAATAAACAAAGTTCCGCCAACGGCTACATACTTGCCAAAGAATTCCCACCAGGGGCCCATCTGTATCGAAGCGCCGGCGTTTACTTCTTTTCTTGCGCGCGAGCTGCCGTACACCCAGAAGAATGCTATCATAACAATCAAAGTACCTATCGGCATTAACACTGCGGAAGTAAGGCGCATCCACAGTGTAAACCAAGCCATATTTACAGTAAGAGGCAACCCTATAATTAAAGCTCCCAGAGAAGTGATCAATGTCGCTTTCTTTCGGTCCAACTTAAAGGCATCCATTATTGGCTCGATTGCTGATTCAAAAAGAGAAATAGCGGATGTGAGTGCTGCAAATATTACCAGAAGGAAGAACAGTGCTCCAAATATTGTTCCTGCAGGCATTTGACCGAATAAACCAGGCAATGTGATAAACAATAGAGGTATCCCAGCATTAACGTCTACTCCAAATGCGAACGCTGCGGGGAATACTATGAATGCTGCAAGTAGGGCAGCAGCCGTGTCAAACAGCGCTGTATATCCTGCCGCTTTTGGAATATCTGTGTTTTTCGGAAGATAACTGCCGTAAATTACCAGAGTGCACCCTAATAAGCTCAATGAAAAGAGAGCTTGCGCCAGTGCGTTGAACCAGGTAAACGGATCAGCCAATGCTGCGAAATTTGGTGCAAACATGAAATTGATTCCTGCCATGGCGCCGGGAAGTGTTACGGCACGAATTACGAGAACTATCATAATTACGAATAGTGCGGGCATCATGTATTTATTGACCGGTTCAAGACCTTTTTGAACTCCAAGATAGGTGATGGCGCCTGTTATTATTACAGCTATAACATGCCATATGAGGGCATAAGGTGTGCCTGCAAATGCGCCAAAATATGCTCCGAGGTCAACCCCTTCAAATCCTCTGAAGGCCATTATGAAATAATGAATAATCCAACCTACTACGACCATGTAAAATACAGTGACTGCAAAGGTCATCAGTACAGGGAAAAAACCAAACCACTTTCCGCCAGATATTTTCTTTTCACGGAAAACAGCTTCAAGTGCACTGATAGGACCTTTTTGCTGACCGCGGCCAAGTGCGAATTCGCCCATAAGTCCGACAATTCCGATGAAAACGACTATAAGGATGTAAATAAATAAGAACGCGCTGCCTCCGTACGATCCCATTCTCCAGGGGAACATCCATATGTTGCCAAGCCCTATGGCTGAACCTGCGCTGGCTAAGACAAATGTCATTTTGCTTGACCATTGTTCCCTTTGGATTTCGTTTGTTGCTTTTTTCTTTGCCATTTTGTCTCTTCCTTTTAAAATTCTTAATTAATGAAAATATGAGCCGAAGAGAAAAAATAAAGCCTCCTTCCCTATTTAGTTGTATTTTTGTGCAAACCAAGCATATAATATGTATAAAAATGCATATATGCCCAATGCGAAACATTATAACCGACTTCATTTACAAATTCAATATATTTTTTCATTTTTCGCAAAAATTTGAAGCAATGCGGTATCTTTGCTGCAAATTTAACAAGCAATTAAAGACGCGTTCAATTTAGATGAGCATTTTTAGCTGGGATTAATGCCCGATGTATTTTTTATAATGCTAGAAATGCAGGAAAAGGCTTTGTTACTGCATTTTTGCATACTTAAAGTATAAGTAGCGAAAAAGCGTATTATATGATGAAAAAATCAGATAGCAAGGCCAGAAAAAAGTGTTGTATACTATTGAAAGCTATTACGAGAGGAAAGAGGGATGAAAATGGTAAAGTATTGACCAGAGTAGAGTGAGGGTGTATCATCTATAAATATCAGATTCTTCCGGAATTTTACTTGTGATAGGAGGTAATTGATGGATACTAAGGACTTTTTAAGTGAGCTTGTCAACACTCCCGGGATTTCAGGATATGAAGAATCAATATCTTTGAAGGTTTCTCGTGTTTTCGAACGTTACTGCGATGAGGTCAGAACCGATGCTTTTTATAATGTTTATGGCAAAATGACTGATCAAGTTGGTGAAGGTATGCCAAAGGTCATGCTGGCTGCCCATATTGATGAGATAGGGCTTATGGTAAAAGAGGTGTGCGAAGACGGTTTTTTACGCTTTGTAAGCGTAGGTGGGGTTGATCAGAGGATACTTCCGGGTCTTGAGGTTATTGTGCATGGGAAAGAGAATCTGCTTGGCATTATTGGTGCAAAACCGCCGCATCTTCAGATTGGCGATGAAGCCAAAAAGGCTTTGGAGATGAAGGATATGGCTATTGATGTAGGGTTTAGCGGAGAAAAGCTTAAGGGTGTAATAAATGTAGGTGATCCCATAACCTTCAAATCTCCGCTTACTACTTTGAATGGCACGATTGTCTGCGGCAAAGCGCTTGACGACAGGGCGGGAGCAGCGATTTTGCTTGAAACTATGAAGCAGCTCAAGGAATTGCGTTTTGAGGCTGAAGTTTATTTTGTTGCTACCGTGCAAGAAGAGATTGGAACTCGTGGGGCTATAATTAGCACTTTTAGGGTTATGCCTGATATTGGGATTGCAATTGATGTCACGCACGGTGATATGCCCGATGCTCCAAAGGAAGAAACTTTCTCAATGGATAAAGGGCCGGTGATTGCGATAGGTCCGAATATGCATCCGGGGCTGACTAAAAAACTTATGGATATTGCAAAGGAACACGGTATTGAATATCTGGTTGAAGTAGAAGCGGGGCCGACCGGAACCGACGCCAGAGCAATACAGATTTCGCGTTCCGGCGTACCTACGGTTTTGGTTCAACTGCCGCTGAAATACATGCACACTACCGTTGAAACGATTAATATTGAAACTGTCAAGAAGGCCGGAATGCTGCTTGCAAGGTTTATTTCCTCAATGAAGGAGGGTTGGCGTGAATGGATGAATTATTAAAAAGGCTGACGGAGGCTCACGGTGTGTCGGGTGACGAGGGAGAAATCCGGGAGATTTTGAAAAGTGAGGCTGCTAATTTGGCGGACGAAGTTTCAATCGACAGGATGGGTAATCTAGTTGCTTTCAAGAAGGGTACCAAAAGCGGCAAAAAAATTATGCTCTGCGCTCATATGGACGAAGTAGGGCTTATAATTCACAACATAGCGGATAACGGTATTCTTAAGTTCAGCACAGTAGGTTCAATTGATCCCAGAGTACTGATATCCAAAAAGGTAAGAATCGGAAAAAAGAAACAATATGGAATACTTGGTCTTAAAGCGATACATCTGCAGGAGCCCGACGAGAGAAAGACTGTCGTAAAGACTAAGCAATTGTACATAGATATCGGTGCAAAGTCAAAGGATGAAGCTTTAAAGCTTGTTAATTTAGGCGATTATGCAGCTTTTGATACCGAGTATCTTCCGTTCGGGCAAGGTCGTATAAAAGGCAAGGCGCTAGATGACAGGCTTGGATGTTCGGTTTTACTCAATGCTTTGAAGTGCAGGTATCCATTCGATCTATACGCTTGTTTTACAACACAGGAGGAAGTCGGGATTAGGGGAGCCGGGGTTGCGGCATTCAACATAAAGCCTTCGATGGCATTGATTGTTGAAGGAACCACATGTTCTGATGTGCCGGGTGTTGATGAGCATATGCGCTCAACAAGGCTTGGCAAAGGACCGGCTATAACTGTTATGGATGCGACATCATATTCCAATAAGGATATGGTGAACAAGATTATTGAAACCGCCATAAAAGAAAACATACCATACCAGATGAAACAATCTGCAGCCGGAGGAAATGACGCGGGAGCAATCCATATATCCGGTGAAGGTATAAAAACTGCGGTTGTGTCTGTTCCTTGCCGTTATATCCATTCTCCGAACTCTGTTGCCGATATGAATGACTATTATTCGACTTCAAGACTGGTCGAAGCTTTTTTGAAAGGATGTGAATAAAAATGAAGGAACTTTTAAAGAAACTTGTGCTCTGCTATGGACCCGCAGGAAACGAGGAAGCTATACGGGATTGTATAAAAGAGGAGATTAAGGATTATGTCGATGAAGTAAAGGTGGATGTGCTTGGTAATCTTATCGCTGTAAAAAGAGGCGGCGGTAAAAAAGTGATGCTTGCGGCGCATATGGATCAAATAGGCTTTATGGTCACTTACATCGATGAAAAGGGGTTTATACGCTTTTCAAGGGTTGGGGGGATTTTCGTACAAAACAGCATTAACAGCAAGGTGGTTTTCAAAGATGGGCTTGTCGGTGTTGTGAGTTATGAGAGTGAAATCGAAGATATAAAGGATGTAAAACTAGATAAGATGTACATTGACATTGGGACAAAAAGCCGCGAGGAAACCGAAAAGCTCGTAAAAATAGGAGATGTGGCGGTATATGCCAACGGTTTTGCCGAGAGTAACGGTAGATACATAGCTCAGGCAATGGACGACCGGGCAGGCTGTGTTCTTTTGATTGAAACCGCAAAGCGGCTTAAATCATCGCCGCATGAAGTGTATTTTGTCTTTACCGTACAGGAGGAGCTAGGTGTGCGAGGCGCTAAGACATCGGCCTACGCGCTTGACCCTCACGTAGGAATAGCCGTTGACGTGACTTTGACGGGAGATACTCCGAAGAGCAAGCTTATGGCTGTAAGGATGGGAGAAGGTCCTGCCATAAAGGTCAAGGATGTGTTGATTATGGCACATCCTAAAGTGAAAGAGTTAATGATAACGAGAGCACGTGAAGCTGGTGTGCCTTATCAGATGGAAATACTTGAGGCGGGTGGAACCGACGCCGGAGCAATACACCTTACGAGAAAGGGTATTCCGTCAGGCGTATTATCCATACCCACAAGGTATGTACACAGCGATTGTGAAATGGTAGATGCCGGTGATATGGAAAACGGCGTGAAGCTTTTGTTGAAAATTTTGGAAGAAGAGATAGAGTTTTAGTTTAATGGAGGATTTGTTTATGACTCATGAAAAAGGGACCATGTCGGTCCATACGCAAAATATTTTCCCTGTGATTAAAAAGTGGCTTTATTCAGACAAAGACATATTCTTGCGTGAGCTTGTCTCGAACGGCGCTGATGCCATACAGAAATTAAAAAGGTTAGCCGCTTTCGGAGAGGCAAATATCGCTGATGACTTTGTTTACAAAGTACAAGTGATATTGAATAAAGAAAAGAAGACAATTCAAGTCACTGACAACGGTATCGGTATGACGGCCGACGAGATAAAAAAATACATCAATCAGGTAGCATTTTCAGGAGCTGAGGAATTCTTAAACAAATATACGGATTCATCCGATGAGGGTGGAAAGATAATAGGGCATTTTGGGCTAGGATTTTATTCGGCTTTTATGGTGTCCGACAAGGTTGAAATCGACACGCTCTCATATATTGAAGGTGCACAGGCTGTAAAATGGTCTTGCTCGGGAGGGGCGGAATATGAGATGGATGATTCGGACAGAAACGCAAGAGGAACAACCGTTACTCTTCATATTTCGGAAGATTCTCAGGAATTTCTCGAGTCTTTCAAGCTGAGCGAGATTCTGAGTAAGTATTGCTATTTTCTGCCTGTGGATATTTATCTTGAGGACACTTCCGAGTCTGCCAAAGAAAAAACAGATGATGAAGTTGAAAAACCCATAAACGATAAGTATCCTTTATGGCTTAAAAAGCCTTCTGATATAACTCCCGAGGAGTATAAGGCATTCTACGGAAAAGTTTTTAACGACTTTAACGAGCCGCTTTTCTGGATACATTTGAATGTGGATTATCCTTTTAATCTTAAAGGGATACTTTACTTCCCGAAAATCAGGCACGAGCTTGACAGCATTGAAGGACGCGTAAAGCTTTATTGCAACCAGGTTTTTGTGGCGGACAATATAAAGGAAGTAATACCGGAATTCCTTTTGCTGTTAAAAGGTACAATCGATTGTCCGGATTTGCCGCTTAATGTATCGAGAAGTTTTTTGCAAAATGACGGGTACGTGAAAAAGATATCGAACCATATATCCAAAAAGGTGTCGGACAGGCTGCTTGAGCTCTTCAAGGACAAGCGGGACGAGTTCAACCGATATTGGGATGATTTAAACCCGTTTGTAAAGTATGGATGCATGAGAGACGAAAAGTTTTATGATCGTGTTAAAGACATCATACTGTATAAAACGATCGAAGCGGAATACCTAACACTTGACGATTTTACGGACAAGCATGGAGATAAGGTTTTTTATGTGGCTGATGAGAAACAACAAGCGCAGTATGTTAATATTTTCAAGAGAAACAACATGTCTGCCGTAGTGCTTCCGAACATAATAGACAGGCATTTTATCCAGTTTGTCGAGTTTAAAAACGGAAAAGTGAAGTTTAGTCGAATTGATTCGGATATATCGGAGTCTTTAAAGACATCGGAACAAAATGACGCGACTAATACAAAGTGGCTTGAGGACGTTTTCAAAGAGGTTGCAAACAGCGCTAATTTGCAGATAAAATTTGAGAGCATCAAGGCGTCTGAGATGCCCGCTATGATACTCGTATCCGAACAATCAAGAAGGATGCGGGAATTTGGGATGCAATTCGGGATGAAGGATGATGATAGTCATTTTGGAGATGAAAAATCTTTGATAGTCAACTTGAAAAACGATTTGATCAAAGCTCTGCTGGGGCTAAAAGACAGAGAAGATAAAAAAGAAGATGTAAAGGATCTTTGCGAAGTCGTTTATAGCCTTGCAGTATTGGGGCACGGCAGGTTAGATCCTGACAGCATGACAAGTTTTTTACAAAAAAGCAGCAGCATACTGGCAAGAATCATTAAACACTAAAAATCCGTAGGTAACGAGACACGCCGCAGCAAGAGAACCTTGAAGCGGCGTGTCTTGCTATAATAAGCAATCAGTATGTCTTGAAGATGCCGATTACTACGCCTCGCTCTGCATTAACCAGCTTTCACAGTAGTAATAAGGCATTCAAGTCCTGTACAGAAAGAAGAAATGATTCGTAGGACCTACTCCTTTACCTATGGAGAGTGAATGCTTTATTGCGGATTGTACATATGTTTTGGCTTTTGCTATCGCGTCGTGTATGTGTAAACCGTTGGCAAGATTGGCTGCTATTGCGGATGACAATGTGCAGCCCGTGCCATGGGTATTTTTTGTTATTATCCTTTTTGATTTGTAGTAGGTAAACGCTTTGCCGTCAAACAGAAGATCAATAGGGTCAGATAAAAGGTGTCCTCCCTTTATGAGGACGTATACCGGCCCCGATTTATGTATTTTACGTGCGGCTCGCTTCATGCCTGAAATATCATGAATTTTGTATTCGCTTAAAACTTCGGCTTCCGGAATATTTGGCGTGACGATCAAAGCCTTAGGCAGCAATAAGTTTTGTAGCGTTTCGATCGCGTCCGGTTTCAGTAAGCTATATCCACTTTTTGATATCATAACAGGGTCAAGGACTATATTTAACGGATTATATTTTTTAAGTACGCACGCTATTGTGGTTATTGTTTCTATTGACGATAACATTCCTATCTTCACGGAGTGAACTTCTATATCCTCAAATACCGCTTCCGCCTGCTTAGCGATAAGGTCTGCGGATACATCTTCCGCCGCTAAAACGCCTGTGGTGTTTTGTGCCGTTACCGCAGTTATAACACTCATTCCGTATACCCCGTTTGCCGCAAAGGTCTTAAGATCCGCCTGGATACCGGCTCCGCCGCAGCTGTCGGAACCTGCGATTGTTAACGCGTTTTTCATTGGAATGCTCCTCACAATAACTATCTTTACAATTAAAGCATAGCATGAAATATGAATCAATACAACCTAGCGCTTATGTAACCCGTAGACATTTGTCACTCAGGCGTGATAAAATGAATATGTTAACGGGAGGTGCATATATGGGAATCACAATCGGACCTTTTGATTTGAAAACTGACGATTTAGATAGAACTGCCTGGCTTTTTTATGTAACCGATCTGGGGATAATGCGAATGTTTTTTGGTAAGGAAAAGCAAGCGGTTCCTCTTCTAAAGAAATTGATTCTTCTAAACTACAATCATTTCAGTCACAACTACATAATCTGCGCAAGGCAAAATGGCGAGATTGTAGGAATTTTAGCCGGCTTCGACGGTAAAATGAACAGATTGGTTGAACGGGAGTGCGGTCAGGAATATTTCAGGTCACTTGGCTTACTAAAAGCGTTAAGAGCCGGTTTGGTAGCTTTGTTCATGCAATGGCTTTTTAAAAATTCAGTTGCCGATGATGAGTTTTACGTCAATAATCTGTGCGTGGCTCCGGGAAATAGGAATTTAGGAGTAGGAGCGATGCTTCTTGGTGAGATTTTTAGAAAATATGACAAAGTGAGCTTAGGAGTTAATGCCAATAATCATAGGGGTCTTAAGTTTTATGAGAGAAATGGCTTTAAAGTCGAGTCCGGGCACAAGATAAACATTCTGGGCAAAACGTTAGGGGCGTATAACATGATGTGGAACAGGAAGGACAATTGTTGTGGATCAGGATAAGATTAAAAGGGCAATTGAAATGATAATAGAGGCGATTGGCGAAGATCCCCTCCGGGAAGGATTGAAAAACACACCTGAAAGGGTAGCCGGAATGTATGCCGAGGTTTTCAGAGGAATTGAGGAGGATCCGAGCAAGTATCTTGATGTTCAATTTGATGAGGATCATGACGAGATGATTCTTCTTAAGGATATTTCGTTTTATTCGATGTGCGAACACCATCTGCTGCCGTTTATGGGGAATGCCTTTGTGGCATATATTCCAAAGGAAGGCAGGGTGGTGGGCTTAAGTGCGTTGGTGCAAGTAGTTGCATCTTTAGCGGGACGCCCGCAAATACAGGAAAGGCTTACTTCACAGATAGCCGATGCACTTATGGATTCCTTAAAACCCGAAGGGGTTGCGGTGGTCATAGAAGCAGAGCACTTATGCATGAGTATGAGAGGGATTAAAAAACCCGGAACAATGGCAGTAACCTCCGCTGTAAGAGGCCTTTTCAGAAAAGACGCAAAGACCAGGGGAGAGTTTTTTTCATTGATAAGGGGATTTGAGAAATAATAGTCCTTATGAGGTATTTATGGAAAGAACGTTGAAAATCGGCGGAAAACTTTGGCAATGGGGACGCCGAACTTACATAATGGGGATATTAAACATAACTCCCGATTCGTTTTCAGATGGTGGCAAATTCATTACCATTAAGGATGTTTTAGCACAAACAAAGAGGATGGTTGAAGAGGGCGCTGACATTATAGACATAGGAGGCGAATCGACGCGTCCGGGCGCTGAACCTGTAAGTCATGAGCAGGAAGTTTTGCGCATCATTCCGGTCATAAAAGCGCTAAAAGAACAAATCGATATTCCGGTATCGGTTGACACTTACAGGGCAAATACAGCTTATGCCGCACTTTCTGCAGGCGCTGACATGGTAAATGACGTTTGGGGATTAAAGCACGACCCCGATATGGCGAAAGTGGTCGCGGATTTTGGCGTACCGGTTTGCATTATGCATAATTCTGCTTCCGCAGAATACGAAAGTCTGATTGAGGATATCAAGGCAAGCTTGGGGAAAAGCATTGAGATTGCTTTAAAATCAGGCATAAGGAATGAAAATATTATAGTCGATC
>Ga0209316_100658_pt1 | contig 9702 bp, 6 predicted proteins | sample 3C3metaG_FD_184150 | JGI IMG/M metagenome (GOLD analysis project Ga0209316, IMG submission 184150) | Freshwater bacterial and archeal communities from Indian Creek, Illinois, USA - 3C3 metaG (SPAdes) (version 3) | ecosystem: Environmental > Aquatic > Freshwater > Unclassified | place: USA: Indian... | reverse complement strand
TCGCCTGAAATGCTAGTTATTTCTGATACTGCACGCATACCATCACTAATCTCAAAAGCATGAAATACTATATTGTCTGCATAATCATAATCCGGTCTTGTATCCTGTGAACCGACAGCAATTATGCTGTTTGGTTTAACCAGCAATGGAATACTCAAATAACCGTGTTTTTCATTTTTCCATCTACCGCCTTCAATTCTTTCTCCTGTAAAAAAATTAGTCCATATGCCTTCAGGCACATAAAAAGACACTTCGCCTTCAGGATTGAAAACAGGAGCAACCAGCAGCGATTCGCCCAGCATATATTGCTGATCAAGATATTTACATGCCGGATCATCGTTGAATTCAAGCACCATAGCTCTCATTAGAGGAACTCCACAACAAGATGCATCGTATGCCTGAGCGAAAATATACGGCATAAGCTTGCATTTCAATTTCGTAAAAAATCTTAAAACATCAACCGACTCTTCATCATACAACCATGGCACCCTGTAAGAGGTATTTCCATGAAGGCGGCTGTGTGAGGATAAAAGTCCAAAAGCTACCCATCGCTTGTAAAGGTCCGGTGTCGCAGTGCCTATAAATCCACCTATATCATGGCTCCAAAATCCAAACCCGGAAAGGCAAAGTGACAAACCTCCCCTTAATGTTTCAGCCATAGATTCAAATGTAGCGGCACAATCCCCTCCCCAATGCACAGGAAATTTCTGCCCTCCTACAGTTGCCGAACGCGCAAAAAGAAGTGCTTCACTTTTCCCGCGCGTTTCGGATAATACTTCATACACAGCTTTGTTGTATAGATAGGTGTAATAATTGTGCATCTTTATAGGATCAGAGCCGTCAAAATATACTACATCCACCGGTATTCTCTCACCAAAGTCGGTTTTAAAGCAGTCAACACCCATATGAATAAGTTTTTCAAGCTTGCTTTTAAACCATTCGGCAGCATGAGGATTAGTAAAATCAACCAGCCCCATGCCTGCCTGCCAGCGATCCCATTGCCATACACTTCCGTTTTTAGTTTTTACCAGAAAACCATTAGCTGCACCTTCATCAAAGAGAACCGACTTTTGAGCAATATATGGGTTGATCCAAGCGCATATCCTTAATCCTTTCGCCTTAAGCCTTTTAAGCATTTCTTCAGGTTCGGGGAACATATCTTTGTCCCATTCAAAATCACACCACTGATACTCCTTCATCCAAAAACAGTCAAAATGAAAAACATGCAGCGGTATATCCCTGTTTTTCATACCATCTATAAAACTGCTCACGGTATTTTCATCATAGCTTGTAGTAAAAGAAGTTGTCAGCCATAGTCCGAACGACCATGCCGGGGGAAGCGCAGGTCTGCCTGTCAAAGCGGTGTAATTGTTAAGGCATTGTTTAATCGAGCCGCCTCCGATTATGTAATACTCAAGGTATTCGCCCAAAACGCTAAACTGTACCTTTGATACATCCTCGGACGCAACCTCAAAAGATACCTTCTCAGGATGATTTACCAATACACCATATCCTTTATTCGTTACGTAAAAAGGAATATTTTTATACGCTTGCTCGCTGCAGGTGCCTGCGTCCTCATTCCAGATATCTACCACTTGACCGTTTTTAACAAATGCTGTGAAGCGCTCACCAAGTCCATAAACGCATTCGCCTGCCGACAGATCCAACTGCTCACGCATATATGCACCCGCGCCAGAAACTGTCACATGGGAAGTGCTTCTGTAACTATTTCCCGTTATACGTTCGCCCTTATAGCTGTAATCGATCTTCCATCCCTTTTTTTGGATTCTAAGTGCAAGATCTCCTGTGGTCATTGTAACTTCAGATATATCATCTTTGATTGTAACCGGAGTGTTTTCATCCTCATTTACAAAAAAATCAGGACCTAAATTCTTTGCCCCTTTATGATGGTATGCTCTTACCCTTATCACATCGGGCAAAGGCGAGCTGTATTCAACTGTAATCAAAGCGCCGTCCAATGTGTCCCACCTGTGATTAATTGCTCTACATGCTGCGTATACGGTGATTGAATTGTTTTTTAGCCTTATATCCCTTATATCAATGGGAGTGTTCATTCTGACGCCTTCTTTTGTCAGCCAGTAACCGTGAGTGAATTTCATAGATATCATCTCCTTTAAATTTAGACCTTCAAGAGAAGGCATGGCAAATCTGTTTTCTAGCCTAATTCAGACCAAAGCTCGATAAGATCCCTAAACAGCTGTGTAAACGTCTCTTCCAATTCTGTAATGGCAAATTAATATAACCCCTTATGATGTTTCCGATTCTTTCGAATAATAAAATCTAAAAGTTTTGAGCGAAGTATGTTTCGTAAAGCAAATGCGCAGGTTGAGTCTTGAAAACGGTATAAGTGTTTCATAAGAACTCCTTTCATATGCTCGCGCGGATTTTCCGCTGGATTCTCAGCTTTCAGGGAGATTTAATTCCTTTGAAGTCAGACCCAATGGATATAGAATACCATTCGTTTACTAAAGTCAATAACCATAATCTCGACTTGTAATCCATATTTTCTCTCAATCGGGCAGCGGCGATAATCGGTTGCCACATAAGCACAGCATTTTGCTTTGCTCTTGTTTCCTTGCAGAATTCTCGCAAATAGACTCCCGCTGATCGACTCATATGCTGCTTGAATATTAAGTATGTCCGGCAAGCATCAGCAAGAGGATTTCCTGCTGTGGCATCTACCCAATCAATGATCCAATGCTTGTTGTTATCAAAAAGGATATTTAACGGGTGAAAATCACCGTGACATAAACACTCAGAACCGGCATCTAATTGTATAAGCAGGGAAAGCAATTTATCTTGTAACGGCTCGTCTAAAAGCTGCGTATGCTTTATCTTCCATGCAATACGATCTGTTTGTTTTGGCAAGCCATATGCATGAACCTTGTGTACTTCGTGCTGGAGCTTAACCAACGTGTAAATGACGTTTTTTCTTTCATCTTTATCCATTCCGGGATGCATGAGCGGCTGACCGTTTATATACTCCATATCAAGCGCCGTGATATTTACATCGAGCTTGCGAACACCGAAAACGGCAGGTACAGGCAGCCCCGCATTATAAGCAAAGCTTTGAAGCTCGGCTTCGTTAACCGCTTCATCAGACGGAGCATTCACATACAGTTTGATAGCTACACCCCCATCACGGTATACTTGGGTAGTAGCGCCTTTCCCGACTATTTCTAAATCAAGCATAGTGTTCATCTCCATCAACTCGTTTATTATAATTCAAATCCATCGAACTCCCACTTTATACTCACACATCCACAACGGATAATAGCACGCATGGTTCGCGATGAGCTAAAATGTAATGTTTAAGGAAGCAGTGCCATAGCCATGATTTTTGTCATCCTGATTCCAACAAATCAAAAATAATTGTATCATAGAAAGCAGTTTTTCGCCCGAACAAATAGATATAATTTCCCGATATTCATATTGAATGTGATGTTTTTTTGATTTTTAAATAAACCAATTTCACAAAGAAGGAGTCTGACTTTTTTCGTAGAATACTTTACTTGTTTCAATGAAAATGGTATTACACAGGAGATAAATTCAGTTTACGGAACTCCGTTTTCAATTTTCGATGTAGCAATAGTGTCAAAAGTTTCTGTCAATACCAAAGTGTGAGGCCAAAAGTAATCAGATAGTAATAAACTAAATATACAGAGTTAATTATGAAATTGTGTGTAGTTATTGCAAGAAAGAGGAGATTTTATTAGTGTTAATCAAATTCAAAAATCATTTCACTGATGGATATAACCCGATCGTAAAAGCAGATGAAAAAACAGACCCCACTTATATGGACTTTGGTTTGTTAAATCTAAAACAAAATACTATGTATATAGATTCTGAAAAAAAAGAAAAGGTTTACCTGTTACTTAGCGGTTCAGCGGTTTTTGAAGCTGGAGATCTTAAAGCTACTTTAAAAAGAGAATCCATCTTTGATGAAAATCCGTCTTGTCTGCATGTGGACTCTCGTATTGAAGTTAAAATAACTTCTCTAAGTTCTTACACAGACATAGTAGTTATTAAAACACATAATGATGTAAGTTTTGAGCCTGTATTCTATTTCCCAGAGCAATGCAGAACAGAGGAACGTGGCAAGGGAACCATGAATGAAACAGCAACAAGAATAGTCAGGACTATTTTTGATAAATCAAATGCTCCTTTATCTAATCTGGTACTGGGAGAGGTGCTGACATCACCGGGAAAATGGTCAAGCTATCCGCCCCATTTCCATGCTCAACCTGAGATATACTACTACAGATTTATTCCTGAAAACGGATTTGGATATGCAGGATCAGGGGCTGAAGTATTCAGAATCTCCCATAATGATGCAATAAAAATTACTGATTCACAATCGCATCCGCAAGTTGCAGCTCCAGGATATGTTATGTACTACACTTGGGTGATTAGGCATTTAGACTCTAACCCATACATACAACCAGTTTTCGAGGCTGAACACAAATGGGTTATGGATGAAGGATCATAAAACCGAAATAACAAAAATAGTTTTGCAGGCCAAGGAGGATTAGAATGAAAACTGTCAGGTTAACAACAGCCCAGGCACTTATAAAGTTTCTCGGAAATCAATATGTAGAATTTGATGCCCAAAAACAACGGTTTATCAAAGGAGTGTTTACGGTTTTCGGTCATGGAAATGTCCTCGGAATCGGACAAGCTTTGGAACAGGATTCTTGCGGGCTAATCGTACATCAGGGAAGAAATGAGCAAGGGATGGCTCATGCCGCAATCGCATACGCTAAGCAAAAGCATAGAAGGCAAATTTATTGTTGTACTTCATCAATAGGACCTGGCGCTGCAAATATGTTGACAGCTGCGGCTACAGCTACAGCTAACAGAATACCGGTATTGTTTTTGCCGGGAGATTCATACGCTTCAAGGCAACCTGATCCAGTTTTACAGCAAATTGAGCATTTTCATGACGTGTCAATTACCACAAATGATGCTTTTAAATCTGTTAGTAAGTTTTGGGATAGGATACACAGACCTGAACAGATTATGTGGTCTGCAATAAACGCTATGAGAGTATTGACTGACCCTGCTGAAACAGGCGCTGTTACACTTGCATTGCCTCAAGATGTTCAAGCTGAAGCATATGATTTTCCTGTTGATTTCTTTGCACATAGGGTGCACAGGATCGAAAGAAGACTGCCTACTTCTGAAATGCTGCAAGATGCAGTTGAATTGATCATACATAAGAAAAAACCCATCCTTATTTGCGGAGGAGGAGTGAGATATTCAGAAGCACATGATGCGTTTAAAACCTTTGCTGAAACTTTTAGAATACCTTTTGCTGAAACGCAAGCCGGTAAAAGCGCTGTCATATGGGATCATGATTTGAATTTAGGCGGTATAGGCGTCACAGGATGTATGGCGGCCAATATTATAGCAAAAGAAGCAGATCTGGTAATTGGCGTAGGAACAAGATTTACCGATTTTACTACATCATCAAAGTGGCTCTTTCAAAATTCTGATGTCAAGTTTATAAATATTAATATCTCACCTTTCGATGCATATAAGCTTGATTCAATAAAAGTAGTGGCTGATGCTAGAGTTGCTTTGGAAGCCTTAAAAGATAGACTAATAGTCAGTGGCTACAGATCGTCTTATACTGATGAAATTGAAAAAGCTAAACACATTTGGGCACTTGAGTCAGAAAGGTTATCAAACATAATATTTGAAGATGGTTTTATAGCAGAATCCGCGCAACATCGAACTTATGAATCTGATAAAAAAATCTTACATGAATTTGCAGACAAATTTGGCTCATATCTTGCGCAGACCAGGGCGCTTGGCATAATAAACAATTATATTGATGTTCAAAGTATAGTTGTTGGTTCTTCAGGTAGTCTTCCCGGCGATATGCAGAGAATGTGGAGAGCCAAAGCTATTAATAGCTATCATATGGAATATGGATATTCATGCATGGGTTATGAAATCAACGGTGCTTTAGGCGTTAAACTTGCCGAACCTGATTATGAAGTATATGCTATGGTTGGAGATGGCTCGTACATGATGCTCCATTCAGAACTGCCAACATCCATACAGGAAGGAAAAAAGATAAATGTTATAGTTTTTGACAATGCCTCCTTTGGGTGCATCAATAGCCTGCAGACAGGTCACGGAATGGGAAGTTTTGGAACGGAATTCAGGTTAAGAAATATTGAAACTGGCAATCTTAATGGTAATTTTATATATACCGATTTTGCCAAAAATGCTGAAAGCTACGGGTGTAAGTCATATAGAGTGACCAATGAAATCGAGCTTTTGAAAGCACTCGAAGATGCAAAAAAACAAACTGTTTCAACACTAATTGATATCAAGGTTTTACCCATGACAATGACACATGGATATGAATCGTGGTGGAGGGTAGGTTGTGCTGAAGTTTCGGAAAATTCAGTCATCAGCAGCATAAGTAGCAGCATTAAAGAGCAAGTGCAAAGAATTAAAAAATACTAGGAGTGTATCAGGATGCTTGACGAGAAAAAAGTTATGTTAGGAATCGCGCCTATAGGATGGACAAATGATGATTTGCCAGAGCTTGGCGCTGAGAACACATTTGAACAGTGTATAAGCGAAATGGCTCTTGCTGGATTCAAGAGCAGCGAAATCGGAAACAAATATCCCAAAGATCCGATTTTATTAAAAACAGCTCTCGATCTTAGAGGTATATCGATCTGCAACGCATGGTTCAGTACATATTTTGTGAGCATGCCATTACGGGAAACAGTGGCAGCATTCGAAAAACAATGTGATTTTCTGCTTTCTGTAGGAGCTAAAGTCATAGGGGTTTCTGAGCAGGGTAAAAGTGTGCAGAGTTCGATGAGTACTTCAGTCTTTACCGGAAAACCTGTTTTTGATAACAATGATTGGAATAAGCTAACATATGGTCTGAACTTACTTGGTGAGATTGCTTGCGAGAGAGGCATGACATTGACATTCCATCATCACATGGGAACAGGAGTTCAGACACTTGAAGAAATTGATACGTTGATGTCATCAACGGATCCTAAATTGGTAAGCCTTTTGTACGATACCGGTCATCTAGTATTCGCTGGCTGTGATCAGCTTTTAGTCGCGAAAAAGTATGCCGGAAGAATAAAACATATTCATCTTAAGGATGTAAGGGAGAATGTACTGCTTGAATGCAAAGCTGAAAACTTGAGTTTCCTTGCGGCAGTTAAGCGAGGAGTATTTACTGTACCTGGAAATGGTATGATTGATTTCGCACCAATATTTGAAATATTTGCTGATAGTGGTTATAGCGGCTGGATGGTTGTTGAGGCGGAGCAGGACCCACGCTTAGCAAATCCATTCGAGTATGCTTTAAAGGCTAGAAAATATATTAAAGAAAAAGCCGGTATATAAGAAAGGAACTGAAGAGATGATTAAAAAAGTGAGAACAGGTGTTTTAGGAGTCGGAAGGATAGGCAGACTGCACGCAGAAAACATAATTTTTAACTTAAACAATATTGCGGAGATTGTATCCGTTTCGGACACAAACTATGACAGTGCGAAGGAATGGGCGAAAAGTAACAGTATACACGAAGTATATCGTGATTACAGGGATGTAGTAAACGACCCTGAAATTGATGCGATTCTTATATGTACATCAACCGAAACTCATGCACAAATATCAATCGAAGCCGCAAGAGCCGGAAAGCATATATTTTGTGAAAAACCGATAGATTTTGATTTGAACCGGATAAATAGAGTACTTGATGCTGTAAATGAAGCGGGAGTCAAATTTCAGGTAGGGTTCAACAGACGCTTTGATCACAATTTCAGCTGCTTAAAAAAAACAGTAACAGAAGGAAAAATAGGCAAAACTCACATAATCAAAATCACTTCAAGAGATCCGGCGCCACCATCGATCGATTATATAAATACATCCGGAGGAATGTTTCTGGATATGACAATTCATGACTTTGACATGGCACGATTTCTTGCAGAAAGTGAAATTAAAGAGGTTTACGTATCTGCTGATGTGATGATTGACCCTGCTATCGGCCATGCCGGAGATGTTGATACTGCCGTTACTGTATTGAAATTTGAAAATGGTGTCATCGGAGTTATAGATAATAGCAGAAAAGCTTCATACGGATATGACCAAAGGGTAGAAGTTTTTGGCTCAAAAGGATGTGTAATTGCAGACAATGATACTACAAGCAAGGTGACATTAAGTATTAACGAAGGAGTTATTAGTGATAAACCAAAGTACTTCTTTCTGGAGAGGTACAAGGATTCGTTTATCACGGAACTGGGCGAATTTTTTAATTGTATAATGAATGACAAGAAGCCATCTGTCACAGGGATTGACGGACTTAAATCCGTAGTTGTCGGACTGGCAGCAAAGGAATCGTACAGAATCGGCAAACCCGTAACAATAATCAATGCGTAAGAATAAATCATATAATCTTTTGATTTTGTATCGGTTGAATAATAATATTTTTGCGTAGGAAGGTGCTATATGAACGGAGAATGTTGTGGTAGCAAAATGATGCAAACAGCTAGAGCAGGCAATACTGATATATGGAATGATTCGTGCTCGCAAGATGAACTGCTCTATGCTTTGGAAAATGGTGCAGTTGGCGCAACTACAAATCCTGTAATAGTTGGAGAAGTATTAAAGAAGGAAATGCATCTTTGGAAGGATAGAATACTTGAGATTATAAAAGCTATTCCTGAAGGAACTGAAGAGGATATTGCCTGGAAATTGAATGAAGAGATGGCAGTAAAAGGCGCAAATCTTTTAAAGCCGGTATTTGATAGAGAAAATAAAATGAAAGGTCGAATATCGATACAGACAAACGCAAAATACTTCAGAAATACTGAGTTACTGGTTAAACAGGCTTTGCACTTCAATAATCTGGCTCCGAACATTCAGGTTAAAATACCTGTAACAAAAGCAGGTGTAAAGGCTATAGAAGAACTAACTTATAATGGAGTCAACGTCAATGCTACTGTTTGTTTTACGGTTTCACAAGCTTTGTCTGTGGCTGAAGCTGTGGAAAGAGGGCTTAATAGGCGCGCGCAACATGGTCTTGATACTTCGCTAATGAGCCCGGTGTGTACTATAATGGTTGGAAGGATAGATGACTGGATAAAGACAGTAGCGAATAGAACGAATGCTCCAATAAATCAGGATTATTTGGAATGGTGCGGTATAGCGGTAATGAAAAATGCTTATAGCATTTTCAAGCAAAAAGGCTATAAAACTCGCCTTCTTGCTGCTGCATTCAGAAACTTAATGCATTGGAGCGAGTTCGTAGGTGCTGATATGGTATTAACAATTCCATATGCCTGGCAACAAAAGATTAACGAGTCGAACATTGAAGTAAAGACTTTAATTGACAGACCTGTTGATTCAGCAATTTTGGATGAATTATTGTGTGAATTTGATGAATTCAGAAAAGCGTACCATTATGATGGACTAACTGATGATGAGTTTGACAACTACGGAGCAACAAGAAGAACTTTAAGGGCTTTTTTAAAAGGATATGAAGATCTTCTAGGTATGATTAGGGATTTGATGCTACCTGATCCTGACAAAGGCTGAAGTCGCTATTCTACCGAGAAAGATTATTTTGCTCTCGTGGAGAAAACTTGATTAGTGAACTGAAAAACTACTGCTATAGATAAAATATCACAGATTATTTT
>Ga0209316_100656_pt1 | contig 9742 bp, 11 predicted proteins | sample 3C3metaG_FD_184150 | JGI IMG/M metagenome (GOLD analysis project Ga0209316, IMG submission 184150) | Freshwater bacterial and archeal communities from Indian Creek, Illinois, USA - 3C3 metaG (SPAdes) (version 3) | ecosystem: Environmental > Aquatic > Freshwater > Unclassified | place: USA: Indian... | reverse complement strand
GGTGTGTCTTTGGCTGTTTGGGCTGTGGAGCGCTGCTGCGCCTCGGGTTATCCACAAAAGCCTCGCGCGCGCGAGGTAGAAATAAAGATAGAAGAAGGGTAGAAGCAAAAAAACACCCAAAAAGGACAAGCGTTTCAAGGGCTTAAAAATGGGGGGCGCGACGTAACATCGACAAAGCGCGACGTAACATCGACAAAGCGCGACGTAACATCGACGCAGGCGCGACGTAACATCGACGCGGGAGCCAACTTATCCACATCGCCGCTAGAGCTTTGTCCATACAGCTTGCTCCGTGCCTCTTGTGCTTGCTTCAATGCGTCCATCAGCGATGATCCCCAGCCGCTCGAGCTCGCGCATAGCTTTTTCCAAGGCGTCTCTAAAGTCGCGCATCCGTCCTGCTGACTGCGCCCGCCCTTTGAGGTAGTCCAGGCTGAACCGCTGCACCTTGTCTGCAGACGTAGCAACCAGCCTTTGCAGGCTCTTGGCCATGTCCTGATGCAGCCCAAATTCCATCCGCTTATCCCAGTCGATCAGGGCAAACTCCCGGTTGCCGTACATGACGCGCCAGCGCGGATCTATCGTCAGCGTGTACGCCTCGGCTTCATCGTCATAGTCGAAGCCCGTGATCAGGTGCAAGGCGCGGGTCTTGCCGATGGACAGCTTGGGCTTGCCGTCGGCCTTCGTGACCTCGATCACTAGCATAGCGAAGGCCAGCGCCTGCATCGTGCGGTGCAGCCACTGGTAGTTCTGGCCGCTCTCGGCGCGGCCAATCGCCCGCAGGAATTCGGCACGATTGATGACAACTGGCGTGCCCAGCGGCTGGCGCTGGGCTTCTTTCATAGCCTGCATCCACACATCGGCTTGCGCCTCGTCTAGCTGCTCGCCCCAGAACTTGATGACGGCGTCGCCACGGCTCTGCAAAACCGTGTCTTTGTGCATCTTCTTGCGCCCTCTCGCTACGGGCGCAAACAAGCTAGATCGGGCGAGGTGGTTCGGCATGGCCCGCATGAACTCATCCATGCCCGGCAAAAACATCTGCTTGGGTGCCTCCTCTGCCTTCTGCTCCGCCGCCACCTGCGCTGCTGCCGCTTTTTCTCGCAGCCACTGTAGCGAGTCTTTGGTATCCTTACCTTCAGCCATTTCTGGTGCCTCTTTCATCAGTTGTGGTTAGGCGCTTGCAGGGGTGCCCGCCCCTGCCTGCGCCGCCTTGATTTCACTCGTCAAACAAAACTAGCGCTCATTTCGCAATCCCCAAGAACACAGCCAAGCAACGCTCAACCTCCACCAGTGCATCCGCGTCGATGTGTCCGAAAGCTGGCCCCACCTTGTCGCGCCTCACCGTCAGGGCCTTGTCCACCATCACCTGTGATGGTTTCAGCAATCTGTTCTCGGCGCTCGGCTGAACAGTGACGCGCAGCAATGGCGCGGCAACGAGCGTGCTGGTGATGGGCAGCACGGTTGCGCTGCTGTGCTCGCTGAACTGGTTGGCTTGAATCACCAACGCGGGGCGCGGCTTGCCAAATTCGCCTTGCATGGCGACGGTCACAAGGTCGCCGCGCATCATTGCGTCCAGCCGTCCACGTCAGCCAAGGCCTCGTCCATGAACTGCTTCATGGCCGTGTCGGTGCTGTCGGCCTGAGCCACAAGCAAGCATTGGCGGCGGCACTCCTGCGCGAAGTCCGGGCGGCGCGTATCCGGCACCCAGATCTGCACCGGACGAAGTCCTGCCATGCGCAGCGCATCGCGGTGCTTTTGAACTCGTGCGTTAACGTGCGTAGTTCCCATGTGGGCCTCCATTAAGTTACATGCAACACTATACACGATCAACTCGTTACATGCAATCTGTTTTAGCGATTCATGCCCGGTGAGTTGTCTCGCTCAACCTTCTGTGCCTTGGGCTGCTCCTGCTCCCGCCTTTCCAGCTTCGACCACCATTGCCGGTACTTCTCCAACTCGGCAACTTGGCGGTCGCCTGACGCGCTGTAGGCAAAGAGTGCGGTGCGGTGTGCGTAGTCGTTCCAGTCGCGGCCCTCGTCATTCGCGCGGATACTTCGCGCACAGTGGCGGATAGCGCCCTCGATGGCCCCTTGATCGTGGCCGGTGACTCGCATCCGCACGGCAATCATGGAGTCCACTCGGGACAAGTCCACCTCGCCGCCGCCCTGCCGTTTGAGCAGATTGAGCACGTCGTGGTAGTGCCGCTGGTAGGCGTCGATCACGCTGCCGCTTGCCGCTGCAAGCTCCGCCGCGTCCAATGCCGGCTTGGCGCGGCGCTCGGGCTGCTGCGCTTTCACGGCGGCTTGCCGCTGATACTCGGCATCGATCTGCTGCGTCAAGGCAAGCGCTTTGGCGCACTCCCGGCGCTCAGCTTTGAGTAAACGCACCAATGGATAGCTGCCGTCTTCACGCCGGTGCTTGGGTTTTCGGTTCTCGTAGCCAGGGGCACGGTGTGGGTGGATAGCGCCCGACAGCTTGGGGTCGCCGTACTCACGGTTGAGCGCATCGCTCAGACGGTTGCCCACGTCCTTGTCGTGGGCCGTGCCCAGCTTCGTGACCGTCACGATCGCTTGATAGTTACCAAGACTGGACTCAAGCACGGCGGCAGGCTGGTAACCGTCTCGGATCAGCCGATCGAGCTTCTCCCGATTCATGTCGTCGATCAGGATGTGATGCTTCTTGTCCGATAGCGGCGTGTAGTAGAGATTTTCGCCCCGGCGTTGTAGGCGCTGCATCTCTGGCGTGCGCTGCTCGATCTCCTGCGGCGTGAACCCACGTGTCACCCCATCTTTCTTATCGAGTATGAAAGTTTGCTTGGTTCCGTCGTCGCGCATCTTGATGCTGGTCACCCGGTAGCGGTCAGCCGCAACCGCGTCGGCGTACCGCTTGAACTCGTCTACTGCCTCCACCGCCGCTGCTCCTTCCAGAAAGACACACCCCCTCCCCGCCGCCCGCCAAGATCCACGCATCGCAATTGCTTATTTACGATTGCCCGTATTTCTGCAAAAGCATCTCGCGTACTTCGTCGGCAATCTTGGTGCCGCGCATCGCACATTGGGTCTTGATCGATCGGTGCAGGCTTGCTGGCACGTCGATGGTGAGGCGCTTCATCGGCTCCGGCTCGTCGCCATTGCTGCGGCTCTCCACCCACGCATCGGCAGCAACCGGCGCTGGCTTGTTGGTCGGCTTGGTGCCAATCGGAACCTTCTTTGTGCTCATCGTGCGAACTCCATCAGCTCGGCCATCACGGCCTCAATCTCGGCCGCTGCCGGCCCTAGCGGGTCAACCTCGTGTACAGCCAAGCCCCGGGCCGCTGCCTCAGCGAACACCACGCGCTGGGTGACGCAGGCCTTCAGCACCTGCACCGGGTACGCGGCAAGGGCTTCGCCCACATCGCGGCCTATGGCTGTATTTGCGATTTTGCGATTTACTACAAATGCGGCTTTCAAGTTTTCTTTGTAGACGCGGGCTTCCTCAATCAGTTTCACCACCTCATCGGCCGCCCAGATGTCGTAGGGCGAGGGCTGCACCGGGATGAGCACCACGTCGGCAGCCATCACGGCTGACCGTGCCAAGTCTGTGACTCGCGGCGGGCCGTCGATGATGATGTGGTCGTAGCCGTGGCCGATCTGGCCGATCTCCTTGTGCACGGTCGGCCTGGGCAGACCAACCACGGAAAACAGCGGCTCACCTTCGCGAGCTGCGGCCCAGTCCAAGGCGCTGCCCTGTGGGTCGGCATCGATCAGCAGCACCCGCGCCCCGGTGCGCGCCAGGCTGGCCGCCAGGTTCACGCTGAGGGTGGTTTTGCCTACTCCGCCCTTTTGGTTCAAAAGACCGACGATCATGTTTTCAACCTTTACGCTTTTGCGATCTTGTTATTTTACAGCAAAGCGCAATCCATGTCTTTAACTCGGACGGTGTTAGGCGCACCAAGATCGCAGCGGTTTGCTCTTGGTGCGCCTAAATCTGACCGGCGAGCCGGGCGACTTCCTCGCGAGCCGCACTGGTGCCCTGTCGAGCCCGGTCGGCCTCCAGGTCTGTGCAGGTCTTACCTGTTGCGCTCAAGCGCCCGGTATAGGGTCGAGCGATGCACGCCCAGCAGAGCAGCCGCTTCTTTCACGGTGCGTCCGCCCTGGTCGATCAGCTCGCGGGCGTGGCCGATCTGTGCCTGGGTGAGGGCAGGAGGGGGGCCAAATTTCACGCCCCGTGCCATAGCCGCCTCGCGGCCGTTCCTGGTGCGGTCGATGATGAGGGAGCGCTCGAACTCAGCAATGCCGGCAAACACGGTCAGTACCATGCGTCCGGCCGGGCTGGTGGTGTCCGCCCATGGCTCGGCCAAGCTGCGCAGGCCCGCGCCGACCTCTTGCATGCGCTCAGCAATGTCCAGCAGGTCGCGGGTGCTTCGGGCCAGTCGGTCCAGGCTTGTGACTGTCACCACATCGCCGTTTCGCAGATGGTCAATCATGCGTTCCAGCTCGGGCCGGTCGCGCTTGGCCCCGGTGATCTTTTCAGAAAAGAGGCGCGTACACCCGGCCGCTACCAGCGCATCGCGCTGGCCGGTCAAGTCTTGGGCATCTGTGCTGACTCGTGCGTAACCGATGAACATGCACTCTCCTTCTGGTCGTGTCGCAGGTATTGGAATGATATGCGATCATTACGCGACAGACAAATGCGACACCGGCACAACAAGGAGCTGGGAGGGTAACGGTCCTTGTCGCGCAAGGTAGGAGTCGTGCGACATGGGCTTGTTGCTGTACATGTGTGCTCGTATCACACCGGGCACGAGGTGACTACCGCAGCGCTCCAAGGCATCAGATCGCCTAGACCGCAAAAACTACCACTCGTCATTTGCCGCCTTCAGTCGAATCAACTGATTCAGGCGACTGAGCAGCTTTGCGGGTACGTCTGCTCGGCGCCCATTCAGTCGAAGCGGCGCGTCAAAGCAATCGTGAATGAAGAACTTTTCTCCGGTACGTCGGACTGGCACAACCTGCCCCCCAAGGAGTAGCCAAAGACGCTCAGCTTGCCGCCCGTTTGAAGTGTGAAGAGGACGAGTGTTCATTTTCTTTTCCCTTGGCGGATCTTTAGGGCATCCGAAAAGGCTTCACGCTCAAGCAGATCGAAGGCTTCGGCCATTTTTTGTTTATCCTTTTTGAAGGCATTGGTCCCGGGGACCTCGCTGTCTTCGAGGTAACAGGCTGCCCAATCCAGAGATTCAGGCAGGCGCACGGCGTAGATCCCGCACTTCCAGTTGTCTTTCACGCTCCATCGAACGTAAAACAAAGGGTCGTCGCGCACTGCTTCCAGCGCTTTCATCGGACTGCTCGGCATCGCCTCGAGGCCTCCTCTTTCCCGAACCTCCCGAGGAACTTCGAGGTAGTTGAGCAGCCAAGCACTTCCGCGCAGAAAGATGATCAATCGGCATAAGAACGCGTCCCTGACCAAGTTGCACTCTTGGACGACCTTGTTAAGGGCTGCGGCAGTGGCTTCCTCCACCTCTATGTTCACTGACTTCGCGCCCTGCTGCTTCAGCATCCCACTGATACGGCGCTTCGCTCGCAGCGAGAGTCGCTTGCCTGCAAGGTCTGAGGCCAGTTCCTTGGTTTCTTTCGAAATCATGTGGTTCAAGAACGGCGCTCGCGTCAAGAAGAGCGAACCAGCTTGTTTGCTAAAGCTCTCCCATAACCCCGGCGGCACCTTAAAACTGATCTTCTGCAAGCCCATCGTTCACTCCTGTGGTTACGCTACAGCGTCTGCATTGTAGTGGCAGAGTATTTCCTCTGCAACAACGAAATTCAGAGGATCACTGGAGTTTTTCGCATATGAGCTGTCACACCAGAGATCGGCCCAACCCATCACTCAAGCGGAACGCTAACGGCAGGCCACTTAGCTCGAACGTTAGGCCTCGCTCTGGCTACTTGTACTCCACCCTCTCGGGCTCTAGGGCGGCGCTACCCGGTTGTGCTGGCCTGCTGCTTTGCCACTTGGGTGCGTCTCGGGCACGCTAGGCTTGCCTTCCTGCACAGCCTCGGCCATAATCTCCGACAAGGCCGCAACCCTCTGTGCTACAGAGCCTCTTGGTCTAACCGCGCGCTTCTAGGTTGCTTCTGGGTGAAGTCCATGATGGATTCAAGCAATCGTAGACTTAACGGGGACATAGAAAACCACAGAATTTATAAATAAATCACATAAATAAAATGCTTGGCCGATTATTTCTTGCAGCATCCATATTTATTTTCCTAATCTTTACCTATTGGTATCTTAGGCTTACCTTACTTGCCGATAAAACGTTTGAGATAACCACTTTTGGCCACACCATCGAGACCGTTGATTTTTCGAGCATTCCAATGGCCGTTCTTCGATGGCTTGGCTTTCTAGAAAGGTTAGGCATTAACGTTTTCTCATTTGAGTGCTGTCGTTCTGTAACTGCTTTTGACTGCCGTTGCTGGCACAACACACCAAATATTATAGGCTTCATATTTTTTACAATTCCACCGACAATTTTATTCATCGGGGTGGTTTTTGTGTTTTACTGGATAAAAAACGGTAGGTTTCCAAAGCTTCGTTTTTGATCAGGTTTTCCGAACCGGCGCATATCAAGACAGTTGCCACCTGAATGCGGACCACCAACCCCATGGGAAAGCAGTTGGTTTGGCTGGCTATTCCTGCGCACGAAAACCCGAAATGATCGGCAGCGCTTCCGGGTCTGGCCCAAGCCACGGCACGATCTTAACGTCTTTCTCTTTGTCCTTGACCTTCTTTTTCTGCTGCATCTCGAAGAGCTTTTTCAGGCCCCCGATTTCACGCCGTAGCTGCGCACGCACGCCCGAGAACATCGGATAAAGCGCAACAGCTTTTTTCATATCCGCAGTCGCTTTTGGCCATTCTTTGCGCCTGGCCGCGTCGGTCCAATACTTGACCAGCGGCCCCAGCACATCGGGCGCAAGTTTTATCGTGTCGACTACTTTCCGGTCATGCGTCTTTTCATCTTCAACGAAGATGAAGTCCTGAATCCTGATTTTCTCTGTCCACTGCTCGCGCAAGAACGGGCAGTCTTTGTGCAGCTTGTCACGCTCGATGCGCGTGCTCATGAGCACGAGCTGGCGCTTATACGGATCGCGCAGCACCGGCAAGTCAATGCAAACAGCATTCGGCAAGCCTTGCTGTTTGCGCTGGTGGCGCTTCCAGGCGGGCAGGTTGATACCGTAGGCCTCACCCCACTTTGACGCAATAGCGTCGATCTTGTCTGCTGGCACGAGTACCGGCTGCTTCGTGACATTCACATAGCCCCGCTGCCGGTGCAGCAGCACAGACTGTAGGCCGGCAGTCAAGTGTGGATAGCTCTTCAAAAAAATTCTCCAAAAAAGCCCCTTGTTATCTGTTCATCCGGCGGCATACAGGGGTGAAGCTCACCGAAGCACACTGCGCAGCACCTGCGCCAAGCGCCACTGCTGGAGTGCTCTAAGACATTGTAAGCGCAGTGTGGTTTTTGTCAAGTGGCTGTTTTTGTGAACACACTATATGAAGGGGGTAAGCGTTCACGCTTACTCGACGACCAGCGCTTGCGCTGGACTGAATTTTTGACGCCGGGGCTTCGCAGCACCCCGGGTTCCACGTCTAGCGCTGCTCGGGTCAATGTTTTGTGGGTCGTGGGAGTCCCGGGAAACGTAGCCTACAGATATGTGACAGACACATATCTGTAGGCTGCCAACCTACTAGCCATGATTGCCAAATCACTTGCACAGATTGCGTAATGCAATCAAGCGTGTTAGCCGACACGTAGACTCATTGGCGCCCGGTGCAGTTAATAGCTGCTCGCCGGGTGCGAGGTCGAGGTGCAGGGGTAATAGTCGCAAGACCTAAACTCTGCATTTCAGATCGTAAGATCTAATTCTCAAGAGGTGCGTAAAGGTAGGAACGGAAAGACCGATCAATAGGCGATCGGACACGGGATGCAGGAGCCGCGTGAGCGAGGAACTGTATAACGTGATTGCTGACGGCATACGCAATGCTCACTATGTGAGCATCGCACGCATACTGCAAGTGCAGTAGAGCGCGCGAAGCACTGATTGGCGCAAGCTGAAAGGGCTGCGGGAAGCGAAGTCGTACAAGCACCTTTGGAATGGTGCGAAGCAACGGAAGAAAATGCGTGGTAGGGCTGAAATGCTTGCACACCTGGTATCACTATATGACATGCGAGTAAGGGACCTGCTTCACTCTCTTCGAGGCCCTGAAATCTGAAATGAAAGTGCGTCACGCACTAGCTGTCATGTAGCGGGAGCGCTATATCCGCCTAAAAACAAATCCGTATCTGAACCTGACTCTGTTGAATGAGGTCGGCGCCTTAAGCAAGCGTCGATAGCAGCGTAACGAACTGCAAAAATCTCTGAAAACGGATGCGTAACTGACCGCGTAAACAGCAGCCGCCGAAAGCGAGCTGCGATGCTGAAAAAGCGCGCGAGGCAGCGAGTGAGTCGAAAGCAAGATGTGAAAGGCTTGGCAAGCTGGATGGTAGACACGGACACGCATTTGGCAGCGTGAACGTGTCGTGCGAGTGGCATCGCACAGAACGTAGAGCATTGACGAAGAGCAGCGTTAACGAAAAAGCGGGTGGCACCGCGGGCTTCGTGCTGTTCTCGTCATATAATCGTGACAGTCACACTAAAGGAGAATGTCATGCAACATGACGAGAAAACTGCAAAAACTGCGCGCGAGCGCAAAGCTGCACAGCGCGCGCGTGATGCGCGTGCTGTGACTGAAGCGATCGGCTGCGAAGCCGATGCGGATCTGCGCGTGCTCGTCGAGCTGCTGCGCAAGAGTGCCGTCGGTGCGTCTGCGCACGAAAGGACCGCTTGGCGCGCGTGGTGCGCGATCGGTAAGCGTGAAGGATGGATCGACAGCAAGGATCGAGTGATCGAACCGAAGGGGCTTGAGCTTGAGCTTGAGCTTGATAAGTGACCGTCACGCTTTTGCGTGGCGACACAGTTGCGCGGCTCTGCTGCATGACAATCACAAACCCCGGGCGCAGCAGCGCCCGGGGTTTTTCTTTTGGGTAAAGCAAAGGCACCTGCACTAGGCACATTGTGACAGTCACTTTTGGGTGATGATAATGCCGGTTATCAGTACCCGCCGCCGGGGCTGGCGGATCTGTGCCTGGTCGTGCAGGGGCGAGGCGGGCCAGGGCTGGGCGTGTGCCTGGCGCAGCGCACCGCCGCCGCTCGCATCGAGACCCGAAGCCGCCCGATCGCCCCATCCTGACAAACAACAAGCCGTCGAGTGCCTGCCCGCCGCTGTCGCGGGGCGCGGCGCCGCCCGCGCCCGGATAGCCCGCGAGCACTGCGCTTGCAAGTCCGTTGATCTCCGGTTTATAGGCCCCGCTTGTAAAAGGGGCCGCAGAGGCGCGCTGAGGCCGTCAGGCTATCCGGGGCACCCCGCAGCTCGAGTAGGTGGCGCGAGATGCGCAAGGGATGGGAGCCCGAAGGGCCGAGACGCGCAGCGGCGCGGGGCGCAGCCCGCACAGCCCGGTCGCATAGCGCTGCCCGCAGCGCCTGCACCCGCTGCTGCTGGCGCAGGCGCTGCGGGCAGCGGGTGTATCTCTATCCAAGGTAGGCCCCGAGGGCGGCGGCGGGTACTGATAACCGGCATTATCATCACCCAAAAGTGACTGTCACAATGTGCCTAGTGCAGGTGCCTTTGCTTTACCCAAAAGAAAAACCCCGGGCGCTGCTGCGCCCGGGGTTTGTGA
>Ga0209316_100655_pt1 | contig 9753 bp, 5 predicted proteins | sample 3C3metaG_FD_184150 | JGI IMG/M metagenome (GOLD analysis project Ga0209316, IMG submission 184150) | Freshwater bacterial and archeal communities from Indian Creek, Illinois, USA - 3C3 metaG (SPAdes) (version 3) | ecosystem: Environmental > Aquatic > Freshwater > Unclassified | place: USA: Indian... | reverse complement strand
CATTGAAACAGAAAACATAGCCAATAGCGCCAGCGGCTCCCAGACATCAACCCAAACAGCGCCCTTAAAGAAAACGGAGTGAGCTATTTCAACCATCCATGTAAGAGGGAAAATGCGGCTTAGCGACTGAAGCCATTCGGGGAAGATCGCTATTGGGTACATAATTCCGGAAAGAAACATCATCGGCATCATAAGCGGTAAGCCTGCTACCACCCTGAAAGTCCGTTCGTCTTTTACATACGCGCTAATTGCGTAACATAAGCCCATTAAACCAAGTCCGGCCAACAATGCAGCAAGAAAAAGAGGCCAAAGCGAACCTGTGGGTGTTACGCCGAAAAGATAGATGGCAATAATCACCGTTATAATAGTTGAAGCTAAGATAAGTAACGTATTGGCGACAAGTTTCCCTAAGATGATCCATATGCGTCTTATCGGAGCTAGAGCTAAAAAATAAATCGTTCCTGATGTTTTTTCCGATATCAGAGTAAAGCCGCTGAAAACAAATGCGTTTGACAACACAACCATAGCGGACAATCCTGCTCCTAAAAGTTTCAAAAGATAGGTTGGATCGTTCATATCGAGTCCCCAAGCTTCTTTTGTTTCAAATGTCGTCGCAAATCTCTCCGTTTGCGTACCTTGCGCATTTTGGGTGACCGGGGACGCTTTTAGAAGCACAGTGGTTATATTTGAGAGTGCTGCGCGGGCTGCTGCACCTTGCGTGTCGTCAAGCAACACCGTAAGTTTGCCGCCCTGGACCGGAACAAGAACCGAGGCTATGACCTCACCGTTTAACACCGCTTCTTCCGCTTCTTTTACATTGGAAAACACTATTGCGTTAACTTTTTCCGATTCAGTCAAGATTTCGGCAACAGAAGTCCCTTCCACTACGCCGACTCTTAAGTGATTCATAGGCTGTGCTTGCAATCCTGCGAGATAGCCCCAGAGAATAACCACCAATATTGAGTTTATCAAAGACATAACAAACAGCTTTGTTTTAAATTGAAGGAGAATCTCATTTCGCATTATGCCTGTAAATGCGGTTAAACTTTTCATTTTTTCGTAAGCTCCTTTCCCGTAAGATTTAGGATAACCTCTTCAAGAGTCTTCTCGCCGTTTGTTTTGAGTGATTCCGGAGACCCATCGGCGATAATTCTCCCCTTGTCAATAACGATAATTCTTTTGCAAAACCTTTCTGCCTCTTCAATATAATGCGTTGTGAGAACTATAGAACGGTTCTGAGCTGAAAAATTCTCTATATCCTCCCAAAGCGCATATCGGGATTGCACGTCAAGTCCGGTTGTAGGCTCGTCTAGAAACACCATCTGCGGCTTATGAAGCATGGTTCGGGCATAAACCAGCCTTCTTTTCATTCCTCCCGAGTAAGTGGACACCGGCCTGCCCGCGACTTCAAGTAGACCTATTCTTTTGAGCATGTCGGCGGCAGCTTCTTTTGAAGTCTTTTTATCCATGCTGTGCAGCGCTCCCTGCAACAGAAGATTATCCATTCCCGACAAGGGCTCATACAGATTGTTGTCCTGAGGCATAAGACCGATAAGCGATCTCACCTTTAACGAATTTCTTTTAACATCCATTCCTGCCACCATTGCCTGACCATCAAATCGTTTAAGCATCGTTGTCAGAACGTTTATAAGGGTCGTTTTGCCCGCCCCGTTAGGACCTAAAAGCGCTACAGGCTGTCCGAACTCAAGCTCAAGGTCTATGCCTGAAAGAGCGGTCACTTTGCCATAACTGACGCGCAAGTCCTTTACTGATACAGCTTTTGTTTTCCAATCCAATAAAATCACCTCCAAAATATATTGACCACATAGTCAAGCATAACATCCAATTGACCAAGTGGTCAATATATATTTTCGCATAAGGATTTAATTTTGGTGGTTTTTTTATGCCATGTGACAAGGGGACGGGGTTAGTGTCACACTTGTGTGACACTAACCCCGTCCCCTTGTCACACCCTTGTCACCATCAGAAGCTATATATGTAATCCAATCATTACTATCGCTGAAATATTTCAGGCGATTTATCGTCTCCGTATTATTTAGTTCAGTATATCCTAACTCATTTTTTATTAATATGAAGATTGCTGGAAAATCCTGCTCTTTGGCTTCCGAAATAATCATATGGACTTGCAGCCCCCTCTCATAATCCTTAAATATTCGCGTGAACCGTCTTCCTCCTCCTGTCGGTACGTAAAGTAGAAATAAGTCGCTGTTTTAAATGCCAATGTGTGGAACAAATCACACATCACATCAACTGCAGCCCAAATGTCGGCATAATCACTGCCGGGATAGGTAGCGGCATACTGTTTATATAGTTCTGGAGGCAGATAATGCTTAAAATACTTGCCATTATCAATTCTGTAATTTCCTGTTCGGTCCGCAATGTTTAATCACCTTTCTTTTCCTATATGCTCTGCCAAACGGTTGATTTGCCGGAAGTAAAGAACAATAAAGGGATGAGGTTACTAAGTGATGGAACAAGAGAACATATCAGACGGAGAAACAAGCGTAATGTTTCCGGCCTTTTTAGCCGTGTTAATTAAAGCGTCAGTAAAACCGGATTTTGAAAAAAGCATATAATGCTTTCCGGTAAATTGCGCATGTAATTCTGATTTTCGGATCAGATCATATAATACATCCTCACCTACCGATGCGTTTTTCCATTTGCACTCTCCGAAATAAGCTTCTGCGCCTGAATATGCGATAAAATCAATTTCTTCCTCACGACGCTCTTTTTTATTGTTTCCCCACCATCTGCCGATTTTCTGAAAAGGCACGCGCAGAGCATTTTTTGATAACATATGCCACATATATTGCTTGGCGCATTCCTCAAAAGCGTGTCCTGTATGGACATTCAGGCGATCGCCAAAAACTTCATCACAAACAGTTTTGCCAAAGCCCGCGGTAATCCTGCTGATATCCGGAAAGACAAACCGGTACCAAAATTTAAACATCTGATCGTCTAAGACATAAATGGTTTTCCTGGAATTTTGCATCGTAACGGGACATTCTTTTCGTACAAGTCCAAGGCTGATAAGCGTATTAAGCATGTTGCTGCATTGGCTGGTTTCGATGCCTGTTTTGGTGGCGATTTCATTCAAACGGCTGCTTCCGGTCGCAATCGCTGTGATGATTCCGTTGTAAGTCTGCGGCATTTTGAGTTCCTGTTTCAGTAGATTGGAGGGCTCCTCGAACAAACGGCCTGATGGGTCAAAAAATAATTCCTGTACATTTTCCTGAACGGAAAGATTGTTATCAATTCTGGAAACGTATTCGGGAATTCCGCCGGTTATCCCATATATAATGATTTTATCCTCATTACTAAAGTTTTGCAGCATACCGGCGCATTCAAAGCAGTTAAAAGGCAGAATTTTGTATTGCGATGTTCGGCGGCCATAAAGAGGGCTTTTATATCCTAAAACCTGATTCTCCATAAAAGACATGGATGAACCGCACAAAATCAAGAATAACTTACTGTCGCTTTGGTATTTATCTATTGCCGCCTGCAGGATAGAAGAAACCGCTTTATCGCTTTCCGCAAGATAAGGGTATTCGTCAATTACAAAGATAATACGTTTATGCTTTGCGTGCTCAAATATATAATCCACAGCCTCACGGAAGGATGGAAACGGGTTTTGAGGCGCATCCGGCGCAATTGAGGTTAAAATTTGTTTCGACAAAATTTCTAAGTTTTCTTTTGCGGTAGATTGCACCGCTACAAAATAGACAACTTTTTTATTTTTGCAAAACTCGTTGATCAGTGTAGTTTTTCCTACGCGTCGTCTTCCGTAAAACACGGCAAACTGGAATTTATCTCGGATATAATGCTTGCTTAGACTGTCAAGCTCTGATTTTCTGCCGACAAACATTTGGCAATCCTCCAATTACTAATTGTACAGTTAGCATAGTGTGAAATCTCGAACTTGTCAAGCAAAATTAATACTATTCTAAGGCAAAATCATGAATCCATTTTCTGCTATAAGCCACAAAGGCGTCTCCTTGTCACGCTATCCCGTATAACACCATAGCTCAAAGATGGGAGCACTAAGCTTATGAGTGCCGACAAAAATATGTGTTTCCATTGCTAAAAAAGTCCCTCTTTCATCAACATAGGTTTTAAGAAGCTCGTAAGTTTGTTCGATATGACTATCCTTGCTTTGCCTGCAGATATCTGATTCCCGTGATCTTGCCCCTTGCATTCTAGCAATGCGTAGGGCGTTCTCCAAGTTTTAGGAGTTTCCCGGAAAAGCTCTGAAGTTCGCTGCCGATGGCTATACTGCCTACAAACTTGCCCAACAGCAATTTATGTTGCAGAGTTCAGCATGGGCGAGGCCGTGATGCTTTTATGCATGCCGGTAGAGGCTCGTTGTCAAGAGGATCGTGGAACAAATGAGGGTATTTGATTTATTATTCACTTTTCAAGGTGCGTTTTTCATTGATTGTGTTATGTCCTGTTTTTTATACCTTACTTTACACTATCTCTCCAGCTCAGAACGAAAGCGACCGGCAATTGCCATAGCGTGTTCTGTTTGATTGGATATCGAAGGAATATCAAACGTCTTGCGAAGCTGACTGGCAACGACTGATCCGTTAAGTTCACAAATTCAATGGAAATGTTTCCGTCCGGCAGATCTGTCCCATCGATAGAACTGTCCCCAATATTTTGTGTGCCTTTTGTGACGATATTTATTATGTTTTAAAAAAAATCAGCAAAAATATTTTTTTATTTGTTCTTAACTTCATCAAAATTTCACAAACACCATTTATAATGAAAATTAAAATCTAACAAGTCCATATCGGCTCAGGCTAGGAGGGTTAACGTGAAAACTTCTGTACACTCCGAAAAGCATCCGGAAAAAAGGAAAAAGTATCCTCAGATCAAAAACATAATAGATCTTTACGACCATAACGCATCTTCATTAATACAGATTCTTCATGCCGCACAGGAAGTTAACGGGTATCTATCGGTTGATTTGCAGCAATTTATCGCAGATGAATTGAAACTTCCGTTTTCTCAGGTTTCGGGAGTTGTGTCCTTCTACTCGTTTTTTTCGACCACACCGCGCGGGGAACACACAATCCGCGTGTGTCTTGGAACTGCATGCTATGTGCGCGGAGGTAAAAGAATCGTTGAGCATCTTATGAAAACTTTAAGGGTAGGACTTGGCGAGACCACATCCGACGGGAAATTCACGTTTGAGGTAGCTCGCTGTATCGGATCATGCGGGCTTGCGCCCGCAGTCATGATCGATGATGTTGTGTACAAACAGATGACTCCTATTAAATTAAACGAATTGCTTGCCAGGTTTTAAAGAAGGGGGGAGAGGGCATGGGCTCAATTATCAAAAATTTGGAAGATTTAAAAGCCATATACTTGGAATACAGTGAAAAGAATAAAAAATTCAAGCATGAAGTGTTAGTGTGCGCCGGGGCGGGCTGCGTATCCTCCGATTGCAAAAAGGTGCTCGATGCTGTTGTGGCTGAGGCAAAGACACTTTCCCTCAATGGAATGATTCGCATTTTTGAGACGGGATGTATGGGAACTTGTGCGGTAGGCCCCATTATGCTCATCTTACCTGAGGGTATATATTATACCAGTCTTACCCCGAAAACAGCGCAAAAAGTACTAAAAGCGCACATAGTGGATAACGTCATTTTAAAGGAGCACACATTCTATGACAACGCATTGAAAAAATATGTGCCCAAAATTGATGATATAAACTTTTTTAAGGAACAGGTGCGCATCGCCCTTCGAAACTGCGGGCGTCTTGAATATAATTCAATCGAAGCTTATATTGCTGTGCAAGGTTATTTCGCCTGTGAAAAAGCGCTTACTTCAATGAGCAGCCGTGAAGTTATCGAGGAAATTATCATATCTGGTTTACGCGGCCGAGGAGGCGGAGGTTTCCCTACTGGAATCAAATGGTTAGCGGCACAAAGTACAGATGCAGAACAAAAATTTATAGTCTGTAACGCGGATGAGGGAGATCCAGGGGCATTCATGGATCGAAGCATCATAGAAGGGGATCCGCATACATTGATTGAGGGAATGATCATCGCAGGATATGCAATCAGAGCGAATTTAGGATATGTGTATATCCGTGCCGAATATCCTTTAGCCATTGAGCGCCTGGAGAAGGCGATAAAACAAGCTCGTGAGCGTGCCCTTCTAGGGCGAAATATTCTCGGATCCGATTTTGATTTTGATTTGGAGATAAGAATAGGTGCGGGTGCATTTGTTTGCGGGGAAGAAACCGCTCTTTTAGCTTCGATAGAAGGCAAAAGGGGAGAGCCGACCCAAAAGCCGCCCTATCCGGCCGAGAAAGGTCTTTTCGGAAAACCTACGCTTATTAATAATGTTGAGACACTCGTAAACATACCTGCGATAATCGAAAAGGGCGGACAATGGTACTCACAGTTTGGGACAGAAAAAGCGCGAGGTACAAAAGTGTATGCGTTGGCAGGGGATATAGTGAACACAGGCATTATAGAAGTACCTATCGGATTGCCTTTAGGCGAAATTATTTTCAAGATAGGCGGAGGAATGCGGAACAAGAAGCGATTTAAAGCAGCCCAGATAGGAGGGCCTTCAGGCGGATGCCTTAAGCAGGACAATTTAAACAGCACAACTGATTATGAATCGCTTGCACAACTTGGCGCAATAATGGGATCCGGCGGGCTTATCGCCATGAACGAGGATACCTGCATGGTTGATACCGCCAGATATTTCTTAGATTTCATCCGGGATGAAAGCTGCGGTAAGTGCGTTTCCTGTCGCGTGGGGACAAAAAGGATGCTTGAGATCTTAGAGCGTTTAACCGTAGGGGAAGGCCAAAAAGGTGATATTGATCTTCTTTTGGAGTTGGGTGGCGTCATAAAGGACACCGCCATGTGCGGGCTTGGTCAAACAGCTCCTAATCCGGTTTTTAGCACCATCAAATATTTCCGCGAGGAATATGAAGAGCATATTCATAAAAAACATTGCCGTGCGGGGGTTTGTGCGGATCTTTTCATTTCGCCTTGTGAAAACTCCTGTCCTGCCAATGTAAACATTCCGGGATATTTAAGCCTTATTGCCGCGGGAAGGTTTATAGATGCGTATAATCTTGTGCGCCAGGAGAATCCTTTACCCGCAATTTGCGGAAGGATCTGTACTCATCCTTGCGAGCTTAAGTGTCGGCGCGAAACCGTTGACGAAGCGGTTGCCATATGCGATCTCAAACGCTTTATATCGGATTATGCCATGAAAAATGAAAAAGAGTATGCGCATACAATTGTTTTCGCAAAAAACGGGCAAAGAGTGGCTATAATAGGCGCCGGTGCATCAGGGCTAACATGCGGCTATTACCTTGCAAGGACAGGTTATGAAGTGGATATTTACGAGCGGGAGGCTGTAGCAGGCGGGGTGCTTGCTTTTGGGATACCGGAATACAGGCTGCCCACCGCGATTTTAAAACGTGAAATTGATCTTATAAAAAGGGTTGGTGTCAATATAATCACAAACACCGAAGTCGGCAAAAACATAGAATTTAAGGAATTGCGCACAACATACAACGCCGTATATGTCGCAACGGGAACGCTTCTTCCTCAGAAAATAGATGTCCCGGGTGAGAATTTAAAGGGAGTTTTGCCGGGAATCAGCTTTTTAAAAGATGTAAAGCTTTTTAACAGTGTTAAGCTTAATGATCATAAAGTGGCTGTCATTGGAGGAGGCAATACGGCAATCGACTCGGCTCGTACGGCGCTGCGTTTAGGTGCGAAAAAGGTAACGATACTTTACCGCAGAACCCGCGAGATGATGCCTGCATATGATTTTGAGATAGAAGAGGCGCTTCATGAAGGGATAGAATTGATTGAGCTTGTTTCCCCTGTGCGGTTTATATCCAATAGACGCGGGCGTGTCGCTTTTATAGAATGTGTTCGCAGGCAAATAAGCAATTTTGACAATACAGGGAGAAGAAACACAAAAGCAATTGAAAATTCAAATTTTTTAATTGAGGTTGATACGGTTATCACAGCAGCAGGACAATACGGGGATTTGCCGTTTGTTTCAAAAGAGGAAATCGGAGTCACGCCGTTGGGTACTTTTGTTGTGGATGAAGATACCCAAATGACTAAGCTGGCAGGCGTTTTTGCCGGCGGCGACGTTGTAAGGGGGCCGGATGAGATTATTCGTGCCATAGCGGACGGGAAAAATGCGGCGCAATCAATAGATCTGTATTTAAACGGCAACGGAATCTTAAACAAAGGAGAAAAAATAGAGATTCCACAAATTTTTGACGGGGACGATATTATGTATCACAACAGATTTCCAATGGAGCTTTTAGCTGTTGAAGACAGAATCAATTCCTTTGATGAAGTGGTGACGGGATACCATAAGCTGAACGCAATGGCGGAAGCGATGCGATGTCTTCATTGTGACAGGAGGTAAACGACATGCTAAGTGTAATTATAAACGGGAAAACGATAACCGCACCCCTTGGCAGCACTATAATGGAGGCTGCAGCATTAAACAATATCAATATTCCAAGGCTTTGCCACGTAAACGGCATTCATGCCGTGGGTTCATGCAGGATCTGCGTAGTTGAGGTGGAAGGAGCGAAGAATTTGCAGGCTTCATGCATCACAAAAGCGGTTTCGGGCATGAAAATCAAGACTAACAGCGAAAGGGTCAAAAAAGCCCGAAAATTGCTGTATGAACTGCTTTTATCCGATCATAACCGAGATTGCTTAAGCTGCAAGCGCAATACTTCATGCGAGCTTCAGGCTCTGGGTAAAATATTGGGCGTTGAAGAAACGCGTTTTGAAGGGGAGCAATCGGACTTTTTCCCGGATGCTTCGGTTTCCGTGACAAGGGATATGTCAAAGTGCATATTATGTCGCCGTTGCATAACGATTTGCAACGAATTGCAGGGAACGGGAGTGCTTAACGTTCAAAACAGAGGTTTTGAAACAGTAATAAGCCCCGGTATGGACAAAAACATAGGCTCGGTCAACTGTGCTTTCTGCGGCCAATGTACGGTTGTGTGCCCTGTAGGCGCTTTAAAGGAAACCTCATCGTCGGATATTGTCTGGTCTGCGATACACGATCCCTCAAAAAGGGTGGTAGTTCAGGTTGCACCCGCAATAAGAGTGGCAATAGGCGAGGAATTTGGCCTGCCTGCCGGTACGCGGTGCACCGGCAAGCTTGCGAGTGCCCTGTTTTACATGGGTTTTGACGATATTTTCGATACAAACTGGGGGGCCGATCTGACGATACTAGAGGAAGGCACGGAGTTTTTAAGCCGCGTCAAGAATGCCCTGATTGGAAATGGCGGCGTCTTGCCCATGATCACAAGCTGCAGTCCCGGTTGGATAAAATATGCGGAGCATGCGTTTCCGGATAGGCTTTCACACCTTTCAACATGCAAATCACCCCATATGATGCTCGGAGCTGTCGTAAAATCCTATTATGCCGATAAATTAAAGCTAAAGCCAGAAGATCTGTTTGTGGTATCGGTTATGCCATGCACCGCCAAGAAATTTGAAATCGCAAGGCCAAATATGAAAGTTGACGGAATAGCTAATGTCGATGCGGTAATTACTACTCGGGAGCTTGCCGATATGATAAAGGAATCAGGCATTGATTTTTTAAATCTGCCGGATCGTGAATTTGATGCTCCATTAGGAATCTCAACGGGAGCTGCGGACATATTCGGCCTTACAGGCGGAGTTATGGAAGCGGCGTTAAGAACAG
>Ga0209316_100654_pt1 | contig 9765 bp, 9 predicted proteins | sample 3C3metaG_FD_184150 | JGI IMG/M metagenome (GOLD analysis project Ga0209316, IMG submission 184150) | Freshwater bacterial and archeal communities from Indian Creek, Illinois, USA - 3C3 metaG (SPAdes) (version 3) | ecosystem: Environmental > Aquatic > Freshwater > Unclassified | place: USA: Indian... | reverse complement strand
CGCAGAAATTCCCATAAACTTGATATATGGTTTCAATCAAGAGAAGAAGCTTTAAGATTCGGAGTTAAGAGGGCAAGAGTCGAAATCCTCTAAACAAAATGCGAACTTTTAACCCCCGCCAGTCCATTGGACTGGCGGGGGTTTGGTTTTCTGGACAATGTTTTTTCATCTAAAAAAGTCGAGCTTCTATTTTTTATAATTTTATCTTTCTTAATCTCAAAGAATTTAAGACCACAGATAATGAACTAAACGCCATTGCTGCAGCGGCGATTAACGGCCCAACCATAGTCGCTAATATACCAAAAGCAGCGACTGGCAGAGCAACCACATTGTAGAAAAATGCCCAAAAAAGATTTTGACGAATTGTGATAAAAGTCTTTCTACTTAATTGGATAGACTGAACTAAAGTAATAAGATTACCGCTTACTAAAGTAATGTCTCCCGCCTCAATAGCAATATCAGTTCCTGTGCCGATGGCTATTCCTATATCTGCTTGTGTTAAAGCCGGCGCATCGTTAATACCATCACCCACCATTGCTACTTTTATCCGACCTTCTTGTTGCAGTTGTTTTATAATTTCTGCTTTTTCACCAGGTAAAACTTCGGCAATAACCTTATTAATGTTAATTTTTTTAGCAATAGCATTAGCGGTTTTTTGATTATCTCCTGTAAGCATTATGGTAGAAAGTCCCATTTTATGAAGCTGTTCTATCGCGGTTTTGGCCTCCTCTTTTAGAGTGTCCGCTACAGCTATCGCCCCCAATAATTTATCTTCTTCAGCAACAAACATAACAGTTTTTCCTTCTTCTTGAAGCTTAGCGACCTCTGTTTGAATGCCTGAAACGTCTAAGTTATTTTCTGCCATTAACTCTTTTCTTCCTACTAAAATATTTTTCCCATTAATTTCAGCAACTACCCCTTTTCCAAAGATAGCTCTAAAATTTTTTGTCTTTAATAATTCAATTTTGTTTTTTTTCGCTTCCTGAACAATTGCTTTTGCTAACGGATGTTCTGAATTATTTTCTATTGATGCTGCTAACTGAATAATTTTAAATCTTGAATTTTGGATTTCTATAACATCTGTTACTTCAGGAGAACCTTTTGTTAAAGTACCTGTTTTATCTAAAACTATTACTTTGGCTTTTCCCATTAGTTCAATGGCCTCACCTCGGCGAATTAAAATTCCCATCTTAGCTCCCCGGCCAATTCCAACAGTCAAGGCGGCGGGAGTAGCAAGTCCTAAAGCACAAGGACAAGCAATGATAAGCACAGTAATTGCCGCCATAATTGCGATAAGCCAATTTCCGGCAATTAGCCATCCCAAAACAGTTAATAAAGTAACTATTAAAACCGCCGGAACAAAATAAGAAGTTACTCTATCAGCAAATTCTTGAATAGGCACGCGCGATCTTTGAGCATCTTCTACCAGTTTGGCGACTTGAGCTAAAAAAGTATCTTTACCGACTTTCAACGCCTGAATTTTTAAAAACCCGCTTTGATTTATAGTTCCGCCAATTACCATATCGCCTTGTCTTTTTTCTATTGGCAAAGATTCGCCAGTTGCCATTGATTCATCAACCGCGGACTGTCCTTCAATTATTTTTCCGTCCGTCGCAATTTTACCTCCAGGTCTCACAACCATAATATCACCGACTTTTAAATTTTCTATCGGAATTTCTCTTTCCTCTCCATTAATTAAAACTTGAGCTGTTTTGGCTCCTAATTTAAGCAACTCTCTTAACGCTTCAGATGTTTTGCCCATCGCTCGCGCCTCTAAATATCGGCCTAATAATTGAAAAGCCATAATAAAAGCGGCAATTTCAAAAAACACTGGCACTTTGATAAAAAAAGCAGCTAACCCAAACATAAAAGCGGCAGTCGTTCCTAAAGAAATCAAAACATCCATATTGGCATAAAGTTGACGAACAGCCCTTAAGGCTGAAATATGAACCTTAAAACCAATGATATAAACCACAATAAATGCAAAAGTCGCCTCCACTAAAAGCTGGATAAAATGAGAGCCAAATAAAGGCCTATCAAGATACATTAAAATCATCGTAAACATTAGAGGGATACTTAAAGCTAAGGCCCAAATTGCTCTTATTTTTGCCTGCTGGATTAACTTCTGTTCTTTAGTTTCTTCCGGCTCGTCCGCTTCAGCGACTTTATATCCCAGTCCTTCTACTATTGTTTTAAGGTCGTTTTCTAAAACCGAATTTTCTGCTTCAATAAATATTTTAGAACTAGTATAACTAACGCTTGCTTTAAGAACGCCAGGGTGTTTTTTGACTCGGGCTTCAATATTTCTAGCGCAAGCAACACAATCCATTCCGAAAATTTTGAAAATAATTTCTTTTGTCATTTTTGAGTTTTATTATTTAGTTTTTTTAACAACTTCTTAAGAATATTTTAATAATTGAAATATTTTATAGAACAAAACAGATGCCTGTTTCCAAGTCACACTCTTCTTCTAAATTTGACGGGCTGCTTTCTTGATTTTCTGCTCCAACAGAAAGCTCGTTATTTCTAACAAGACTCGCTAAATCAGATGCTCTGATAATAATATTATTGTTTTCAAGAGTATGGGGAAGATAACTAGGCCAACAGCCACCAGGCGTTTGATTTTCAATTCCAAGACCGTCTATGGCAAAACGAAGACCGCAATTATTGCAGACCATATCACTGCCTTCCTGACTATAGCCCTTACGAGCCCAGTAACAAACATCACATTTATCAAAAGCTGTTCTTATGGTCCCATCACTTGCCTTAACGACAAAAAACCGACTATCGCGAAACTCATACCATCTCGCCGCTTCCGAAGTTTCGGCAATAGGAATGCTCATAAATTCTTGATTACCTGGCACTTGGTTAGCTATATCTTTTGTTTGCAAGCCAAGCCTTATCGTGACTAAAATCGTGGCTAAAAATATCATGCAACCAACTAAAACTAAAACCTTAATACTTTTATTTTTCATTTGTTTTTTATTTTTTAGCTATTTTCTTTTTTTTAAATCTTTGCTCCACTAATTTAGTTACAAACAATGCTTGTAGAATTATGAAACGATTTTTCATTATAATATAGCCGTGGCCTTAAAGGCATTAAAAACATCTAACGACAGCATTTGTATTTTTGATGTTTTTTCCGGGTCGTAATCAACATCAAATATATTTGGAAACTTAAATCTAACCGCCTCAACGCCATTAATTGATCTAATCTCTCTAACAATCAAGAGAGCATGACCAGGGCATGGAATATCTACTCTTAATGCCAAGAATCCCGGCTCGGACAAGGAGGGTGTTCCTCTGCCAAAAGCAGTCAAAACAGCGGTAGTAAAAGGAACTTCAGGATCAAAATTAGCCGTAATAGGAAATATTACCATAAATAAAATGAGATTAATAAAAATCGTTACGCCGTAAAGAACGGATAAATATTTCCATTTATCTTTTATTCCTCGCAAAGACAAAGCTTTATTATGTTTTAGATAAATAGTAGCTGAAATTGTGACAAAAATTAAAGAAAAAGCAATAAGTAAATAAAAAAAATATGCATTAAGTAATAAAGGTTGTAAAATAGCGGTTGCTGCTGCCATTCCTAAAATTGTAAATACAATAAAAAGAATGCAAAAAGTGTGCGGGAGTAGTCCGTATAAAATACCGGACCACACCCCTTTTGTCTCTTTACTCACGTCTCTCGGCGGGCAACAATTTTTTTGGTTGTTTAAATTTGTCATTGTTATTTTTAATGTGAGTTTTTAAATAATTCTAAAATTTCTTTAATTTTCTTTTTTCTTTCTTTTTCACTTTTTCCTTTAATCGCTTCAGCAACGCAGGTATTAAGATGGTTCTCTAAAATCATTTCGTTGACTTTCTTGATAGCCGCAATCACCGCTTCGTTTTGCTTAATGATATCAATACAATATTTATCATCTTTGAGCATTTTTTTAATTCCATCTAAGTGCCCACAGAGATAATTCATTCTATTTAGAATTTGTTTTTTCATAAAATTTATAATTTTGGAGCAAACCCCTCCCTAATGGGTTTATAAAGTAATAATATGCCTTAGGATGAAATAATGTCAATATCTCGCGAATAAAGCAAAACAAGAAAATAAAATCTTAAAACACTTATGCGCTCATAAACACAAGCCTCGCTAAAATTTTATAAATTTTAGCGAGGTTTGTGAGTCTCGTATATTTTTTTTATCTCTTATTCTTCAAGCTCATTCACTCGTTGCAAAATAAGAGAGTCTAACGCATCTCCTGCTTCTTTATCTGCTTTGTCTAAACCAGAGCCAGTTTGTTTAATTTGCGCTAAAGAATCATTAATTTTTGAATGAATCGCATCTATTTCTTCTCGCGCTTTTTGATTAGTTTCATCAATTTCTTTACCCACCTTCCTTGCCTCCTCTAACAAATCATTGAGTTGAGTATGCAATATTTGAATATTTTGATTATTTGTATCGTTGTTTTGCGTCATAAAGATTATAATTATTTTTTATTTTCCAGACTCTGCTTTGTTCTTATTAAAGTCCTCAATAGATGCATTTAATATGCCATCTTCTACTACTATTCCTTTAAGCTTAAGATATCTCGGTAGTATTTTTTTAAAGTCTTCAAAATCTATTACAAAATCATCTGACCATCCTGTTTCTATTAGAAAGTCTTTTGAATCAATTGGTTTTTTTAGAGATTCAGCGATATTTTCATTTTTGAGATATTCATTCCAGCGAGAAATATAAGACTGCACTGGTAATCGTTCTATGTTTTGTTCTGTAGATATAGTTTCTGTTTCTATAGGTATTGTCTTTATATCTTGCGTCACTTTATCTTTTTTATTTTCTCTTGGCTTTCCTTCTTTTGTTCTCATAAATTCATCGCGTTTCTCTTTATGTAAAGCTACTAATCTTTCCGCTTCAGCAATTTTTTTCTCTTGCTCTTCTTTATCATCAAGTATTTTTTCTCTCTTTTTTTGTATATTTGCCCTTCCTGTATCTAGGTATGCTTCAAGATCTTTTAATGTTTTTTTAATTTCACTTTCTGGACGCCCCTCTGCTCTATAAGATTCTTTAACACTATTTAGTCTTTCTTCTATACTATGCAAGTCTGCTTCTTGTTTTTTATGTGTTATTTCTATAGCGGAAGACTTAAAGTCTAGGCGACTCTTAAGCGTTTGTAGAGACGCCAATGTTTCTTCCATTGGTTTTATTTTCTCATCATAATAGCCAATTAACTTATCTGCCACCTCTCTTCTTTTATTAATGTATACATCTCTTTGTTCTTGTCGCTCCGTAAGTTTTTCTTGAATATCAGATTTCTTGCGTGATAAATCTTCTGCTCGTTTAGCTATTAAAGATATATTTTGTTCTAAGGAAGCGATTGGGGCGCCTTTTTCTTTAGCATCAGCAATTAAAAACTGCATCGAGGATTGCGATTTTTTAGACAACTGAGTTTCTTTATCTATTCTATTTATTTCTTCTTGTAATTTTTCTTCTTTACTTGTAAGCCCGTTTATTCGTAAATCACTATAAGCAATCTCTAACTTACCAATTATCTTATTTACGCCCGAAACTTTATAAAGCCCTTCATAAATTCGTCTTAAAAGACCCTTTTTTTCCTCTGGTGTAGCGTTGAATAAGGCCTTATTCTCATTATTTAAGCCCACCTCAACTTCTAACTTAGCACTATCTTGGTTAGCTTCCACCTTAGCCTCTGGCTTAGCACTATCTTGGTTAGCTTCCACCTTAGCCTCTGGCTTAGCACTATCTTGGTTAGCTTCCACCTTAGCCTCTGGCTTAGCACTATCTTGGTTAGCTTCCACCTTAGCCTCTGGCTTAGCACTATCTTGGTTAGCTTCCACCTTAGCCTCTGGCTTAGCACTATCTTGGTTAGCTTCCACCTTAGCCTCTGGCTTAGCACTATCTTGGTTTATTTCTACTAATTTTGCTTCTCTTGTTTCTTTTAGTTTTCTTACGGCTTCCTGTTCTCTTGTTGCCATCACTAAAAAAGCCTTCTCTGTTGGGGTAAGTAATTCTTTTGCTTCTTGTTTTTTATTAATTCTATCTGTTTCTGCAATTACAAGCCTTGTGCTTTCTAATTCTTGTCTATAACTTTTAGCTTCTTCTATCTCTTCTGGTGTTTTTTTGCGAGAATTCTCCACAATAAAAATTTTGTTATTATCTCCAAACATATGTTCTTTCATTAAATTTTTTTAATTTTTATATTAATTGGACCTTTATTTTAATTAAAAAATACATAAAACTTATACAATGTCAAAAACGCTATATATTTTTATCACTTAAAAATAATCCATCCGCAACCGTTCATAAATCTCGTTTTCTATATCCTCTCGGTTACGACCATACCGAATACGAGATAGTTCTTTAATTGATTGAGCGATGTCCGCACTTCCTTTTTGCGGTGGATAAGTTATTAGATTAAAAGGCTTCGTGGTCGCTCCTCTAATTAGAGGTTTAAAACCAGCATTATAATTATCAAAATTCATTAAGTCGCTTGCGTCAAAAATTGGCTCAAATTGTTTAGCAAAAGATTCAGTGCTAGCGTCTTCTGTGCCAACTCTAAAAGACAACATTGAGCCAACATTACCAAAAACAGCTTTTCTAGTATCGTCAGTTAATTGACCGATATATTGATGAGCACAAATAAGAGAAAGACGATATTTTCTAGCCTCTGCTAAAATCGTGTTAATAGTTGAAGTCGTAAAGTTTTGAAACTCGTCAATATAAAGATAGAAATCTCGGCGTTCATCTTCTGGTAATTCTGTTCGAGAGAAAGCGGCGAGCAAAATTTTACCAACAATAAGCATCCCTAATAAATGACTGTTTATGTCTCCTAGTCTTCCCTTAGAAAGATTGACAATTAAAATCTTGCCCTCGTCCATAATTTCTCTGAAATTAAAAGCAGACTTCTGCTGACCAATAATTGGCCTCATAAAGTCGTTTGCAAGAAAAACATTCATCTTGCTCGTAATATATGGAACCATATTGGCTAAAGCGGCCTCTCCTCCTGCTTTTTCTGCTTCCATCTCCCAAAAATTTTTAACTATGGGGTTCTGACAACGAGAGAGTTTGTGTTTGCGAAAATCAGCATCGGCTAAAACTCTTGGCACTTCAGTTAAAGTATTGCCAGATTCGGGGTCTTCCATAACCAATAATAAAGAATTTCTCATATATTGCTCAAACATTGGCCCCCCCATTCCAAGAGCCTTAAGGTTATAAAGTTTATCAAAAATTTCTAAAAGCTCATTCACCACAAATGTTTTAGCTTCTGGATATTTTGGGTCGTATTCCAACATATTTAAGCCCAGTGGTCTCTCAATATCAGCTGGATTAAAATAAATAACATCCGCCGCTCGAGAAGGAGGAACGACATTCAAAACTTTTTCAGCTAAATCACCATGGGGTTCAATTAAAGCCACTCCTTTGCCGTTTTCAATATCCTGCCTAATCATTTCTTGGAGAAGAGCTGATTTTCCAGTACCGGTTTGTCCGATAATATAAAAATGTCGACGGCGGTCATCTTCTAAGCTTCGTATTTCTTTTTCTACTCCTCTAAAAACATTTTTACCAAGTAAAATTCCTGTTTCTGGTATATTATCCGGCGCCGGCGCTTGCTTAGCTTTCAACCACTTAATATGAGGAGTGAAAAGCTCCGCCCAAGGAAAATGAAAAAGGCCAGCCAATTCACTACTTGAGCATAGCATTGTTTCCGCAGGGTTAAAGATACGAAAAGAAAAATGATAAAATAATTTTTTTAATTTTTTGCCCTTAGGTCTTATAAATTTAAGTTGATTTAAAAGTGGAGAATTAAATTGCTCAAAAGCGGATTCTAATTGCGTTAAAATTGTTTTAGCCCGATCAAGATCATTAGCTGAACTCAAAAGCCGTAAATTAATATTAAAAAATGGCTGAGACGCTTTTTTAGACAGGTGAGTAATAATTTCTTGATAATGAGGAGATATTTCTTTTTTCTCAAACTTGTCTTCTTCCTTTTTAGGCGAGGGCAATAAAATACTTAATAATTCTTTTCCAAGGTCTTTTAAAAACTTGGTTTCACCTGTTAAGTCTTCTAATCTTTTACCCGACTGCAGCCCCGCAATAATTCCTTGGGCTGATTTTCTAGTTGATTGTTTAGTCGGTTTTATTAAAATCTGGAAAGCTGCTCCTTCGTCTTCTTTTGATAATTTTGTAAAAACGCTAACAATATTTTCTAAAGGGTCAGTGCCAAACTCTTGAAAATGTTTGAGTGGAAAGACAGCAGGACGAGAAAACCTAGCCCAACTACCAAGAGATCTGCCATTAGGATTAAAGATATTATAGTCTGTCGTTGGCTGAATTTGAGCTTTGGGCCAAAAACTTAAAATCTGCTTTTCCATCATCCCAGCTGACGCGCGTGGCGAAGCAATATAAAAATGAATTTGTTCGCCCACTCTATGAACCGCAACCTCAAAAATAAAATGAGGATTTTCTACAAACAACGCTTTTTTCCCTCTTCCTAGCCCAGTTAAAGAATTATAAAATTGTTCAGCAGTTTTAAAAAACTCTGCTAAGGCGACTACCTTGTCTTTGTCCTTGCTAGTAATTTGAGGCAGTGTAACCGCAAAAAGCTGTAAATTCATCCCTTGCGCAAATAAACTAGAACTCCTTCTTTTGCTTACAAAAATAAAGACTGCTATATATATGCAAATTATGAGAGTAAAAGATAAAATTAAAATAACTTCCATTTTTCGTTATATTTTTTTCAAAATGCCCTTATCTATTAAAGCCTGGTAATAGTGGTCAATTAAAGTATCGTGAAACTCGTCTAAAATCGCTGGATTATCAGTATCCTTTGCTACTTGAACAGCAGTTTTTAAATCTTTTTCAAAAGCTAAAGAAACTAAAGCTCCAATCTGTTGGCTTGGCTCCATTTTTCGTATCTCTTTTACTTCATCCCGGGTCGTAGCTGGGGCAGCAAAAGATGGGGCTTGTTGAGCTTCTTCTAAATATTTTTTAATCTCTCTTTTAACTTCTTGTTTTTGTTCTGCTTCGTTTACTATTCCCTCTCCTACCCTCGCTCTAGATTCAAGCTCCGCTATCCTTTCTCTTAGCTCCGTAATCTCTAAAGAGTCATGTCTTTGAGCTTCTGTTTCAGAAGAAGGATTTTTTTCTTGCTTTGATAAAAAATCAGGCATATTTTATAGGTATAATACCAAAAAAATAAAAAAAGGGCAAAGTTTACAAATCCGCCAAAATCCCGCAATCTCCTTCATTTTTACTTACTTTATGATTGGGTCTCTAAAAAATTATTCGGTTTAAATTTTATTTTTGCCTTACTGTTTAACCAAACTTTCTTCAAGCAGGTTTTGGAAATGCATAAGAGAAGCACCGAGAGCCACTATAATGGCATAAAATAACATCTGTACTAATGATATTCCAAGCTTTTTCAATAACTACAGTGTCCCTAATCTCTATATCCTTTTACTTTAGTTGAGGATAACTGGCTCCCGAATTAAAACTTTCGCAAACTTTTGAAATCATTTACTAACAGATATTTGGAAAGACTCAACACTGTCTATAATATTAACAGGTGAAGAATCAGTTCTTATTGAAAGGTTTATGGAACGAGAAAAACTTGGTTCCAATAAGATAAAATATGATGCTGATGTTTTAAGACATATGAATCTGTATAATATACTAAACAATGGAGTAAAAGCAGACATTGTTTATGATACATCCAATAATTTTATGGACATAAGACAGATTGAAAA
>Ga0209316_100653_pt1 | contig 9769 bp, 6 predicted proteins | sample 3C3metaG_FD_184150 | JGI IMG/M metagenome (GOLD analysis project Ga0209316, IMG submission 184150) | Freshwater bacterial and archeal communities from Indian Creek, Illinois, USA - 3C3 metaG (SPAdes) (version 3) | ecosystem: Environmental > Aquatic > Freshwater > Unclassified | place: USA: Indian... | reverse complement strand
CCATGTGAAGATAATAAATATTAATGGCTAAATTGCTATTATACAAATATTTATCCATTTATTTATTAACAAACTTGTTAACAATTTTTGAGAGGAATTAATCCGCCGACTTTTCGGAGTGGGCTCATATTTTTGTTTTTTATTATTTTCCTACTCGTTTGGCTTTTCGGTGTCGCCCCGTTTTTATGGTGGTCGCTGGTCTCCACAATTATTTTCTTTTCCGTCAGAACAGTCAAGCATTGTAAAACCAAATTGCTGCTGCTACTTGTGTTTGTCCGTGTCCGCTGTGATGTCGTACAAACTTGCCCATAACTACTTTTAAGCTTTACCGCACCTGCACTGGCGGGAGCCCCCTAGTGGTGGCAGTGCCGTCACCCAATTGGCCAAAGCCGTTATGCCCCCATCCCCACAATGTCCTGTCTGTCCTAACGGCAAGTGCATGATTGCCTCCAGCGACAACAGATGCCCAGTTGACAGCTGTGCCTATCTGCGCTGGTGAAGTCCTCGCAATGGCAGTGCCGTCGCCCGATTGGCCAGACCTGTTGTACCCCCATGCCCACAATGTTCCGTCTGTCCTGATGGCAACTGTATGATAGCTTCCAGCAGAGACAGATGCCCATGTAGCCGTGCCAATTTGCACAGGCGAGAGACTACCAGTGGTAGTGCCGTTGCCCAATTGGCCAAACCTGTTGTACCCCCATGCCCACAGTGTCCCGTCTGTCCTGATGGCAACTGTATGGGCGTCTCCAGCGGAGACAAATCTCCAGTTTGCACCAGTGCCTATCTGCGCTGGTGAACGCCTACCAGTGGTAGTACCGTCACCCAATTGACCATTCCCGTTCCACCCCCATGCCCACAATGTTCCATCTGTCCTGACGGCAACCGTATGGTTGCCTCCAGCGACAACAGATGCCCAGTTTGCAGCAGTGCCTATCTGCACTGGTGAAAACCTATCGGTGAGAGTGCCGTCACCCAATTGGGATCTGTTCTCCCCCCATGCCCACAATGTTCCGTCTGTCCTAATGGCAACCGCATGGTTGTTTCCAGCATAGACAGATCTCCAGTTTGCAACAGTGCCTATCCGTACTGGTGAAGTCCTCGCAGTGGTAGTGCCGTCACCCAATTGGCCATTCCCGTTCATCCCCCATGCCCACAATGTTCCGTCTGTCCTGATGGCAACTGTATGATTGCCTCCAGTAGCAACAGATGCCCATGTAGCCGTGCCTATCTGCACTGGTGAACGCCTACCAGTGGTAGTGCCGTCGCCCAATTGGCCAGCGGAGTTAGCCCCCCATGCCCACAATGTTCCGTCTGTCCTGACGGCAACTGTATGATAGCCTCCAGCAGAGACAGATGTCCAGTTGGCAACCATACCAGTTCGCACCGGTGAGTTCCTATCAATGTTAGTGCCGTCGCCCAAATGTCCAAGCCCGTTTTCCCCCCAAGCCCATAATGTTCCGTCTGTCCTGCCGGCAACTGTATGGGAGCCTCCAGAAGAAACAAATGCCCATGCTGCTGGCGCTGGCGGTGTATCATCTTCGCTTGACACCAGAAACACAAGTGTCATCATCCCAAACAACATCATTTTGCACAAAAGTGTAATCATTTTAAGCCTCCTTCTTTTTAGTTTAGGTTTATTATTTAGTTCTGAAATACAACACATTGTCTCAAAAAAGTCAGGTTTTTTTCAGAGGTTTATATCGCGTTTCTGGTTCGCAAACAGATTCATTTCATCTACCCTGAGCGAAGTCGAAGTGGCTTGCCCTGAGCGAAGTCGAAGTGGCTTGCCCTGATCGCAGAAGTATATCTACTTTTATGGTTTACTGCACCTGAACCGGTGAGTTCCTTTCAGTGGTAGTGCCATCGCCCAGTTGGCCATTCATGTTACGCCCCCATGCCCACAATGTTCTGTCTGTCCTGATGGCCAGTGTATGGAAGTCTCCAGCAGAGACAGATGCCCAGTTTGTATCCGTGCCTATCCGCACTGGCGACCACCTATCAGTGTTAGTGCCGTCGCCCAATTCGCCATCGTCGTTCCTCCCCCATGCCCAGAGAGTTCCGTCTGTCCTTCTGGCAACTGTTTGTCTGTCTCCAGCAGAGACAGATGCCCATGTATCCGTGGCTATCTGCACTGGCAACCACCTATCAGTGGTAGTACCGTCGCCCAATTGGCCATTCATGTTATCCCCCCAGGCCCACAAAGTCCCGTCTGACCTGATCGCCACTGTATGATAATCTCCGGCAGCAACAGATGCCCAGTTTGTATCCGTGCCTATCTGCACTGGCGACCTCCTCCCTGTGGTAGTCCCGTCGCCCAATTTGCCATTCCCGTTAATCCCCCATGCCCACAATGTTCCGTCTGTCCTTATGGCAAGTGTATGTAAGCCTCCAGCAGAGACAGATGCCCAGTTGGTAGCCGTGCCTATCTGCACTGGCGACCACCTATCAGTGGTAGTGCCGTCGCCCAATCGACCAGCCCCGTTAGACCCCCATGCCCACAATGTGCCGTCTTTCCTGACGGCAACTGTATGAGAGCCTCCAGCAGCGACTGACACCCAGTTTGTAGCCGTGCCTATCTGCACTGGCGCGGAATTACTAACATTAGTGCCAATGCCCAATTGGCCAGAGGAATTAATCCCCCATGCCCACAATGTGCCGTCTGTCCTGATGGCAACTGTATAGGCGGATCCAGCAGCAACAGATGCCCAGTTTGTAGCTGTCCCTATAGGTACTGGCAACCTCCTTTCAGTGGTAGTTCCGTCGCCCAATTGGCCGGCACCGTTATTCCCCCATGCCCACAGGGTCCCATCTGACTTGATAGCAATTGTATGACTACTTCCACCTGAAACAGTAGACCATGTCACTGCTATCGGAACCGTCGCCGTAACAGTTACAGTGTCTGCTGCACTATCTGCTCTGCCGTCGTTTACTACAAGCCTTACCCTATACGAGCCGGAAGCATCAGCAGTGAATGTGGGCCTTACGGCAGTTGTGCTTGACAATGCCGCAGCGCTTCCCGCCGGTCTTGAGACAAACGACCAGTTGTAAGTAAGCATGGCTCCGCCTGCAGCAGAGCTTAGACCTCCGTCAAGTGTTACCAACGAGCCGGTTGTAACATTCTGGTCAGGACCTGCATGGGCTACAGGCGCAGCCGTCGTCATTACAGTTACAGTGTCTGCTGCACTATCTAACCTGCCATCGTTAACTACAAGCCTTATCCTAAAAGAGCCGGAAGCATCAGCCGTGAATGTGGGCCTTACGGCAGTTGTGCTTGACAATGCCGCAGCGCTTCCCGCCGGTCTTGAGACAAACGACCAGTTGTAAGTAAGCATGGCCCCGCCTGCAGCAGAGCTTTGGCTTCCGTCAAGTGTTACCAACGAGCCGGTTGTAACATTCTGGTCAGGACCTGCATGGGCTACAGGCGCAGCCGTCGTCATAACAGTTACAGTGTCTGCTGCACTATCTACCCTGCCGTCGTTAACTACAAGCCTTATCCTAAAAGAGCCGGAAGCATCAGCCGTGAATGTGGGTCTTACAGCAGTTGTGCTTGACAATGCCGCAGCGCTTCCCGCTGGTCTTGAGACAAACGACCAGTTGTAAGTAAGCGGGGCCCCGCCTGCAGCAGAGCTTAGGCTTCCGTCAAGTGTTACCAAAACGCCGGTTGTAACATTCTGGTCAGGACCTGCATTGGCTACAGGCGCAGGCACCGGCGGTGGGTCAACTTCGCATGACACCAGAAACACAAGTGTCAACATCCCTAACAACATCATTTTGCACAAAAGTGTAATCATCTTTAAGTCTCCTTTTTTTAGGTTTAGGTTTATTGTTTAGCACTACAGGATTTTAAACTAAGGAATCTGTGTCGGGGTGTTTCTATTAGTCGTATCGCCAAGACCTAATTGACCAAACCAGTTCCATCCCCAAGCCCATAATGTTCCATCTGTCCTGATCGCTAATGTGTGCCGCTCGCCAACAGAAACAGAAGACCAGTTTGTCGTAGGTGTTCCCGCAGGCAACACTACTTGTGTCGGGGTAAGTGTAGGTATAAGTGTTGCATGACCAAGACCTAATCGACCATCCACATTAACCCCCCATGCCCATAGTGTTCCATCTGTCCTTATTGATAATGTATACGCCCAACCAGCAGAAACAGAAGACCATCCTGTTGCAGGTAACCCCGCAGGCAACACATGTGTCGGTGTAGGTATATGTGTTGCATGACCAAGACCTAATTGACCGCTTGTGTTCATTCCCCAAGCCCATAGTGTTCCATCTGTCCTTATTGCTATTGTGTAAAAATCGCCACCAGAAACAGAAGCCCATCCTGTCGCAGGTAGCCCCGCAGGTAACACCTGTGTCGGTATAGGGGTATGTGCCCAATGTCCAAGACCTAATTGACCCTCATGGTTGCCCCCCCAGGACCATAATGTTCCGTCAGGCCTAATTGCTAATGTGTGGCCAGCTCCAGCATAAACAGAAAGCCAAGTTGTTCCGGGTAGAACCTGTGTCGGTGTAGGGGTATTTGTCCTATGTCCAAGACCTAATTGACCCTCAGCATTCAATCCCCAGGCCCAAAGTGTTCCATCTGTCCTTAATGCTATTGTGTGTCGCCAACCAGCAGAAACAAAAGACCATCCTGTCGCAGGTAACCCCGCAGGCAACACCTGTGTCGGTGTAGGTATAGGTTCAGGTGTTGTATGTCCAAGACCTAATTGACCCCACGCATTATGTCCCCAAGCCCATAAAGTTCCGTCTGTCTTTATTGCTACTGTGTGGTCCATGCCACCAGAAACAGAAGACCAGTTTAAATCAGCCCCAACCTGTGTCGGTGTATTTCTATTGGTTCCTTCTCCACTATTGCCAAGCCCTAATTGACCGTAATTATTCATTCCCCATGCCCATAATGTTCCATCTGTCTTTATTGCCAATGTGTGCCACCTACCACCTGAAACAGATGCCCAAGTCACTGGGGCTGGATCCGGCGTTGTTTCATCTTCGCATGACACCAAAAACAGAAGCGTCATCATCCCTAATAAAATCATTTTGCACAAAAGTGTAATCATTTTAAGCCTCCATTTTTAAGGTTTAGGTTTATTGTTTATATCTGCAATGCAAGAGATTATCTGTAAAAAGTCAAGTTTTTTCAAGGTTTTTAATCTCGTTTTGCTTCGAAAGCAGATTCATTTCGCTTGCCCTGAGCGAAGTCGAAGTGGCTTGCCCTGAGCGAAGTCGAAGTGGCTTGCCCTGAGCGAAGAAGTATGCCCATTGCCATGCTTTACCGCACCAGCACTGGTGAAAGCCTACCAGTGATAGTACCGTCGCCCAATTGACCCAGCACATTATTTCCCCACGCCCACAATGTACCGTCTGTCCTTATGGCAACTGTATGGTAGTCTCCAGCAGAGACAGATGCCCAGTTTGTAGCTGTGCCAATTCGCACTGGTGAAAGCCTATCAGTGGTAGTGCCGTCGCCCAATTGGCCAGTTGAGTTACTCCCCCATGCCCACAATGTACCGTCTGTCCTGATGGCAACTGAATGATGCTCTCCAGCAGAGACTGATGTCCAGTTGGCATCCGTTCCAATTCGCACTGGTGAGAGCCTATTAATGATAGTTCCGTCGCCCAATTGGCCACTTGGATTATCTCCCCATGCCCACAATGTCCTGTCTGTTCTGATGGCAACTGTATAATTCATTCCGGCAGAGACAAGCTCCCAGTTCATAGCCGTGCCAATTCGCGCTGGTGAGTTCTTAGCAATGGTAGTGCCGTCGCCCAATTGGCCAGCCCAGTTGCTCCCCCATGCCCACAGTGTTCCGTCTGTCCTGATGGCAACTGTATGTCTCCATCCAGCATCAACAGATGCCCAGTTTGTAGCTGTGCCAATTCGCACTGGTGAGAGCCTATTAGTGGTTGTACCGTCGCCCAATTGGCCACTTACATTCCACCCCCATACCCACAATGTCCCGTCTGTCCTGATGGCAAGTGTATGCCAGCGTCCAGCACGGACAAATGCCCAGTTTGTAGCTGTGCCTATCTGCACTGGTGAGAGCCTATTAGTGGTAGTGCCGTCGCCCAATTGGCCAACTCCGTTGTTCCCCCATGCCCACAATGTCCCGTCTGTCCGGATGGCAACTGTATGACTCTCTCCAGCAGCAACAAATGCCCAGTTTGTAGCTGTGCCAATTCGCACTGGTAAATGCCTCACCGTGGTAGTCCCGTCGCCCAATTGGCCAGCCCAGTTATCCCCCCAGGCCCACAATGTCCTGTCTGGCCTGATGGCAACTGTATGCTCGCCTCCAGCAGCAACAGATGCCCATGCTGCTGGCGCTGGTGCTGGATCCGGCGGTGGGTCAACTTCTTCGCATGACACCAAAAACAGAAGTGTCATCATTCCTAACAACATCATTTTGCACAAAAGTGTAATCATTTTAAGTCTCCTTCTTTTAGGTTTAGGTTTATTGTTTATATCTGCAATGCAACATATTGTCTCAAAAAAGTCAAGCTTTATCATCGGTTTTTACCTCGCACATTTGCTTCGAAAACAGATTCATTTCACTTGCCCTGAGCGAAGTCGAAGTGGCTTGCCCTGAGCGAAGAAGTATATCTACTTTTATGGTTTACTGTATCCTTACCGGTGAATTTCTATCGGTATTAGTGCCGTCGCCCGGGTGTTCTGTATTGATTGTCAAATGCGTATCGCAATTTTCTATAAAATTATACTAAGAAAAATTAATCACCTCTTCAAATCGTAAAAAAAAGCATCCAAAAGGTAAAAAGTTTTATCCTAACAGTGAATTGCCACCCTCATGATGTGAACAGGAATTAACAATGGACAACTTTCTCCGTGAGGATAATGTTCAAACCGATTAAAAGACTGGTAGGCAAGTCCAACCTGGTTATCCTTGTTTGCCATCATGGTATCGGCAACCATGCCAAATGCATACTTTGCAATTGCCCGATCTGCTACTGCCGCTGGGTTTGCTTTTTAACTCGCATGTGCTGCGAGAACAGATTCATTTGGCCTGCCCTGAGCGAAGTCGAAGTGGCTTGCCCTGAGCGAAGTCGAAGTGGCCTCCCATGAGTGGAAAAGTATATCGGTTGGCAGATGGGCTATGTGGCTGGATTAGAAGCACTGAACTGTCAAATTACCACCAAAGTTTGATAGAAGGTCAAAATTTCAATTTACCACCGCACCCCGCCATATCCGCCAATGTACTGTTATGGGCTGGTTTTAGAAAAAATTTCTATTATCAGTCACAAGTGTTAAGCCTTTAAATACGCCCCTGTCATAATCAATCCTATTCGCTTTGATTGCAATTGGAAAGAACCTGTTACCGCTTGAAACCATTTTCAATTTTTTCTGAGAGTTATCTGTAAACTCGAGTTTTCCGTCTGCTTCTTGATTTAATCCCAAACCCTAATTTTTTAGGTAATCGATATTTTCATTTGTTTGAGGAGTGTTTTTGTGGATTTGTTAAATTCTGAAATGACGAATTCATTGGGTGTGAATTTTATTTTCTTAATAGTCTTCAAATGCTCTATCGTGTCGTTAATCGAATATCGGTGAATGAGTTTTTGTTTCTTATTCAACGCTGTGGTTTTAAGTATTTGAAACAGTTTGTAAATGATTTGCATGCTTATGTGGTTGATAAACATCCATCCGTTGAGCGATTCGGTTCTCTGCATGTGTGAACATGAAGCGTCAATTGTGTTTTTGAAATGGTTGAAAAATTGCTCTATTTCTCCTCTGCTTTTGTACTCAACATACAAGTCTTGAGGACTAAGTCCGGTATTGTGCATGATGGCAAGTGTTCCCATGGATTGAAGCTTTTCGTTGAATTTTGATTTTGAAAAGTTTTCGGGCAGCGATTGTATTCTCGATAAATAATCTGTTTTTTCCTGCTCTTTGAGTTTTCCGTCCAAAAACAAATCAATCTTTCTTTTCCCGAGATTTGTCGTATCGGCATGGAATATAAACCGCTTGGAGAACTTGAAATAATTGTCTGACTGCTCTATATTATGAATTGCCTGGTATGGTATCAACCTGTTGTCCCGCCTTAAGGGAATTATGTACTCCATGTGCATTTCTTCGAGTTCATCAATGTTGGCCTGTGAGAAAAAACCTTTATCGGCAATGTACACACATTGCTCCATTCCACTTATCTTGATGGTGTTTTGCATGGCGGACACTTCCCGGATATTCCCGGCAAGCAGGCGGTAGTAAAGTGGCTCGAGCGTGAGAGCGTCGTAGAGATAAAGAAGTACGAACTGTAATTGGAAATCCATGTTAGAATTGCATCCTTTTTGTGCCAGATAGATCTTCTCTGACTGCAAAACCACATCAGTAGCATCCATTAAAACTGTTCGCCGCCGGTTGTCCTTAGGTTTCATATATTCATGAATGGATTGCTGCATGCCTCCCAGCTCAAATAGCATATCGGATATTTTTTGATCGTAAATCTTATTTTTCCACTCCAGTAAATCTAATATGGAGGATTGTTCCAAATCAAATGGAATGTTTTTTAACGGGGCTTTGTAAGCTATACGGCAATATACCATAAAGACAATAAATTTCCAATGCGCTGGAAAATACTTCTTCAAGCCATCAATGACCCCATTGTCTTGGAGTTCGTCCATCAGCCACTTTGAAAATCCGTATTCAAAAACCATAATTTGTTTGTCCAAGTAAGTGTTTCTGCTTTTCTTTTTCAGTTCATTCTTTTCGGAAGATGTAAATCCGTTTTCTTCTGTAATGCTGCCAAGTATTCCTAGTGAGACTTTTCTTGACCTTCTGATGGTTTTGTCATAAACGGATTTTACTGCGTAAAGATAGTATCGCCCGTTAATTAACTTTAATTCTGTTCCTGGCTTCCTGTGCTTCAATGCCCAGTCGGGGTGATTTGTTTTTGTTTTCATACATTCCCTATTTAGGTAACGCAAAGTAACAATAAAAAAACCGTATAAACAAATATCTATACGGAATTTTTTTATTTTCTATTACCTATCTTTTTAGGGTTTGGGTTTAAACTCATTTTGGTCCCATGAATCTTTGACATTTTTGCGATAGGTGATAACGGCTATCCGATGCTGATTCCATAGCCTTACAAAGAAGTCTGGTTCATAAGCTTCCCTGTCAAAAATAAAGGCACACTGGGGTCTTTCTTCCAACTCGGGTTCTTCCAGGAGTTTCAGTAATGAGGTTTGCTGCATCTGCGGGATAATATATTGCTCAATGGCTGTTTGCAGTTTTTCAGTCAACTCACCCATGACCATCATCACCGGCATACCCTGTGCATCATTGACCCAGTATTCTGTAGTGGCACTCAGACATAGTTTCTGGCGGGAGATATATTTAGCGGGCAGATTGGCTTTGGAACCGTAATAAATGCGCTGATGCCCGTCTATGTAAAGAAATTCTCCGTTTTGCTTTTGCTCATCACTATACCATTGGTCAATGAGCAGGTTGTTGAGTGTTTGGGCGCCTTGTTGGCTGGTGAGCAGTTTTATTTTCTCCCGAAGGTTGCGTACTTCCGGGATACGGTCTAATCCGATGATACGCCCGATTTCTCCCGGCTTACATTGCTTAAGTTGTTCAGGATTTTTGATGCGCCCAAGCGCCATGAAGCACAAGGTAAGCACTACTGACTCAAGGCTGTAATAATGGGTCGCAGGTAATTGATATACTTCTTTTGTACGAAACAATCCCTGCTCAATCAGGGCAGGTAATTAAAAATAAAACGCCTGCTCCACAGAGCGCTTCCTGGTGTTC
>Ga0209316_100652_pt1 | contig 9772 bp, 9 predicted proteins | sample 3C3metaG_FD_184150 | JGI IMG/M metagenome (GOLD analysis project Ga0209316, IMG submission 184150) | Freshwater bacterial and archeal communities from Indian Creek, Illinois, USA - 3C3 metaG (SPAdes) (version 3) | ecosystem: Environmental > Aquatic > Freshwater > Unclassified | place: USA: Indian... | reverse complement strand
CTACATGTGTTGGTGTTTTGCAAGAGAAAAGTAGCGAAAAATATGAAATTTTGCTGATTTCATGCGTTTTTTTAGGCTATATGTGTCTGAATTCAAACGTAGTTATAAATTTTAACGGGAGTTCAGGACTTATGTATAGAATTGTTCCAAAGAAAATATTTCTGTGAATAATCGTTTGCATATTGAAAAGAGGTAATTATGCTACAATTTTTAATGATTATAGATAATGTTGAATCAAGAAGTAAACTGGAACTAATTTATGAAACGTATCATAAAGAAATGTATTTTATAGCACATGATATACTTAAAAACACTCATGATGCTCAAGATGCGGTTCAAACTTCGATTTTAAAAATGATAACTTACATAGAAAAAATTGATGAAGTTAAGTGTAACAAAACTAAGTATTTAATCGTTACAATTGTTAGGAACACTGCAATAGATATTTATAGAAAAAAGAATAAACAGCCAGTAATCGAAATTGATGATATTAGTGAATTAATCCAATCAAATGTTCCATCAATGGATGAACTTGTTATTAGGATAAGTGACGCTAAAATGCTTGCAAAGAATCTTGCAAAATTAAAAATTGAATATGCTGATGTATTGACATTGAAGTATTATCATGAATTTGATGATAAAGAAATAGCAAATGCCTTATGTATCAGCTATGAAAATGTTAGGGTGAGATTATGTAGAGCTAAGAATGAACTAAAAAAAATAATGAAAAACGATCAAGAATTCGATGTGTATCAAAGGAAGTGTGCAAATGAAAGATAACCATGAAAAAGTGATAGAGGGCTTTTATCAATACATTGGACAGTGCCATGTAGAAAATGTTATTGAAGACTTTGATAACATTTCTAAAAATGCTCATGAAAATATTATACCTACGGAACTTGACGAATGGTTTTCAAAGTATGTTCTTAAAGCAAAAAAAATTGAACGAAGTAAATTATTTTGGCATCGTTTTAATTCGATATCAAAGCGTGTAGCAATCTTCACAGTTTTATTTGGAATTAGTGTTTTAGTCACAACAATGAGTGTAGACGCATTCCGAATAAAACTTTTCAATATTTTTGTAGATGTGACTGAGAAATATACAAGCATGAGCATAACTGAAAAAAATAAAGTAGTTGAAGAGGTAATCAAATGGGAGTCATATTTTGCTCCTGAGTTTATACCCGATGGCTATAAATTGTCAAATAATGAAAGTTTTGGAGAAGTAAAAATCTTATATTATTTAAATGATAAAGGTGATGAAATTCAGTTTTCTCAATCACCAGTAAATTTAGATTTTCAGATTGACACTGAAAATGCATTTGTTATTGATGTTGAGATTAAAGGTAATAAGGGTGTTTTAGTAGAAAAAAATAATATATCGACATTGATTTGGACTACTGAAGATAATACTTTTTATGTAATTGGCAAGGTAAATAGAGAGTCTTTAATTAAAATTGCAGAAAGTATAGATTTTTTTAGAAAATAGTGTAACAGATACTCCTTTCAAACGTTTTATAGATTGAAAGGAGGTGAAAAAATGGATAAGTTTATATTAAAATTATGTACAAGTATGTTGGCACTTTTCATTTTGATTGCCATACCAACTTATGCAAATTCGAATGATCTGAAAAATGAGTATTCAGAACAAATAATTGTTCAACCATATTTCACGAATATTTCAATATTTCAGAATTTGTTTGATATTTCTTCTGATGGTAAAGTTTCAGTAACTGTTTACTTGACTGCTCAAAATGTTGATAGCGTTAAAGTAGATGCTAACTTACAGCAGTTTAAGAATGGTTTTTGGACAACAATTAAGAGTTGGTCAAATACTTCAGTTGGTACAAACGCGGGTCTTAGCGGAACGTATTATGTTGCAAAGGGTTACAATTATAGACTAGTTTCTAATGGAACTGTCTTTAAATCAAATTCTATAATAGAAACAACTACTTTCACAAGTACATCAAAATCGTATTAAAAAACCGAAAATATATAAATGATGCTGGAGGGTTTTATGAAGAACAATTATAGAAGTAAAATTTTAACTATGCTATTAGTACTGAGTTTATTAATTTTACCGGTTACTAGCTTTGCTCAATCGGAATTAATTGTTGGTAATCCTAGCTTTGATAATATGGGAAGCATTACATCAATGAAACTGGTCGAATCAAATAATTCTTTTATGAAATCAAATCATAGTGACTATTTTGATTTTAGTGATGTTAAATTATCAAATGATAGGTTAAATTTGAAAGGTTATGTAAATAACAAAGAGTTCAATTTGACAGGAACACTTTATGCATCCGAAAACAGTAGTGATCTGATTGTCGGAAATTTACTCGACACAACTAATAATTATGAAGTCCTGTATTTTGGACTTTCAACAAATCCGTCAGAAACACTTATTGTGAATTCTGAAACAAAAGATATTCTAAAGAAGAACGGCTATGCTGGATTTTTATATCTTAGAGATATCCAAAGTAACGATATGAAATTTATTGAGTTTAATCCAACGAAGATAATATCAAAGAATAATTTCAAATCTATGCTGTCAAATTTACGAGTGTGTAATCATGAAGATCAATTTTGGTATGCAAAGATTTTGGAACCGATTGAGGTTAAAGCAGTCGATTTACCTCTTGTAGAAAATATCGCATTATCGGAACCAAGGACTGAAGGGCTAATAGAATACAGGGGCTTGATTACCCCAATGGCTGCAACTTATCAAGATACCGTGTATACTTATAGTTATAATGTTAGTGGAGCTTATGTTGATGAGTCTATAAAGGTAAGGCATTATATCGATGGACCAAGCACACTATACTCACAAGGTACGTTTGTTGCAAAATTGATGATTGTTGAAGAAAAAACAGTAAGTTCGAATGTACCTAGTATGAATAGCAGTAATTCAAACATGAAAATAGGTGCTTATGGTGATAGTCGTGTTGATGTGGCAACATCGCCTGGGGATTATTTACAGCAAGTGATTTGGGGTGGTACCTACTACAAACCAGGAAGCATAGACGTTCAAGTTGGGTGGAGTTATTCTCTTCCAGGTGCTAATATTGGTGTATCTACTAATTATACAAACTCAAGCATTTATACGAGTCATACTTATAAGTCGTTCGACAATGTTAATGGGACTTACGTTCGAAATGATGGCATAAAATGGACAAAACAAAAGCATCAATTAATTGACGTCAATCACAATTTTGATCATAGTTTTACTGTAAATAAATTAAATACGTCAGGAAATAAAACATTTACAGCTAATTTTAGTTATGATGTTTCAAATGGCCTTAATTATACATGGGGAGGAATGCAGTCGAAAACAGTCACAAAGTCTTACTATTGTAACTGACTTTAATTGAATATTATAATGCTGACCACAATCATAAAGCCCATTGTGGTCAGTATTTATATTAGTTTAAAATATTACATGAAAAGTGAGATAAAATATGAATAAATACAAGATTATCTTGATTTCTCTTTTAATCTTAATAATACTAGCCATTGCATTAATTTTCAAAAATACTGGATCAAATGAAACAGATTCTTACTATTTCAAAATAAATACTGAAAGATTTAATTACCTGTTGAATTCTTCAATTAATTCTTTGGAACAACTTCAGAGAAGTTTTAAAGACAAAAACAATTCTAGTTTAGATTCATTCAGCGAGCAGTTGAGAGAGTGTATTGTAAATCTTAGAGAAACTGCAATAGCAATTGACTGCTTTGAAGCTGGATTAAATAGAAAAGACAATAAAATTATGTATGGTCTTAATCCTTTAGAGAGTCAATTTGTGGATTATTCAGATATTTTAGCAAATCAAACAAAATTGGAAACTCTAATCGTGGATTTAGATAAAATAATTGAAGATTTAAAAGTGATTCAGGAAGCAAAAATTTTTACTGAAAATAAATATGAAGAAATTGAAAGTAGATGGAATTTAGTAATAGATAAATTATATTTTAAGCCTAGTATTGGTTTATAAATTTCACTTAAAAAAAGGTGAGAGCAACACTAGAGGTGCTTAATGGAAATTTGTAGCACTCTTATATTAAAAGAAGCAAGAGGATTTGATAGATCATTTCAACTTATGTTTCAACCTAACTCTTTTTTGACTCAGAATGAAAACTGGATATCGAAAGATAATACAAATATAGGCTTTGATTTGAATGGTAGATTCAAAGAATTACTGAAGTACGGTCAGGACAATGGTCATATGATTTCTGAAGAAAAAGAGTGCGTTGTAGCATTTAGAAAAATTAAAAAATCATTCATAATCAGAAATAAAAAGTCTAATAGACGATATTGAGCGAACTGGTTTCAAATACAGTGTGCGAGAATACTATAACTAAATGCAATAAGTAAAAGAGGCAAAGTTTATTGGTTAACCAAAGCGACCAATAGACTTTGCCTCTTTTTATGTACAAAGTGGATTTGAAGCCGGAGTCAAATAGTTGATTCCGGTTTTTTCATATCAAAAATTAAACGAAAGGATGGAAAATTTATGAGACAGAAAGAAAAACGCATGGGCATAATTGCCATCGTACTCCTGATTCTGCTATGTAGTGGAATCTATATTGCTTACCGACTTCATCCGGAAAGCTATATAGGAAAAGACGAAATTATCACACGTGGAGAATACGCTGCGATTCTAGCAAATGAGATTTCGCTTGATATCTCAAATTCAGAAAAAGAACCGCCAAGTTTTTCAGACATCGATGGTCATTGGGCAGAGAAATACATTGAGGCATTAGTGGATGCTGGTGTTATAAATCCTGCAGATTACCCTGATGGATTCCGCCCCGATGATCCAATCACTCGCTCTGAAATTATTAAACTGCTTGTGAAAATTAAAGGTTTGGAAGATGAGGCAGTGAACACAAAAGGGCATAGTGGCTATGTGGATCAATCAGACATCAAAGAGGATGACAAAGGATATGTAATCATTGGTCGAGAGAACGGAATCATTGGAGATGAGGAGGATGATAAAATCAGGCCCAATGATCCTGCGACCAAAGGCGAAGCTGATGAGATGACAGAAAGTATTAAACCAAAGCCGATTCAGGAAAAGCCAACAATTCCTTCACAAATACCTGATACAACAATACCAGAACTCATCACACCGACAGAACCTGAGAATCCATCAGAACCAACTACAACAGCAGAAGAGAACATGCCACCTATTACACCAACTCCAGACTACAATGGTGGAAGTAATCACGATAATTCTGATAGAGATTCGTATCATCCTACAGCAGAGGTGAAATTTGAATTACTTGAAATGAGCCATACAGATACTGAAATTGAAGTGATGCCCGTATGGAAATACATGAATAGCTATACTTGGACACTGTCTAAAACGGATATTGATGGCTCTGAAAAGTCTATTGAAATGAAAGATGCTGTCATAGGTGCACTTGGACTAGAGGGTGGCGTTATTAAGTTTAAGGAGTATGGTCAATATACTTTGACAGCCACCGCTAAAAATGTCAGAGGAAAAGAAACGGTACTATCTAAGCAAATTAAAGTATACCCCGTTATCAATATGAACTTTAATCTGCCTGAAACAACGCACACGGATAAGTCAACAACCATCATATATTCTTTGGAAGATTTATATGGAAGCAACATTGAGTGGTCAGCGATAAAAGATGGTGAGGTTGCAGAAATAGCTGACATCCTTGAAGGTGAACTTGGAAATGAAGGTGGAACCTTTGTTTTTAGGAACAAGGGGGAATATACTCTAACTGCATGCATTAAGGACGCTACTGGCCGTATCTTTTCACATACGGAATCCACAAAAGTTTATCCTGTTGCGGGAATTTCAATTGACCTTCCATCCTTGTCTCATACTGATAAGGAAATTAAACTTTCAACGGTCCTAATTGAAGCAAACAACATGAACGTTGATTGGATTCTACTGAATAATGGCGAGGTAGCTGAACTTTCAACTGAGATAGAAGCTAAGCTAACCAATGAAGGAGGGACAATTCGTTTCAAGGATAAGGGTGTGTATATGCTCACTGGAAAATTAATCGATGAAACGGGTAGAACATTTGAAACTTCAAAGACTATAACAATCTATCCCCTTGGATCTGTCGGCTTTTATGCACCTAAAATCACACATACCGATAAGATAATTCACGTGGAAACCCAATTTAAGAATCTTGAAGATGCATCAATTCAGTGGTCATTGTCCAAGAATGGTGAAGTCATTGAAATTAAAAATGTAATTCAAGGCGGACTTTCTGATGAGGGAGGCTTCATCCGTTTTGTAATTAAAGGAGAATATGTTCTTAAAGCTTCCTTCACTGATAAAGCAGGAAGAAGTTACAGTTACTCAGCTCCAGTAAAAGTGTATCCAGTTCCGATCATTTCTTATACTTTGCCTGAAACGGCTCACACAGATACCGTAGTCAAAGTGGTTCCTGAAATCTCAGAGATGGATGGACTTAATGTTGAGTGGCTACTAGAGAATGGTTTCGGATTCCAAGACTTTGAAACTTATGTCACTGGAACGCTTGAAAATAACGGTGGAACCATATGGTTTAATCACGCTGGAACTTACGAATTGATTGCTCGCATTACTGATGAAACAGGTCGAGTATTCCTTTTTGAAAAGGGTGGAAAGATTGAAGTTTTGCCAGTACTGAATATTTCATTTGAACTTCCAGAAACGACACATCTAGACCGTACACTCGATCTTAGAACAAGAGGAAATAACAATGTGCTGCCAGTGCAGTGGTCAATCACCAAGGATGGAGAGGCAGTAGATTTATCAGATGTCATTGATGGAGACCTAAATGCCTATGGTGGAAAAATTCGTTTCAAGCAAAAGGGAGAGTATACATTTGCTTCCACAATTACAAATGCTCTAGGAAGAGTATTTTCTTACACCGCATCAACGACAGTTTATCCAGTGCCAGAGATTTCACTTTCTGTACCGAAGACTTGGTATGTAGGTGAGCAAGGGGCAATCAGTGTAATGGGAAATCAAATTGTAAACCTGAATACGGAATGGACCATCATAAAAGATGATGGAGGCGCTGAAGCTTATACCAATTTTGCAACTGGGGGACTGAATGAACAAGGTGGTCGCCTAACATTCCCTTCAAAGGGCCAGTATGAATTAATCCTGACCATGACAGATCCTACTGGTCGAAGTTATGTGAATAGTGGCAGGTTTACTGTCTACCCCATCCCTCACATGAACGCTTCACTTACACCGCTCAGTTACAGTGGAGATACCATTACCGCTGTGGCATTAGGTTCAGAACTTGATAACATGGACATTGAATGGCTAATTTCTGTTGATGGTGGTGAGGAAAAGCCATATGCACAATGGGTAGCAGGCTCGCTAGGTGAAAATGGAGGCAGCTTTACAGTCACTACAGATAAAACAATCTCATTGAGGTTGATAGCTGAAGCCGTAGATATTAATGGCAGAAAATTTATATTTACATCTAATACTGCGACAGTCAAGCCAGTAGCAAGTTTTAGTTTTTCAGCTCCACAGACTGTTCACGTTGGTGATAGCATTAACGTTTCTATGCAGTCCTTATCTGGACTAGAGGGTAGGAATCTTAATTGGTCTCTATCTCAAGATAGCAATCCAGAGAATTATTCTGGAACATTATCAAATAGTGGCGGTAGCATTGTCATAAACAAAACCGGCAACTATGTTATAAAAGCTAGTACTATTGATAGCACCGGTAGAGAATTCAGTTTTTCAAAGAGCATCGCCATAACAAACACAGCACCTAACAAGCCAATCGCTAGTGCTGTTGTAACAAGAACTGCACTGAACTCTAAGTTGAAGGTCAATATTTTTGCCTCAGCCATTGATCCAGACTCAGATGCAGTCACACTTGAGTACTCAGGCAGTACGGCAGACAATTATTATCCTGTGGGAACTCATACTGTAAAGGTTAGAGCAAAAGATTCATGGGGTCTTTATTCAGAATGGACAAGCATCACTTTTACAGTTACAAACTCTGCTCCAACTACTCCAGTGATTACACGTACACCCGACGGAAATAGTGTCGCTCCTGGCGTACCAATAACCATTACAGCATCGAGCAGTGATCCTGATGGTGATGCCATCACATATGTTTGGGAGGGGCGACCTTCGCAAACGAGCACTGCTTATCCACTGGGTAAAAATGTTGTTCGCATCAAAGCAGTAGATTCTACTGGAGCAGAATCGCCATGGGCAGCTATCGTATTCTTTGTTGCTGATCCTAATAGTGGCGGTGGAATGACGCTGAACGGTCCTGAATCTGTTATTCTCGAACAGGGGATTGCAGGTGCGACCATTACAAACTATACCTTTACAGTTCCACCGGTTAGCGGACATAGTGGTCAAGATTATGGAAGAGTACGCGGCTATAACATTTTAGCTGGACAGTGGGATCAACTTGACTATGCAACGACAACAAATGGAATTACATTCAGCAGAGTTCTGTCGCCGGGTATTTATAGCAAGTTGGAGTTTTATTACTACACCAATCACGATTGCATGTACAACAAATCAAATATCACCTATTCAGTAAGTTTCTATTTTCAATAACGATTCAGATTTAAATAACAAAACTTGTAAGAGAGGTAGATAACCAATGTCAAAATTATATATGTACGGTACAGAGCTTGGGGAGCTGGAACAATTGATGATGCTAGTGCCCAATTTTATGCCAAGGAAAAGCGGAATGATTGTTATGCATGGTATTAATAGGGGGAAAGAGGCATCGAAATGTCAGCCATGCTTGTATGAGGAGAGTAGCTCCCAAATAAGTGAAATTGGAAATGTGATTAATGAAATAAATCGATTAGGATTTGACAGCTATAAAGACATCACTTTCACTTGTTTTAAAAATCATAGGTCAATTCGACTCAATGAAAGACTTATCAATTTAGCCAGAAATTATGATGGGGAAATATTTTTAAATGAAATTCAGCGTTCGAGATTTTATTCCGTGTGCAGGTTGCAAGGTGTATCAACTAAAGATAGAAATTCGTTTTACCTTGCCACATTGTTTTTGCTTACTGCGGATGATAAGTTGTGGAGCGTTGCAAAAGATCATGTTTATTTAGACAGTTTTGAATTTAAAAAGATGCAGCTTAGTGGAATAAATACTGAAGGATATGCTCTCTATCAAACCGCCAGAACCATTTGCATGGGTAGAGAGTACATCAAACTGGATGAGATTGCAGACAAGACATTAATCGGTGATAGGGCTTTTAAAGCGATTATCAATGCAATACTCATTTCAAAATATGGATTATTAGTGCTAAACCTAAATGACTAGAAGAGTTACTTTCTTACTGAGATGACTGTCTCAACAAAATAGAAGGTAGCTCTTTTTTATTGGCTCAAACTAGAAAGCGGGTTAGCTTATGAGATCATGAGAATTGGTCTCTGAAGACCGCTGAAGAGCTTGGAGTAACAGAATGTACAGACAATGGAGGTATAGGTATATGAATGGTTTTAAATCTCGAAACGAAGTTGAAAGAATCAAGGAGCAGTATCCTGTAGGCACTAGGATAGAACTTATCCAGATGGATGATCCATATGTACCTGTTGAGTCTGGTATACAAGGAACTGTTGAAATCGTTGACGATGCAGGCACTCTTCATGTTATGAGTCATTCAATTTGACATGTATCAGGACAAGGACAACGACAGTTAATTTTTAAAATAAAAGCGGGATAATTTGTATCCCACTTAAAGCATTCGCATAGCAAAGAGTTTCAAGGAACATTT
>Ga0209316_100651_pt1 | contig 9781 bp, 13 predicted proteins | sample 3C3metaG_FD_184150 | JGI IMG/M metagenome (GOLD analysis project Ga0209316, IMG submission 184150) | Freshwater bacterial and archeal communities from Indian Creek, Illinois, USA - 3C3 metaG (SPAdes) (version 3) | ecosystem: Environmental > Aquatic > Freshwater > Unclassified | place: USA: Indian... | reverse complement strand
CTGTAACCGGCTATGCGGTCGTTTCGGAGAGCGCTTTGGTTTGCGATAACGCCAAAATTGAAGGGCGTGCTGTTATTTCTGGAAACGCTGTTGTTTGTGAAAACTCTATTGTTAAGGAGTCCGCTGAGGTTAGAGGTAAAGCAAAAATACGAGGTCGCGCCAGAATATTCGGACAGGCCACGATTTCCGGCAACGCTGAGATTTCAGGTTATGCTGTTGTTGCCGATAAAGCGGTTGTAGCAGGAAATGCTCGCGTATCAGGGTTTATTGTCGCAGCAGGAGAGGCGTGGATACATGAAAATGCCAACGTGTCTGGTAATTTTCATATTACAGCTTAACAAGAAAGGGTGAGAGCTATGGTTTCGGATTTTGTGATGGGCTTGTTTTTTTAGGCGGGATTGCAGCGGCATTGGCTGTTATCGGCTCAGCGTGCACAATCGTCAGAACAGACGACTACAGGGCATGGAAAAAGGAAACAGTAACGAAGAAGAATAATCGCCGGTCAATTTTTGCAAACAGTAAAACTGGGCGTCTGACCAGACCACCCAGTTTTTTGTTTATGGCTTTATTTTTGCGATTTCTTCTTTTAAGCACTCGATACCTAAAAAACTTTTTGATTTAAATTTCTCTGTTTCGATTTCGCATAACAACCAGCTCAACGCGCTAACGATAAAACAGCAAAGATTCCGTTCGTCTCTAAGGGCCGGCGTTAACGAATGATGAAATTTGAGAAGGTCGGTATAGTCAAGATCTATGCCGGCAGCTTTTTTCATGTCGTCTAGTAATATTGTAATTTCATGCTTCGAGCGCATTCCTGTAACAAGATCAACGATCTCATCCATTGTCCTGACAACGTATTTGTCATTTTTTATGATCGCTTTTTTGATATTTATAAGGCGTTTAATATTAAAGCTTTTAAGCAATGTGGAAGTAGAGACTCCCGCCCCCGTCGCCCACATCAAGGTTATCATGGCAATTACAGAAAATGCAAACATATCCTTATGTTTGACATCAAACCCTCTTGTCACTCTTAGCATTTTAGGGATTTCTTTGTAAGGGTTAAAAATGTTCATAAGTTCTCGCAACATAACGGTGGCCTCAGCTTCAGTTCGCATTTGGTTTCTCCTTTCAAACGTAAGAAAGTTTGTTTCGCGCAAACACTATAACAAAAATAAAAAGAAAATTCAAATTTTGCGAAGAATACCGCAAACGCGCTAATTATAATATTTTACGAGAAATAATGTATAAATATTGACATGAAACAATTTACATGATATCATAAGGACAGATGCGCATAAACAACATATAAGATAGGAGGTTGCAAATGCACGAAATAGTAGGTTTCCTTAAAGACAAAAAGATAGGCGATGACACTTTATATCCATCAAAATTGAGCGAGTCCATGAAAATAGAGGGAATTAGCAAGAAAGTAATAAAAAACATATACAGTTCCATAATACAAATAAAAGACACTCAAAAACTTGAAGTAGCCTCAATTTTGTTAGACAGGTGGTTGCTTTACAACATCGGAAGGCGCGACGTTTATGTTAAACATATCGCGTCAGGGAAACTTAACGTTTTGTATCAGGTAATTTTAAGCGGCAGTGAGTGGGATGGAGTATATTCTCTTTCATTCAGAGGCCCGCGCATAGTAAGTTATTGCGAAAACGATACTTTAATTGTGGAAACCGAAGACAATTTCGAATCCGTTTGGTTTATAGATGAGCTAGACAGAGAACGTGCAATGTATAAAACCGAATTCGGAACAGAAGACGAGTTTTTAAGCGCAATGCTTCAAAGAGGCTATGTTGACGAGGATGAGATAGAGATATACTACAATCCCGAACCGTGGATAAAAGATTATTTAGCAAAAAAGCTACCAAGAGTCGCTTTCAAGGAAATTGCCTCTGATAGGGTAAGTAAAATAACCAAAAAAAGGAGTTATTATGTTCGACAAAAAGCAAAAACTCAGTCAGTTATTTAAGTGTGAGCAGGAACTAAAACGTTGTGAACTGATGAATCTCTCTCTATCGGAAAGAGTAAAGCATCTCAAGGGCGTAGTTGCCGAACTAACAGATTCTCAACAAAAAATCGAAGAAAGGGCAACTGCTTTTTGTCGCTCTTTGCTTAATTCTGTTCCAAACAGCGGACTAGAGACAATAAAACACGCTGATGTTATCGAGACGTTCAATTATACGCAAAAGCGGCATGAAGAAATGCTTTCGCAAAACAGCAATAATATTAAGAACTTGGTCAAGCACTTATCGAACAGAGAAGTAGAAGTTGAAAACTTAAAGGCGCAAGTCATGTCACATCTGACGGAATATGGGAAAAGGAAATTATTGTATGTGAAAAACTAGTACGGTAATTAAGTCATCTCACTATGAATAAATAACTTCCAATCCGCACGTTATGCATAACAGTAGCGGTTATGAGTGGTACATACCTAAAGAATACATTAATGCTGCAAGGGATGTCATGGGTAGCATTGATCTGGATCTGGCTTTTTCTGAAGAAGTTACTGCTATTGTCCAGGCTACTAAATATTTTACGGCTAAGCAAACTGGGCTGAAGCAAAAATGGACGGGTAGAATATATCTTAACCCTCCGAATATAAGGGATTTGCTTAGTAAATTTAGCGAAGTTTTGATTGAACCAGTAAAAAGCTTTTTAGTGACTGGAGCTTGTGTATTGGTGAATAACGCAATTGAAACCAGTTGGTTTCAATACTTGGCCGCACACACTTCAGCGATATGCTTTCTTAAAGGCAGGGTCAAGTTTTGGACTAGTGATAGATTAACCAGTAGTCCACTACAAGGCAAGCTATCTTATATATCGGGCAGAACACAAATGCTTTTATTGGTCTGTTTGCGGCTCTTGGTCTTGTCGTTCGGTTAAGCATTTCAGAGTAGCTTCGCCACAAGACGAGTTCTGACAATTTCACAACTATTAAGTTCTTTAATAATATTTTTAGTAACAAAATTTTCAAGAAAGGGTTTATATTACGATGAACATTATCAAAAGAAAAGAGAGAAAAAACTGGTTTTATAGTTACAACATGATTTGGGATCAACCTTTAAGCGAACACGCGAAAATTGCGTATTTGTACCTTTGCCGTTGCGCTGACGATAAGGGACAGGCGTTCCCAAGTCATGCAACGATTGCGCAAAAATGCTCTATTTCAAGACAAACAACGATTAATGCCATTAACGAGCTAAAAAACGCCGGTCTTTTGTCGTACAAACAACGGAAAGATAGTAGCGGATCTTTAACGTCAAATTTATACACAATTTTCGATGTTTCAGTATTAGACAAGACTCAAAACGAGAATCATCCCTGTCCGCCAATCCCGTCTTCTTAAAAAACCGACAAGGATCAAAAAAGTCTAGCAGGTAGACAACTCTAGTCTAATAGTTGGACAACTCTTGTCTAATGGTTGGACAACTCTAGTCTACCAGTTAGGCAGAAAGGACTACCTAATTAAGGACTACCTATTTAAGGACTACCTAATTAAGGACTATATAGTGCAACCGGTAAAGAAAAAAAGAAGGAAAGGAAGTGTAAAACATGATGATATCAACAAAAACACGTATATACACGTACATACACGTATATACACGTATATACACGTATATACACGTATATACGAGAAGAAAAACACCTAGAGAAAAGCCTTTTGCTGAGATTTTACAAAACGAATGGGGGATACGAAATGTCGAGTCGCAATTGTAAAACAAGAAATTTGTCATGGCGCATAAGAAATAGCAAACGCGTTAACTCTTTGAAAGACCCATGGGCTATACTGGCTTACACATTGATGATACCATACGCAGATAATGCTGGGCGTTTAGAAGGAGATGCAACCATTCTTGCGGGGATGTTATTTCCCAGACAACGTGAAGAAATAACGCCTGAACGAATGATTGAGATACTACAATGTCTGCATGACGCAGGGTTGCTGTATTGGTATGTGAAAGGCTCTGATAGATTTATTCAATTTCCTGAAACGTCATGGAGCAAATATCGAAAAAATGTTGGTAAAAGGGTTCGAGCGGCGAAAAATATGCGTCAGTCTACAGAGCGATTTTAAACTAGGTGATTACGTGTTATGAGCAAGTAGGCAAACAGAAAGGGGCGGGAAATAAAAATGCGTTATCTTACAGACAATAACGGTAAATGGTTTTATATAGGCGGTCAGATAGGAAGCGGTAAATCCCATTTATGTACGGCGATTGTTGGCGAAATGATGCAGAATGGACTAGAAGTAAAATACTTAATGTGGCGGGATGAAACAATTACGATAAGAGCGGACATAATGAGCTCGGCATATCGCGACACAATACACAAGCTTAAAACAGTCAGGGTTTTATACATTGACGTTTTTTTCAAAACCGAGCATAAAAAACTCCAAGCGCTGCTGAAATTAACATCGCATTTGAGATATTAAACTATCGCTATAATAATGGCGAGTGTATAACAATTGTTTCAAGTGAAAAACTCATTTACGAAATTAACAAGATTGATGAGGCGGTCGGCTGTCGTATAATACAGCGTTCGAAAGAATGTTGCATAAACGTAGAACCGCATTCCTCGAAAAAGTACAGGCTGTTGGAACAGTTAAGCGTAGTGAACAGTAACGAGTCTGATTTACTATTCGGAAAGGGTGAATTTTATGAGCATATTATCGGTTGTATCGCAAGACAACGTAGTGTTGCCTGATTTAGGCGACTGGCACCCCAAGAACGAACTTCTTGTTTGCGAAAAGTGTAATACTCGGAAGGAGATGGATATAGAAATACCCGAACTTATCGCCGGATGCAGCAGGGTTGCTATTTTCTGCAAATGCGAAAGCGACAAAAATAACGTTCGCTATGTAAATAAACAATATCCTCAAGCTGTGCACAAAATTGCCTGTATTGACAAAGTTGGTTATAACGATAGCGGAGTTAATTATAACAGGATTGAATATTGCAACAAGGCAAGCTTGAATAATTACAAACCGCACGAAATGCAAATGGAGCCGCTTATTAATTCCCTGATGAAAGAACGGCCTGCTACAAACATCACAGAAAAAAATAAGGAAAATCACGAAGCGATAAAAGCTTGCGAGCAATATAGTTCGGATTGGAAAAAAATGCTTAGCACCAATACTGGGCTGTTGATTATGGGGGGAAGCGCGAATGAAAGATCGCTTCTTTTGCAGAGAATATCGGCCGATCTTCGAGAAAGTAAAGCTTCTGTTGCTGAAATCACCACTCAGCAATTGCCGGCAAAGGATTCTCCTGAACTGAAAAAAACTAATAAAGCGCAAGTTTTTCATTATAGACGAACTAAGTGTAGATAAAAACACCGCCGATGCTCTGTTTGAAATTGTTGATATGCGTTTAAGCGCAGGCAAGCCCTTAATCGTGACGACCAATCTCACGTTAGAGGCGTTTGATAAGCCCGTATCGGTAACGCAAGCAAGGGTTTATGACCGGATTATGCAAATGTGCGGATTGAGAATTGATCTGGAAAAGAAAGCTTAGATAAAAAACCAATCCAGAAAACGCACTTTTTTGTCTGGATAATTCGTCATAGGGTAGCCGCCCGGCAGGCACACCTTTTCCGAATAGTTATCCAAACGCGTTTCTTAAAAAAAGGTTTGCATTAGATATTGCTTTTTGTTTATAACTTGTTTAGAGTTTATAAAGATTTAAATGGAGGTTACTATGAAAAAAACAACACTATTATTAATCCTGTTGCTGCTTTTAAGCCTATTAACCGGCTGTGCGTTTTTGCCTACCGCAGAGATGCAAGAAGACCCTTTTCCTGACAGAGACGAGCCGATAGAGAACGAAGAACCTAATCCTCTTGAAGAACTCCCTGAGGCGCCTGACGCGAGTCGCGGAGAGCTCGAAAACTGGTTTACCGAAGAGCTCAGCATCTATGTAGAGCTTATGGATGACGGAACTCAAAGAAGCTTAACTTAGTATCACGAAGATGTGATCGGGGTAAAAGCGACTATCAAGGAAGCGTTTCGGCATACTAACAATATGCAGACCGTAACTTCTGCTGAAAGACGTGCTGTGTGGAGTCAGGAGTATTGGGAGTATCAAACAGAACGATTTGGTGAGCTTGATTTATCTAAGGAGTAGTTACTGCTAATTAATTTTGGCTACAGGGGGTGGGGAAATTTCTCCGCCCAAAAGGGTATTTTTATTATGCCATTAACAATTGATGGGCATAATATCAAGACCTATTCCCGGAAGGAAATGAAGTCTTCTTATCTGACGAAAGAGGAACATTATGGCAAGGCAATTCGCACATTCTATACCCAGGATCAAGAATCAGGTAAATCTATTGCCGCTTTAGCGGCTTATTCCGGAACTTCGGTCTCTCAGGTCACCCGGAGGATAACCGGGATGACTCGATATATTTTAGGGTAAAAATTTCTCATGGTAGCCGATAAAGAGTGGTACTGTGGTCAACTTATCCGTGATCTCCATCAACAATACGGTGTTTCAATTCTAGTTCCAGCTAAACAATCGGAAAAACGGATCAAGTAATTTCAAGCAATTTCGCTTAATCGGTTCGATAAAACCTTATGGGGCAATATTGCTACCCTCTATACAACCATGAAGGATTTTGACGGCCCGTTGCTCATGCTGGTCAAGCAAAGGGAAGATGGTAAGTATTTTGCTTTGCTTACGCCCGAACACGAGATGACACCAGAGATCGCCATGCCGACTTATACAAAACGCTGGCGTATCGAAAACTTTTTTAAAGACAACAGGCACTTGGGGATAGATCATCTCCCTTCCATGGGTTTAGATGTGATCCAAACCGTACTGTCATTACGGCTACTCGCTTTTCATGCAATGGATAACTTCCGACATGATCTCGGGTCGGGTTACAGCCGGAAAACACCGGAGAGCATCTACCGAGAGTTTGTTGATGGAGTTCAAGGCAGGGTCCAACTCCATCGTGATGTTATCAGGATAAATATTTACGGCTTTGAACATGAAACGGTTGCAGCTGCAATTTTGACCAATTTAGATGCCAAGTTAGCAAGAGCAAATGTGGATCCCCACATCCCTTGGCTCGGTAACCGTCGCATTGAGTTCAGGTTCCACTAACTTTTCCAAGAAAAGTGTATACTTAATGACGGGTGAACTATTGCTGAACAATATTATTTTCTTAAACTGATGACATTGGGTCGCTCTCTAGCTTTACCCTGTCCTCCCTAGTGGTAAAGCGCCTTTAGTATAGCTTAACATCTATTTGATTGGAATAACAAAAACTCAAAATGTCCTTGACATAGGGTACACATTAATGTGGTAGAATAAAGCCAATGCAAGCTGAGGAGGGGGTAGCATGACCGATAGATCGTTTATTAAATGCGAAGTGTGTGGTAGCGTAATTATGGTCCGCACCCAGGTTGGATGGCTTCCTAATCATCCAATTCGAATCCATTGTGCGAAATGTGGCATTTTAATTTCTGGCGAGTGCATTCAAGATCAAGAAAACGCTGATTTAAGTATTCATTTTGAAAATGCCGTAAGACTTGACCCTCAGAATATAGATGTCGGAGATGTCGGATATTATATTGAAGTGTCAGGAGAACTTTTAACGTCTAAAATCAGACCGTTTAATAACGAAAAAGACGAATATCAGCCACCTCCTTTTTTCAAAACTCTTTGGGCTATGGACAACGAGAAACATGAGTCCTTTTCAAAATTTAAGAGCAGCGTTTTGCAATTTTTGTACTTCACTAAAAACGATTGGCCTTTTATTCGTCGAATTCATGAATTATGGCTATCAAAAAAATATGAGTATTTGCCAACGCAGATGCGAGAATATTTGCCATCAGACATGTTTCCGCTTAGTAATGAGATGGAGTATCTTAGAGGAATACATCAACTTTTTCTGATGGGATTTAGCCCTGTTTTACAAAAACACTTTTTCGATACTATTACAAAGTCCATCTGGGAAAATATTTCAGAAGTAGTAAATGCCGAACCAAGAGGGTGTATTGCTTTAACCGAGTTTTTTGTAAGTAGCGGTTTGTTAGATGACTATGAGAGCCGAGTACTAAAAATACTCAATACTTTTGTAGATAAATATCCTTTTTTTATTACTATCATTGGGTTGGATTGTTATAAGGAAACTCCCGATTTGATACATAAAGGGACAACAACTGTATCATTTGAAGATGTTAGTCACTTTTATCTTGATTGTTTTGAAGCAATAGGAGAAATCATTACGCTAATCGTTGCCTATAATAATCTTAAATATCGCAATGACTTTAATGCTATGCCAAGTTCATCTTTTTCGAAAATAGTAACGCTTCGTCACTTTATCGATAAAATGCAGAATAAAGGTAATAGAATTAAATTCTGTGAAACGAACGAGATATTCAATCAAATTATTGGGCTTGACGCAGATAACGGATTACGGAATGCTATTGGTCATGGGAGCTATTCGTATGATGGTATAAATCAAGTGGTTAGCTACTATTCATCCGGAAAACAAGAAAAAAAGCACAAGAGAACATATATCTGGTTGAGTTCATCCAAAAAACATGGACACAATTTCAAACCTTAGTAATTCTGATTGAAATAATTTACCAAACAAGAAAATTCTATTATGTACAACATGGTATTGTCCCAATTAACCCATCAGTTTTTAAAAAACAAAAGAAAAGAAAAATTGGTAGAAATGAGCCTTGTCCTTGTGGAAGTGAAAAAAAGTATAAAAAGTGTTGTAGTTTTAATAAATAACGACGAGAAGCCCACCCGCTGTGGCGGGTTTTCTTATGCCCAAAAACGGGAGGTGAGAAATATCAAGCAGCGCATGACCCGCGACGGACTGATTAAAGAAAATCAGGCCACCGGCGATGTGGAGACCGTTTCGGAGCTTGACGCGGAACAAAACCCAGCAATAGTTCACCCATACAGGAGATAAACACTTTATCGATAGAGATTCAATTGTAATCAGCATTGCAGAAAACCAACCTTCGAAATTTGTATATTTAAATACTGGACATAACCACGCATTCTTTCTTTTTGATTCACGATTTTTATCAGTGAGGATTTATCGAAATCGGCTTTATCGTATACATCTCATCCAAGGGTGCGGAAAGTACCATGAATTAACTCCAGATATTTAGTATACATAACCGCTTAAATCTGGTATAATACCTGACTTTGGTATCAGACGTTCAAAAATGGTGCAAACTTTGTCATAATTAGGAAGGTCGACTCGATTAAAGGCGGATCTTTTAGTTCTACAGCTTGTAATTAAGGATTGACTTTAATTGCGTTTCTGACAGGGAATAATTCCGTAGTGGAAGTTTTGTAGTTTTTGATAAGTGCTTAATAAAATCCGAATCCATTGTGGTGTTGATATACTTTCCCTCCACATCGGTAACCCTAAAGTCTTTCATAAAACTGAATATTTCAGAGGTTCCGTATTTGTTTTCCAGCACTTTAAACTGAAAAATTCTCTCTAACAGTACGGTTAGATAGCAGATAAGAAAATGTCCCTTTATGGTGCTTTCTTTTTGTACAAACACAGGACGTGCGTCAAGGTCAGACTTCATAATCCTGAAAGATTCCTCAATGCGCCAGAGATTATGATAAATGCTGTAGATGTCGGAATCCGTCATGCGAGTTTCGCTTGTTACGATAAGATTGTATCCGGCCAGCTGTAAATCCTTGTCGATGGCTTCCTGATTTATGCTGACTTTAGCTTTTCCTCCTTTTCCATCGGTAAAGTTCATATATTTTCCGGTTTCTCC
>Ga0209316_100648_pt1 | contig 9810 bp, 9 predicted proteins | sample 3C3metaG_FD_184150 | JGI IMG/M metagenome (GOLD analysis project Ga0209316, IMG submission 184150) | Freshwater bacterial and archeal communities from Indian Creek, Illinois, USA - 3C3 metaG (SPAdes) (version 3) | ecosystem: Environmental > Aquatic > Freshwater > Unclassified | place: USA: Indian... | reverse complement strand
ATCGGTGCTGTTATGCAATGATTTCATCAAATGTCCCTCGCTTAAATTAAGCGTCCTGCTAAATCTTGAAATAAAGTCAGTGATGTTAGGCTATGTCTTGAGGGCGACAAATCAAAAAAATATACATCAAGCTGGAATGATCTGAATTAAGCTAGAGATAATTTATCAAAGTACTTTCAATTTCATCAGGTATTGTAGCAGGGCTAAAACGTCCAACAATTTTTCCGTTTCGGTCTATCAGAAATTTTGTGAAGTTCCATTTTATTGGTCCGGCAAACTTCTTATTTCCATCACCTTGTGCCAGATGCTTAAATAGCTCATTCTGTTTTCCACCTCGTACGTGGACCTTTTCCATCATTTTGAAATCAACACCATATTTTATTGAGCAGAACTGGTTAATTTCTGCATTTGTTCCAGGCTCTTGAAAAAGAAAATCATTTGACGGAAAACCAAGAATCATAAAGTCCTTCTCTTTGTATTTCTCATACAAAGATTGTAATCCCCCGTATTGTGATGTAAACCCACATTTGCTCGCGGTATTAACAATAAGGATAACCTTGTTTTTGAGTTGTTCGAAGCTAAAATCCTTACCTTCAATATCTTTTATGGTAAAAGTATAAAACTGGCTCATAAATCTCACCTTTCTTTTTATAATCCAAAAAAAACATCTTGCTTTACATTTTTCTTGAGTACTCCACTTGCAATCAATTCTTTCTTGATTGAACCCACCATCTTGGATGAACCGGAAATATAATAAAACGCATTATTGCCAAATTCTTTGACACAGTCAATGATTTTTGCATGGAGAAAAGTTTTTGAAGTGTAATCAATACTTATAAAATCATTCACAGATGTTATCTTGTCAAATTCATCTCTAAAGGCATATTCCAATTTGTCATCAGAATAGAGCAACCGAATTATCTTAGGTGAAATATTCTTGTGTTCAATAGAATATCGAATCAAAGCCCTGAAAGGCGTGATTCCTATTCCGCCTGCTATAAAAATAACAGGTTTGTTTGAATCGTCAATGTAAAATGGACCAAATGGTCCACGAAGGGTTACCTGCTCCCCGGGGTTCAGGCTCATCAGCGCTTTTTTGAAAGCGCTTGGTTTGTCTATGATACGAGTAGAAATCATGATCAGTTTTTCTTCAGGAGATGATGCTAGGCTAAATGCCCTCCATGAACGACCTTTTAGTTTGTTAGGAAAAGAGATTATTCCGTGTTGCCCAGCTTTCCATGACAATGTTGGGCTATACGTAAAGAAGAAACTATTAATATCTGCAATTTCTGAACTTTTTCTAACAAAAGTTATTCTTTGTTTATTAAAAACAGGAAAAATATCTTTTATTATTCCCACACGATACCCCCTTAAGATTGATTCTTTTATAAGAATACTACATAAGCTCAATTCTTACAATATTATATTTTGCCTTTATCCCCTCCATTGACATCACCGATAACTACACCCGCTCCACCTTCATAGCCCTCATCGCATTTAGCACCGCAATTATCGCAACCCCTCCGTCACTGAAAACTGCCATCCACATGGTCGCCAGCCCAAAAGCGCTTAAAGTCAGAACAACCACCTCTGTTCCCAAAGCAAAAATTATATTCTGCCATACTATTCTATGAGTTTTTCTAGCTATCATAATGCTTACAGCTACCTTTGAAGGTTCGTCGGTCATAAGAACAACATCAGCCGCTTCAATGGCGGCATCCGATCCGATACCACCCATAGCAATCCCAATATCGCTTCTTGCCAATACAGGCGCGTCATTTATACCATCTCCTGCGAAAACTATCTTTCCTTTGCTTTTCCCACTCTTCTCCATGTATGATTCCAGCAATTCTACCTTCTGGTGCGGCAAAAGCTCGCAATGCATCTCGTTTAGCCCCAATTCCTCAGCTGTCTTTTGGCTTATATCCTTCTTATCGCCTGTCAGCATGGCGATATGTCTTACTCCAAGCTTTCTTAACAAAGATATCGCCTTACGGCTGTCGGGCTTAAGCTCGTCTGCCACAAGCAAATATCCTGCGTAGACTCCGCCTATCGCCACATGAACGCCGGTACCGGAAATATTTGAATCGTGACACTCAATTCCTCTTGACTGACACATCCTGCTGTTTCCTGCGATAACATCCATACCGTCTATTTCAGCAACAACTCCTTGACCGGCAATTTCTTTATATGCGGTCACTCTTGCCACATCAATTTTCCCTTTGTAAGCCTTTTGTATCGATACGGCTATAGGATGCCCCGAAGCGCTTTCGGCATAAGCCGCATAATAAAGAAGCTCATCTTTGCCAAAGCCATTTGCGGGTTCTATATGCGTGACGCTAAATATGCCTTTAGTCAATGTTCCGGTTTTATCAAAAACCACAGTATCAACTTTATTCAAAGCCTCAAGATAGTTCGCACCCTTTACAAGTATTCCATTTCTTGACGCTCCTCCTATTCCGCCGAAGAAGCTTAACGGGATTGAGATAACTAAAGCGCAGGGGCATGATACCACGAGAAATATTAAGGCTCTGTGAAACCAGAGTTCGAAAGAAGCGTCCGGCAACAAAAGCGGAGGTAAAACGGCAAGCGCGATCGCGGCAAATACAACAATAGGCGTATAATAGCGGGCAAATCTCGTTATGAAATTTTCGGTATGCGACTTTTTGCTGACCGCATTTTGCACCAGATTCAGTATTTTTGAGACTGTCGATTCGCCGTAAGGCTTGGATACTTCAATAGTCAGCAATCCTTGTTTATTTATAGAGCCGGATAATACAACTTTCCCTACCTCAACATCATATGGCAGCGCTTCACCGGTGAGCATAGAAACATCAAGCGCAGACTGCCCTTCAATGACAGTACCATCAAGAGGAACCCTTTCTCCCGGTCTAACAATGATGTGATCTCCGACCCTTACTTCAAGCGGAGAAACTTTTAGCACATCGCTTCCAAGCTTAAGATTAGCATAATCAGGGCGTATATCCATAAGCGAAGTTATTGCTTTCCGGGCATGATTAACAGCCTTTTCTTGAAAATACAGACCTGCCCGATAAAAAATCATCACTGCGGCAGCCTCAGGATACTCGCCTATCGCAATCGCTCCAATCGTCGCAATTCCCATGAGGAAGTTTTCGTCAAACACATCCCCCTTAAGAATGTTTTTAAGCATCAGAAATATTACCTCTGCGCCGGCTAAAGCATAGCTTGTCAGAAACAAGACGGATTCAAGCGCAGGAGAAAAACTGAATATGAGCCCTGTTACAAACAGCAACAGACCGAGATAAAGACTGTAATTTGATAAAATCCTCATAAAGTCATCATCACGCTTTGTCGCAACTGATTTTTTACCTTCAGAAGTGTCTGAGGCGGCAGCATTAGCCGAGGCTATATCGTCGCAAACATCACAAAGCGATAAATTACATGAGCACGTTAGGTTTGAATCCTTGCCATCAATTATTTCCGAAGTTTTCACAAATATCCCTCCAACAGCACTATACGCGAACACTTGAGCATATGTTCAACTATTAAGTCAAAAAAAATCAGTTCTCGCTTATATGAGAAAGTCCTTGTGCAATTATTGCTCCCACATGATCATCGTCTAGCGAGTAATAGACTACCTTACCCTCTTTTCTGTATTTAACGAGCCTTGTCTGCCTTAATGCACGCAGCTGATGCGATATGGCTGATTTTGTCATACCAAGAAGAACCGCCAGATCGCATACACACATCTCAGATAACAAAAGGGCGCTGACTATTCTAATCCTTGTAGAGTCAGCAAACATCTTAAAAAGATCTGCAAGGTAAAACAGCTTCTCATCGCCGGGCAGCTTTGTGCGCACCATGCTAATCACGTCTTCATGTATCGCGTTGCAATCACACCTTGCGAAATCTGAAATAGGTCTTGACATAATATCTCCTCCTCAGTTGAACAGTTGAGCACTAGTGCAATTATAATTCGATGATGTTTATTCGTCAAGAGTATCAATTAAAATTTAATCCTCCTCAAAAACGTAATTATCCCAATCTCAGAAGGTGAAAGAAATCTGAAAAGGATTTTGTTCGTCTGCTGTTAATTTCATGAAAACATAAAAAAGCAGTCAAGGAAATATTCATGCTATAATGATAGTAATAGAATGACTTTAGGAGTTAAAGCCAATGAAAATCAGGATAATTGCTATCTTTATTATAGCCCTTACCCTATTACCGATCCTTTGGATTATATACCAATACCAGTCAATCCTGGCAATAGGCGAGTCTGCCAAACCAGAGCCGGCCGATGTGATAATCATCTTGGGAGCTTCCGTATGGCCTCTAGGTCCAAGTCCGGCACTTCAAGCCAGAATAGAACAAGGCGCTTACGTCCATGCTCAGGGGCTTGCAGGTTATTTTATCGTTACCGGTGGCCTTGGCACGCATCCGCCTACGGAGGCGGAAGCCATGAAGCAAGAATTAATAAATATGGGAATAAACCCTCGGATTATTCTGCTTGAAGACAGCTCAACCAGTACATTTGAGAATCTTATGTTCAGCAAAGCAATTATGGCTGAACACAACTTTGAAACCGCTATCATAGTGACTGATGTTTTTCACACAAAACGAGCACTGCTCATGGCTAAAGACCTTAATATTAAAGCCTCGGGAGCGCCGGCCAGAGAAAGCCCGCTATATACATACAAGAATTTGCGGCGTAATTACACATTAAGAGAAGTTGTTGCACTCACATGGTATTATTTGTATCGCATTTTTCTTTGCTTTCGCCCTGCTGCCTGACTACCTGCGCTTGACATCACAGGTTGCCCGATGATGCCCAAAACTCGCTATAAGTAATTTGGTAAATCTTTCTCAGCGGGATTCCCAGCCGCAATACTTATCTCTTAATCTCTCTTCCCGTATTTCTTTAACCGTCACTTCCTTTTTAACACTGTCAGCAAGCAGTCAATAAAGAAAATTGGCGACTGTAGGTTATGGACTAAATCGCGCCGATTGGTCGTTTATCCCCGGCGGAGTAATTTCGGGTACCGCCTTGATACGCCCCGACTTTCCAGAGCTACTGGTTTTCCCTTATCTTTGGCAGCAAGTGGAATATGTAACGGGAGGCGGTTCTTCGCATTTTATGTTCTTAGTACTGGCAGCGCAACAAATTTTGAAAAGAAGACGTGAGCATCTTCATTAAACAGTTAAGTCAAAGTTAATCCTTCAACTCTTATAAATACCTGTTCTTTTATTCTGGGTGATTTGCTCATGAAATCACCTGCAGACAAGTCCCTGTCCCCTTGTCTGCTGTCCCCTTGTCTGCAATGCTTCCTCAATATCTGTGACATCTTTACATCTTTTTCTTTGACTAATTGTTTCCAATATTCTTCTATTCGTATGAATTAAATTTACTGGAAATATTAGTATTAATCAACTCAAACTATTGCTATAAGCCAACCCAAGAAATATGAAACCACCATGATTCCCTTAACATTGTTAAAAGAAGGAGTTTGAGATTGCTTGTAGAATATTTGCAGCAATGCATTTGCGCTAAAAAGTGTTACAATTATTAATGATCTATGCTATTACTGGTGATATTGTGAGGAATAACATGAAGAAAGAAAATTGTAAAATAGGGATTATCGGTCTTGGAAGCATGGGAACCATGATACTTCATAATTTCTACAATGACCCTGCAATAAAATCAAACATAATATGTTCCAACAGATCTGCAGAGAAGCTTGCGCTTCTTAAAAGCCAATATTATAATGCTGTCTTCGTGCCGAACAATATTGATCTTGCTAAAAAATCAGATACAATTTTTCTTTGCGTAAAACCAGTCGACTTCAAGGCTGTTCTAACTGATTTGGCAGAGGCAGATCTCGCGGGAAAGATTATTATTTCATTGAATGCGACAATACCGTTTGAGCTGATTGAGAGCATTATTGGAAAGCAAAAGATAGTTAAAATCATTCCAAGCGTTACCGCCGAAGTTTTCGAATCGCCGACACTCGTTGCATTCAATCAGATTCTTCAAGATACGGATAAAGAATTTCTCCTAGAGCTTTTAAAACGAATGGGACAACCTGAAGAGCTTATGGAAGAGGAATTAGGTTTTGGCTCAGAGCTTATGAGTTGTATGCCAGGCTTTATTGCCTCGATTTTCTCGGAAGTTGAGAAGGTTGCATTTGAGTACGGTTATTTTGAGTCTAAGCTGGAAACATAAAAAAGTAAAATAATATACGTACTTTCTAAAACAAAGGACATTTTTATTGCTTAACTCATTACGAAAAAGATTTTGTGCCACTAACTACGTCCCCTTGTCACTTCATGGCTGATCTAATCGCTCAGGGGGTTACTGGACAGGAGCTTCTCAGTAAATTTAAGGAAATGAGCAAAAAAAATTGCGCCTGCAATAAAAAAACTGATGAATGGAGCTGACAGTATTGCCAATGGAGAAAAAACAGGAGCAACTATAGCTGACATCTTCGAATTGGAGAACGTCTCTACTACTGGACGATAATTCCACAACTATCGTTAATGCTGTGAAAGAAGGCAGGTACAGCATTATCAAAACTATATCGAATTCGTCTTAGTCTTGATAAAGAAAAAAGATAGCCCATTACGCCGAAAACCACATCTTAGTGACTGTAAGTGCCATTCCCAGCGAGGTATTGTTTTGACTGTGATCAAGGTTTAGGGTATAATTGGTTCTGGCAGAAGATTATTTCATAAATTAGTTTAAAACAATCAAGAGGTGATGCAGTGTGACAATTACAGATATAAAAAATGCGGTAGTTCAAGTTGCCCCTTCATATCCTGTACTTAGCATCGAATTGTTTGGTTCCTATGCAAACGGGGAGAATTCAGAGGATTCAGACGTGGATTTACTTGTATACTTCGATAAAAAAGTCGCAAGTTTATTTGATTTAACGGGATTTAAGCTTGATATCCAAGAAAAATTGAAAACTAAGGTAGATGTGGTTGCCGGGCCTTTAAAGGAAAACAGTTTCTTAACCATTGATAAGAAGATAAGAATCTATGAAGCATAGGGACGTTCAATTACTAAAAAAGATAATATCCGAATGTAAAGATATTATACGGTATGCAAATGAAATCGGTGAAAGTGAATTCCTTGAAAATGATGTTTATCAAAAAGCAATAGCAATGTCACTTCTTAATATAGGTGAGCATGCTAACGCTGTTACGAGAGAATTGTGGGCTGAGTATAAGGATATCCAATGGCGAAAGATCGTTGACCTAAGAAATATCGTGGCACACGGGTATGGTGAATTAATGATGGAGCTTGTCTGGAATTTACGTTCCCATGTCACTTGATCTCAAAAACATCTTCTATCAACATATCAATTAGCATTTCCTGATAGCCGCACAGCTGTTGTGTTTTCATCTCCTGTACTAGCGGCAGCAATTGCGGCGACCTGACACTTTCTAATTGCTTAAGCCGTGAAGCAGTCAGGGCACTGCCTGATAACGCAGCCCGGTAGTCATGACATGAATATCTCCAGAGCTTTAAAACATCTTTGTACCGTGACTTCAACTTATCGGCAATTATGATTCCTTCCGGGTCAAAATCGCCTGAATAACTGATTTCGGAGCACGAAACGGCAAGCAGGTCAAGAAGCACCGAGCTTGCAAGGTTTATTTGTCCATAAGTGCATACAAGGGATATCGGCTGCGATGCCCATTTATCAAGGCTTCGTGCTTTATCCAGAATAGAGCTTAATACGGAAGGATTTTCGACCACAAATACACTGCCTGAAGGAGCCGTAATTCTTGACAGGCTGCTCAAATTTAAAAGCGTAGCCTGCATTGGCTCGTTTGAATCAACAAAACCTTTCCAGCCGGGATGAACCCGTCCCTCCTTGTCGTGTCCAATTAGCCCGCTGCACAGCACCCAGTTTGACAACTCATCTATGAGTATACCGGCTCTGTAAAGCAATTCAGCACGTTCGAAAGCATTTTTAGGCTTTGAGCAGCTCAAATGAAAAGCGAGCGCATTGATAAAGAGCTGTCCGCAGGCCGTATTGGCATCCAGAGCATGCGGGTCTGCGGCTATAATGGACGCAAATACCGGCAAGCGCATTTTCATATTTCGTATGTACGGAAGGCGGTTTAACGCATCGCAAACGATGGATATATTACGTGCTATGCCGTCCCGATCCGAATCATATCTTTGTATCAATGCCTTATAGCTGTGTTCCTTTTGAGATAGGGCGGCTTCAAGCCACGCACCTCCAAACGTTAAAGCGAATCGTTCTGTTAATGTATTAAAAAAGCCTGTTCTGTTTTCCTCATAATGAGATTTAGCTTGTGAATTGGAAATGAGATCCTCGTTAAAATACTCCCTCAGCACATCTTCCATCCGTATCCCTTTGAATTTTGTGGAGTCAATAGCTTTTTGGAAATCGGAAAGCTTCAATGAGGCATTGGCTTTGTGCAGGTAGTCCTTGCGCAAAAAGCCGGAAAGTGCCGTTTTTTCATCTGAATTCATCCTCTGCAGCAATACGGTTCCACCCACAGTGCCAAGGGAAAGAAATTTCTTGCGCATGCCTTCGAACATCCTTTTAAAACCCGGATTATTTTTGAAGTAGGAAACGCAATCCATCATCAACAGCTTATTATCCATTAGCCCTCTCCCGTTGCACACTTACCCCTTTTAATTTTCAAGGAGTCTGCGTACTTTGCCATTCCACATATATCGTATAGTGGTCACAAAATCAGCATTATTAGGCCGTATCAATTCATAAATCGAAAGTGACGGAACCGTGTCATAATCCCCCCAAAGCACCTGTGAATTGATTATATAATCAAGCTTTAACTCTTCAACAAGCCTGAACATATCGGCTATATTGTTGTCATCAACTCCGGCAAAGGCTTCATCCAGCGAAATGACCCTGGGACAATCCTTGCGGGACGCTCCGTCAAACCTGGCATAAACGGAAGAAAAAAGCGGAACATACATGGCCATGGCCTTTTCGCCTCCGCTGAATTTGAAAAAAGCATTGTCGGTTAGCTCTTTGCGGCTTTCTCCTGTTTTTTTGTAATAAAGCTGAAACTCAAACCACTTCCGATAGTCAAGAATCTCCTTCATAATTATGTGGAAGGACTGTATGCTTTCTATGTCCTCCATACGTTTGCGTGCCTGTATGATTTTTGATCTGAAATGTGCCGTCAGCTTTGCCATGTCCTCCTCTGTGAGAAGCACCGCATCATGCTGAAGCAGTTCGACCAAATCTCTGGTATCAAGCTGATCTTCAGTGTCCGCAAACTTCTTCTTCCACGACAGGCTGAAGGATAATCCGCTCGATGTATTCATAGATTCCATAAGAGCGTTGATCTTTTTCACCCACTGCTCGCTGTGATAGATTTTTGCCCTTATTTTCTTTCCTACCGTATTGGCAAGAATGTCTTCGAACAACTGTCTGTCGCTTTCCTTTAACAATTTGTCGTTTTCTTCAATGGACTGCTCTATAAAAGCAGCCATGATATAAAAGTCCACATCGCGACCTTGTACTTTTGCAACAAGCTCCATCCTTTTACGCTGGGCAAGAATCCTCGATAACACTTCATCAGCACTGTCTGCATCCTCATTAAAGACTGTATCGATCCTGAGATTATACTCCACAAGGTACTGCACATTTTCACGATACCTGTTGTGGAGAGAACCCGTATACTCATCTCTTAAGCGAACTCCTTTTTCCTCCGCTTTAAATTCAGCCAATATCTTTCCGGCAGCGGCTAAAGGAGCTGACATCTCATCGTATTTGACGACATAGCCTAGTGCGTATTCCATCCGGAAACTTTCTTTTGCGG
>Ga0209316_100642_pt1 | contig 9860 bp, 5 predicted proteins | sample 3C3metaG_FD_184150 | JGI IMG/M metagenome (GOLD analysis project Ga0209316, IMG submission 184150) | Freshwater bacterial and archeal communities from Indian Creek, Illinois, USA - 3C3 metaG (SPAdes) (version 3) | ecosystem: Environmental > Aquatic > Freshwater > Unclassified | place: USA: Indian... | reverse complement strand
TTGCGAAGTATTGCAAGACTTAATATAATTCCGATTACTATTGCCCAGGTGTTGAAATTGGTAGACAAGCATGCTTGAGGTGCATGTGCCGCAAGGCGTGGAGGTTCGAGTCCTCTCCTGGGCACCAAAATTTGACTTTCGGGCATTTTGCCCACGGATTCTGCCGCGCGAAGCGCGGAAAGGTGAGGAAAAACAGGGTCGCCGCGCAGGGCGCGGCTGGCCAAGCGCAGGTTCGAGCCAAAGATTTCTTTGGCAGCAACCTTTTTCTCCAAAAGGTTGCAATCCCTTGCGATTTTGACGAGGTTTGAAGCGACTTTTATCCAATTTTGGAACGGTTCGAGCCAATCATTCTGCTTTTGTTCAATTCGCGCCATTTTCTCCTCCAGCGTCTTCTTTTCTGACAACAAAACGGCTTTTTGCTCGCGATACACTTCGCGTTCAATATCCTGCTCCAAATAGCCGTCTAATAGACGCTGGAGTTTGATATTTATGGTGCGGATTTTGTTTTGGGCTTCCTGAACAAAAGCAGAGGCGGATTGGGCGGACTTCTCTTTATCGCGTTCTGCCATTACAAGCAATTTTTCCGCCCAATCCGCAGGCAAAGAAACTTTTTGAATAAGGGATGATAACTGCCGATCCAATTCTTCCTCGCGCGTATAGGGCTGATGACACTTCAATTTACCTTTCTTGGTACAGCGATAGTAAATATGCCCTTTTTGCTTTTCGGCAGTTATCATCATTCCACATTCGGCGCAAGAAATAAGGCCGCAAAATGCCTGCGGTTCGTTTTTCTGCTTCCTTTGCGGCTTACCCCTCTGCTTCAAAACTTCTTGCGCCGTATCAAAAAGTTTCTTTGTGATGATTGGCTCGTGCTTTCCTTCGTGTAGCTCGCCAGCGTAGCGGAATAGCCCAGTATAGAAAGGATTGGAAAGGATAAAAGTCGCCCTCGTCTTGTGGATTCTCTTTCCGCCGCGGGATAGTATCCCGCGTTGCGCAAAAAAGTTAGAGACATCTTCCAGCCGAGCGTTGCCGGTAGCATAGAACTCAAATGCCTCGCGTATAATTTTCGCTTTCTTTTTATCAACAACAACCGATTTAGTGCGAACGTCATTTATGTACCCGATAGGCGCAACGCTCGGATATTCACCGCGTCTAACTTTTTGGCGCAAACCACGCTTCGTGTTTTCGGAAAGAGAATCCACATAGTATTTGCTTTGCCCAAAAGCGATGTTCAACATAAATTTTCCTTGCGGCGTTGGCTCAAACCAGAATTGCGGAAATTTCAACGTCGCAATACGCCCGCAATCTATAAGATAGATTATTTTTCCACCATCAACAGAATTGCGCGCCAATCTATCGGGGTGCCAAGCCAAAATTCCGTCCGCCTCGCTATTTTCAATACGCTCTATCATTTCACCAAACACCGGACGGCCCGGAATTTTGGCGGACTGCTTTTCGGTCAGCCCCTCAACAATGGCGAGGTCATTTTGCTTGGCAAACGCGCGCAATTCTGCGATCTGCGCTTCGATGCTCAAAACTTGCTTATCCTCAACATCAGTTGATTTGCGGGCGTATAGAAAAAATTTATGTTGTTCGTTATTCATAATGGGCAAAGCAAATACTTAAAATCGCAAGGGATTTCGAACCTGCGCTTGGCCAGCCGCGCCCTGCGCGGCGACCCTGTTTTTCCTCACCTTTCCGCGCTTCGCGCGGCAGAATCCGTGGGCAAAATGCCCGAAAGTCAAATTTTGGTGGAATTATATAACTCCGCTCGAACGCATTTTGAACGAAACGCCTGACCGCGCCTCGCCCGCGCTCGACAAGCTCGCGCGGGGCAAAACCCAAAAATTTCCTATCATTTTTATTTGCGGCTCCCCCCACACCCCCCGCCGCAAGGCGGAAAATTTGAAAGGAAGGAAATTTTTGGTTTTGCTGCCGCCGCTTCAGTTTACATTTCCCCATAAATTCGTTATGATTTAAATATAGAGAATCCATACTTTATATTATAATCTATATATCGAATTATACAACAGTCGTCTATGAAAATTGCGGATAACCTAAAGAAAATACGGGCAGAAAAGGGCTACTCTCTCGAAAAAGTGGCTCGTCTTGCTGATTTGTCTTTGAATACGGTTGTTAAGATAGAAAGCGGAGTCAATCAAAATCCGACCATTGATACCCTCTCCAAGATCGCCAAGGCGCTTGAGGTTGATGTGGATGATTTAATTCAAAAATAATTATGGCTAACTCCAAAGAAGCAAAGGCGCGAATCAAAATCAATAAACTGCTTGAACAAGCAGGTTGGAGATTTTTTGATGACGAAAAAGGACCCGCCAACATCCAGCTTGAGCCGAACGCAAAAATCTCCAAGAAAGAGGTTGACGCTTTTGGTGAGGACTTTGAAAGCACCAAGGGCGGATTCATTGATTTTCTTTTGCTCGACGAGAAAGGATTTCCGTTTGTTATTTTGGAAGCAAAAAAAGAAGAAAAAGACCCGCTCGACGGAAAAGAACAGGCACGCCGTTACGCTCAATCGCAAAACGCCCGCTTTGTTCTGCTTTCAAACGGCAACCTTCATTATTTTTGGGATTTAGAGCGCGGCAATCCGGAAATTATCACTGAATTTCCCACACAAGAATCGCTCTTGCACCGCTTGGAATTTAAGCCGGACAACAAGCGACTTGCCGATGAAAAAGTTGAAGACGACTACATAGCGATAACACGCAACCCGAATTATAAAGACGATCCCCGCTACCAAGATGAGGCAACCAGAAATCAATATCTCCGCGATGAGGGATTGCCAATCCTGCGCCCATATCAGCTCAAAGCGGTTCATTCACTGCAAAGAAGCGCGGAGGCTGGAAACGATCGCTTTCTTTTTGAAATGGCAACCGGAACAGGAAAAACGCTTGTGTCCGGCGCAGTGATTAAACTTTTCTTGCGAACTGGCAACGCGAAAAGAATTTTGTTTCTGGTAGATCGCTTGGAACTTGAAGATCAGGCATACAAAAACTTCGTCCGCTACCTCAAAAACGACTATACATCAGTTATTTACAAACAAAATCGCGATGACTGGAAAAAAGCGGAAATTGTTATCTCGACCGTCCAAAGTCTTGCCTCGCAAGATAAGTATAAAAAACTCTTTTCGCCTACCGACTTTGACCTTGTTATTTCCGATGAAGCGCACCGATCAATCGGCGGAAATAGCCGCGCTGTCTTCGAGTATTTTGTCGGTTACAAGCTCGGCCTTACTGCAACGCCAAAAGACTATCTCAAAAATGTTGACCCGCAAAAACTATCATCAAAAGACCCTCGTGCATGGGAGCGCAGGCAACTTTTGGATACTTACACAACTTTTGGCTGTCCGAGCGGTGAGCCGACATTTAGATACACCCTGCTTGACGGCGTAAAAGACGGCTTCCTCATTAATCCTGTTGCCGTGGATGCACGAACCGACATTACCACCGAGCTTCTTTCCGAAAAGGGTTATGCGGTAATGGTTGAAAATGAGGAGGGTGAAGAAACCGAAGAAACTTTTTTCCAGCGTGACTTTGAGAAAAAATTCTTTTCAGACAAGACAAATCAAGTTTTCTGCAAATCTATCATTGAAAATGCTTTGAAGGATCCAATAAGCGGCGAAATTGGTAAGACACTTATTTTCTGCGTTAGCCAAAAACACGCTTCCAAGATTACGCAAACCTTAAATCAAATGGCGAGCCAAGTATGGCCGGATAAATATAGTTCGGATTTTGCCGTGCAAGTTACCTCAAACATTCAGGACTCCCAGCAAATGACGATTAACTTTGCAAATAACAACCTCAACGGACACACAAAGTTTTTGCCCGGCTACAAATCAAGCAAAACACGGGTTTGCGTTACTGTCGGCATGATGACGACTGGCTACGACTGTGAAGATATTTTGAATCTCGCTTTGCTTCGTCCCGTTTTTTCACCGACCGACTTTGTGCAGATGAAAGGACGCGGCACCCGCAAATTTACCTTTGAATACAAGAACGAAGATGGCGAAACAAGAAAAGTCACCAAAGACAAGTTCAAGTTTTTCGATTTCTTCGCCAACTTTGAATATTTTGAAGAAAAGTTTGACTACGACGAAGCTCTAAAACTGCCTATTAAAAAAGGTGGCCCGGGCGGAGACGGCCCAGGCCCCGTTGATATTGATGAGTTTGAAATTTTTGACCCCGACAAAATTAAACAACTGACCGAGACACCAATCGGAACCGAGGGAATGAAGGTTGACCGCAAACTTTTTGAAGAAGCGAGAAAGAAAATCCAAAACGATGAAGAAGTAAAAGAGGCGGTTAATCAAGAGCAGTGGGAAAAAGCGGTAAAAATCTTGCGCGATAAATACGAGGATAAACCGCAACTTTTCCTTAATCTTGAGAAAATCCGAAAAAGCGAAAATCTTGACCGCCGTTTGTCGTGGCGAGAGTTCTTGGAGCGCGTGTTCGGCTTGATTGACGCTTTCAAGTCCAAAGACGAAAAACTGGAAGAAGAAGTTGAAAAGTTTATCTCAATCTACAAACCCGAAAGCAAGTATGTGCCGTACATCAGAAATTACTTGAAAGCGTATGTTGCCGATGATCGCTTCCGAGAAATCATCAACAGCAAGCATTTTGCCGAGCTGAATGTGTACCCTGGATTTTCTATGCAGGAATTTAAGGCACTCAATGGCTGGCGCGATACTGTGCCGGAATATGTCAAAGATTATGTGCCAGTTAACCAATACATGAGATAACTATGCTAGACGCAACCACAAAACGAAAAATTGATTCGGCTCGGCAAATTCTTGTCGGCAAAGTCCCTGATCCAAAGGCGCAAGTGGAGCAAATCACCACAGCGTTGGTCTATAAGTTTATGGACGATATGGACAAGGAAGCCGAGGAGTTGGGTGGAAAAGCAAAATTTTTCACAGATGATCTGAAAGATTTTGCATGGAGCAAATTATTGGACACTCGCTACTCCGGCCAAGAGCGGATGGATTTGTATGTGCGTGCCATAAGCGCATTTGCCAAAGCCAAGCAGTTACCTCAACTTTTCCGCGACATTTTCAAAGACGCTTTTTTGCCATATCGTGACCCCGAAACACTCTCACTCTTTTTGAAAGAGATTGATAACTTCACCTACGACCACAGCGAAGACCTCGGCAATGCGTTTGAATACTTACTCTCTGTGCTCGGCAGTCAAGGCGACGCGGGACAATTCCGCACGCCACGACATATTATTGATTTCATTGTTGCGGTTGTTGACCCCAAGAAAAACGAAACCGTCTTGGACCCTGCTTGCGGTACGGCTGGATTTTTGATTTCGGCGTTCAAGCATATTCGCAAGCACAATTCCTCAAACTTTAAGCCGGAAAAAGAAAAAGCTGAAGAAAAATTGCCCGAAGGAGAAACAATAGCTGAAACGGTGCTTGCAGAAAAAACATATCGCGGCGACCAACTTACGCCGAGCGAGCGGAGCAAACTGATGAATAATTTTGTCGGTTATGATATTTCGCCGGACATGGTAAAGCTCTCGCTTGTGAATATGTATCTGCACGGCTTTTCCGATCCAAAAATTTATGAATACGATACGCTTACCAGCGAAAAGCACTGGAGCGAGCAATTTGATGTGATTATGGCCAATCCTCCGTTTATGTCGCCAAAAGGCGGTATACGCCCGCATAAACGCTTTTCCGTACAAGCCAGCCGATCCGAAGTGCTTTTCGTGGATTACATTTTGGAGCACCTCAATCTCAAAGGCCGCGCCGGTATCATTGTGCCGGAAGGAATTATTTTCAAAACTGAAAACGCCTATAAACAACTGCGGCAAATGCTTATCGAGGACGGACTTTTTGCCGTTGTTTCGCTTCCCCCGGGCGTTTTCAATCCGTATTCAGGCGTAAAAACAAGTATTTTGCTATTTGATAATCAGCTTGCCCAAAAGGCAGACGAGATTTTATTCGTGAAGATTGAAAACGACGGCTTTGATCTCGGCGCGCAAAGGCGAAAGATTGATAAAAACGATTTGCCCGAAGCGTTGGAAATTTTGGAAGCGTGGAAACAAGGCAAAAAGCAAGAAAGCAACCTCGCGCTGTGGGTTAAGAAAGAAAAAATCGCTGAGAGTGGCGACTACAATTTGACAGGCGAGCGATACAAAGAAACCGAAATCCGCAAAAATCAAAAATGGCCGGAAGTGGAACTAGGCGAAGTTTGCGAAATCTTGGACAATTTGCGCAAGCCAGTGAAAAAAGCTGATAGGAAAGAAGGCAAATATCCATACTATGGCGCAACAGGGATTCTCGATTATGTTGATGATTATTTATTTGACGAGAAACTTGTTTTAGTTGGTGAAGACGGTGCTAAATGGGAAGCCGGTGAGAAAACAGCATTTATGGCCGAGGGAAAATATTGGGTTAATAACCATGCTCATGTTTTGCGTCCAGATAGAAAGAAACTTCTTGATGAGTATTTGATACCGATTTTGAATAAAATGGATCTCACCAGTTATGTTACTGGCGTTACAGTACCAAAGCTCAATCAGGCAAAGTTAAGGTCAATAAAAATCCCGCTTCCGCCGCTTGAGGTGCAAAAACAAATCGTGGAGCAGATTGAGGTTAAGCAAAACGCAATCACTCACGCCAAGGAAATTATCAAAAACCTAGAGAGAGAGAGACGATATTTTGGCCAAGAGCTTAGAAAGTTAGAGGATATTGAATTGATTATGCTCGGCGATGTATGTGATATTTTTAATGGTTCGACACCTTCGAGAGAAGCCAAGAACTTTTGGGAGAATGGCACAATTCCGTGGTTTACAGTAGATGATATCCGGGATCAAGGTCGGAAAATCACTCACACGAAGCAGAAAATTACGAAAGAAGCTTTGCAAAAAACAAGCGTAAAACTTTTGCCGAAGAAATCTGTTTTACTATGTTGTACCGCTTCCGTTGGAGAGTACGCATTTGCCGAAATTGAACTTACAACAAATCAGCAATTCAATGGACTAGTGGTGAAAAAGGAATACGAAGATAAATTGATCCCCGAATTTCTATTTTGGCTTTCAGGAACATTCAAAGATGAATTAAATAGAGTTAGCGGTAAAACATCGTTCAATTTCGTATCAGTTGGAACTTTGAAGAAAGTAAAAATTCCACTTCCGCCGCTTGAAGTACAAAAACAGCTCGTCGCCGAAGCGGAAAAGGAAGAAGAAATCATCGCCTCCAACCGCCGCCTCATTGATCTTATGGAACGGAAAATCAGCGATGTTCTAAATGATATTTAAGCAATATGCGACATCTGATAAACAATGACGGCACTCCATTTGACTCTGCCGAGCTTCAATCTTTGCGTGGTGAATTGGAGGCTTTAACTGATGACGGGCGTACTGAATACCGTAATCAAAATGCCTCGGCTATCGCAGAACACACAGCCGCAAAGTTTTTAATTGTCTCCGGTCCAGGCACAGGCAAAAGCCATCTATTTCTAAGCAGAATTAACTTTTGGTATCGGCAAGACGTGCAAGCGAAAGTATTTGTAACAAGTTTTGTAAGAAAATTAGTTGCGGATTTGCAAAACGACATTGATGGCGACACTCAATTAACCGATGAGCAAAAAAGTAACATCACTGCTTCAACCTTGCACAAATTCGCTCGCAGTATCGTCGAACAAAATCACGGCACAACAGAGTGGCGTTTTCAGCCGCACTTCCGGATAATAGGGCAATTTTGGAAAGATATTGTGTGGGGCGATGTTTTAGTTTTTCATCCTGAATTGGACAGGAGTGTTTATACTTGGAAAAAATTTGAGGAGCAGTTGCACAACGCCGAATTTGATGATTCAGCAGAATGGCAGGGCTTGAAGGCAACATATTTTAAGCTGTGCCAATTTTTCAATGCGGCTGGGTTCGCTGATTTAATCTTGCGCGCCAAAGATGCGCTGGCTGAAAACGCCGATCTTAATGAAAGCAGTTATTTCATTATAGATGAGTATCAAGACTTCAACTCGGCTGAAGATTTACTGATAAACCAATTAGTGAACGAACCAAAAGGATTGCTTGTTGTCGGCGATGATGAACAGGTGCTTTACGAAAAGTTAAAATCCGGAAAGCCAACACTGATACGAAACCTTTATCAGAACAATGACTATGCGAATGGAATGTTGCCATTTTGCGGCAGGAGCAGCTTTCATATTGCTAAATCCGCGGGGCATTTTATTCAGCAAAACCGAGAGGCGGAATGTATAGAGAAAATCTATCTGCCCATAAAAACGACCGATAACAAACCGAAAGTGCAGGTCATCGCTTGTGCAACTTCTCCCACAGCCGTTGACTACATAGAAAAGTTTGTTTCGGACAACAAAACGGCAATTGATGAACGAAAAACAAAATTGGCTGAGGGAGAAGAAAAAGACGCTTTTCTCCTTATCTTAACTCCGGCAAAAGAAGTGAATTTTTATGGGGAATCAAAAGAAAAAATCGCAAGTATTGCGGCGGAGTACCAACCAGAAAACCGTTATTTTTCAGAGGACTACTACAAGATTTTGAGCTATTACTCACTCGCCAACAATACTCAAAACAATTTCACTTTTCGAAAAGTCTTATACTACGAAAATACTGCGGAAGCGAGGACGCATGAACTGATTGAAATTGCCATGCAAAACAATCAGAACTTTTGCGATCTTGAAGCCGAGGAAATTAAAAGCGCAATACAAAAATGCAACGAGATCAAAGCCATTTTGGAGACAAACGGTCAAACGATAGAGCAAAAAATAGAAAGCATTTCCGGGCACATTGTCGTAGCCGATAAGAATCGGCTCAAAGAGGACATTGAAAGAAAATCCATCAATCAAGAAGAAGTGGCGGAAATTGAGCATCAAGAAGAGGAAGAGGCGGAATTGGAAGAAATCGAGGTTAAAAAGATGGGTGCCGTTGAATTGATGACGATAGTGGGATCAAAAGGATTATCGGCTGACCATGTGATCATTATCGGCTTTGATAACGTAAACATGAATTGGATAACAAAAAACGCTTTTTACGTTGCCATGACTCGCGCCAGAAAAAGTTTGCATATCCTTACCGCGTTAAAATCCGGCGGCGCGAGACAGGCACACGACTTTTTGGAGCAATTGCCGGATGAACACGCAGAATACTTTAGCTACAAAAAAAGCAACCACACAAAAAACCAATTGCAAGGAAAACAGGGTTTTAAGGATTATTTGGCGACTATAAATAATGCTTCGCGAAGGCGAAGCAACGGATGATAAGGGAGTTCCGCTTGCGCGCGCACGGGAGGGTTGGGGCAAGCGCAATACGATTTACCACCCACTCTCGCCGAAGCCACCGAGCGAGCACGAAGCAAGCACCGAGCAGGCATCGTGAGCGAAGCGAGCGGCTAGTGCGAGGTGATTGCGAAGTGTGAGCGGACTACCGAATTACCACAAAATGCGGAGATGGGAGCGCCTCGCGCCGACGCAAACGACGGAGAAAAGGCGGGCGTAAATCTGGGGAAAATGCTAAAATACACCTACGAGCCTTTTTGGAGGAGTGAAGCGGCGGCAGCAAAACCAAAAATTTCCTTCCTTTCAAATTTTCCGCCTTGCGGCGGGGGGTGTGGGGGGAGCCGCAAATAAAAATGATAGGAAATTTTTGGGTTTTGCCCCGCGCGAGCTTGTCGAGCGCGGGCGAGGCGCGGTCAGGCGTTTCGTTCAAAATGCGTTCGAGCGGAGTTATATAATTCCACCAGTAGTAACTTGTTCGGAATTAAGAATATGGAGCGATTTTGCAGAAGCCAAAATCGCGCTTTGATTTTCGCCAAAACCCTTTCCGCCTACGGCGGAAGCCGTGAAATCCCATAATTCCCCCCA
>Ga0209316_100638_pt1 | contig 9930 bp, 7 predicted proteins | sample 3C3metaG_FD_184150 | JGI IMG/M metagenome (GOLD analysis project Ga0209316, IMG submission 184150) | Freshwater bacterial and archeal communities from Indian Creek, Illinois, USA - 3C3 metaG (SPAdes) (version 3) | ecosystem: Environmental > Aquatic > Freshwater > Unclassified | place: USA: Indian... | reverse complement strand
CATATCATGAGACGCTTCTCAATCGCCTACCCGGCGATGAACGCGCGCCAGCGGCGGCGGCACGAGCGCAAAGTCTTCTCAATCGCCTACCCGGCGATGAACCACCAGGCCCGGGCCGGGTATCAGCTCAACTTCCTTCTCAATCGCCTACCCGGCGATGAACCTCGCGTCCCACGCCGCGCTTGCCGCCTGCGTCTTCTCAATCGCCTATGCGGCGATGAACCACATGTCGGCCCCTGCCAGCTTCTCAATCGCCTATGCGGCGATGAACCATACTACGAATACTCGGATTTACTGCCACTTCTCAATCGCCTATGCGGCGATGAACGTGTTCCGCCAAACCCACTTGCCCACGCTCTTCTTCTCAATCGCCTATGCGGCGATGAACTCGGCGGGGCTTCGCCCTTCGCTTCGCTCACTCTTCTCAATCGCCTATGCGGCGATGAACTCCTGTGGATTGAAATGCGTCTTCGAGTTCTTCTTCTCAATCGCCTATGCGGCGATGAACTCTCTATCTCTTTGACGCCAGCCTCCCTGGATCTTCTCAATCGCCTATGCGGCGATGAACCGCCAGGTCTCGCTACTACACTAAATGTTATGCTTCTCAATCGCCTATGCGGCGATGAACTAGACCGCAGTGTCGATGCCAAGCAAGTTGGACTTCTCAATCGCCTATGCGGCGATGAACCGTTAAATGAAAACAACAAAGCAGCGCGAAAGCTTCTCAATCGCCTATGCGGCGATGAACGAGTCCAACATTACCTTCACCAGTGTCTTTGACTTCTCAATCGCCTATGCGGCGATGAACTCATGCTGAGCGAGATGAAGTCGTCGTTCGCACTTCTCAATCGCCTATGCGGCGATGAACGCTGCTGCTGATGCTGCCAAAGACACAAGCAACTTCTCAATCGCCTATGCGGCGATGAACTTCGTCGTTGCGTTCATCGCTGTTACCCCAGTCTTCTCAATCGCCTATGCGGCGATGAACCTCTCTGCGCGTCTCTCTGCGCGTCTGAGCTCCTTCTCAATCGCCTATGCGGCGATGAACAGTAGGATTCTAGCAGAATGTTAAAGAACAACAACGACTTGCGTGCAGATTTCGGATCAGACCTTCACCTCAGCCATGTTGCCGCAAGCTATTGATTCGTCGTTACTTTTTCCGGCAATGCGGAAACGAAGCTGACTCTCCCCATGGCTAAAGCAAGGGGCTTGCGCGCCGCAATTCTGGTCAATCTGGACTTCTAGTTTTGGCAGGATGAGTCGGCCCCACTGAACACGTTGGCGCAGCAAGGCACGGCCCATTTCCAGACGAGTTGCCTCCACGCTCCACAGTGCAAACCATTGCTGGGCGTGCCCCGGAGGGCGGTACTCATCTTGTGGCAACATGAATGCCAGATCCAGGCAGCCAAAAAGCGGTGAACCGCCAGAGCCGCAAAACCCCACCAGCACATTGGATTCGGCCAGCTTGCGCACGGCGGCATCGGTAATCGATGTGCCTTTGCCCAGCAGAATAAAGGCGGTGTTTTTGTCTGGTATGGCGACGAACTGGTCAAGTCCGTCTGCGCCTTCGGTCAGATAAACGACGCGGTTGTCGCGCTGCATGACGCGCACGTGTTCGAGGTAAAACACGTTGGCGCGCTTAGACATCATGACCGCCTGCGGTCTGCGCTCTGGCTTCAACATTGCAGCCTCAATCCAGCACCGGCAGGGCCACGATCTGCGTTTGTCGCGACAGGCCATAGCCGTTGGGCTTGCCCTGCTGCGCGGGGTCGGCTCGGATGCGCTCGATCACCAGCCTAAAGCCGTGCCCCGTCGAGCTGCGCATGCGCAAGAACGGCAGACCCTGCTGCTGCTGTTGCTCCAGCCGGCGCAAGCGCGCCTGCGCCTGCAATTCTCGCTTGACCTCTGGCGCTATTGCACCGCCTTTGGACGTTCCCGAAGGTATGCGGTGCATTCGGTAAGCCTCGAACTCTGCCACGCCCTGTGGCGCACGGCGCACGCGCGAACCTTCTGCCAAGTCGGCCGCCATGGGTGCCTGCTCGATGCCGTCGTAGAGCGCCTCTGCGCCCTGCGCGTCTTGAGTGAAGACGCGCAAGCGCTGGCCCAGCGTGAAATTACCCTCACTCATGTAGTCCGGAAAAGCAATGGCGAACGGAGTTCCAGACGGAGTTCCTGTGTTCGCTCCGGCCACATGGACGATGCGCAGCACGCGGCCCAAGCGATCCCAGGCCGGAACCTCGGGATCGGGGCGCAACCGCAAATCAAAATAGGTGCAGTAGGTGCTTTGGCTCATGGCACACTCACTCTTGATCTGCTTTGGTGGACTTCTCAGAGAACACGCCGCCGCGCACCAGCAAGGCGATGAGATAGGCTGCTTTCGGGTCAAAGCTCGCGCTTGGCTGCAGTTCATCGACGAGCACCAGCAAGTCTTTGGAGTTGGACTTGTCTTTGTCGCGGAACAGGTGGTTGTACTCCAGGCTGGCTCCGTTGGGTTCGATGGGGATGGGCATCCCTTGATGTTTATCGTGGCAGCCGGGATACCAGTCGTCGATGGTGCGGATGGCGTTGCCGATCTTTTGATCGCGCAGTGCGGCTCGCCCCATGTCTATCATGTCGGCGGCAAACTCACCCGCATCCTCACCGTCTTGGCGGGCGCTGCCCATGATGGCAATCAAGTCTTTGCGTGCGATCATGTCCACTTTGTACAGCGATCGGGCGAACCCTTTGGGTTTGCTTGTCACCATGTTCTGTGAAGGGAACACCTCGACCTCGCCTTGGAAGCCAAATTTCACATCACCCCGCACCTTGACGTGCGAGTTGTAACCCAGTAAGCCAGCGCGGATCACGTTGGCGGCCAGGGCGCACTCGTCAGCGGTGTAGGAGTCGAAATCGCGCAGGCGGCTACCCGCACCCGAGTATGTGCGCCCCTCGCCATCGGTGGCTGTCACGCACACCTCGCCCAAGACGCGGTTGCGCCAGAGCCAGCGGCCATTGAGGATGTTGCGCGCATAGCGGTGGCAGACTTCCTCGAATTCTGGCACGCCTTCTTTGAAGAAGCGGCCCACAAAGCCGTCCAGCGCGGCACGGTAGGCTGGGTCGGCGCAGGCAAAAAGCAGGGACGATGCGTCGATGGTGCGGTATGCAAACTCAACCCGCAATCCGATGGCACTGGGGCTGGTTTTAGCGCTCTCGGTTCGCTGGATGTTGGCGACGCCGTTGCTATCTAGTTTGTTGCTGATGCCACGGATGCCGTGACGAATGACTCGCACAGGCGAGTTCTTTGTGTGGCCGTCGGAGTGAGGCACGATGCTCGACATAACCCCGTCGGTTACGATGGTGCCGCGCTGGACGGAGAGAACGGTTGGAAGCTTGATGGACATGAGAATCTCCTAAGTGATGACTGAAGTGAGGATGAAGAAAGTGAGGATGAAGAAAAAGAGATCGTGTGATTGGAAAACGATGGGCTGCCGCTGGGCTACTTGGCCTGATGATCCGAAGATGCGCAAGCATTGACGAGTTTGTACGCTGCACTGAGGATGACACCGCTGCGGTTGGTTACCAGAAATTGGTCGCCGTCCCACCCGTGACGCCACAGCTTGTCAGGCAGCAGCCCCACTTTGGCCAGACGAGCGGGCGTGTAGCGAATCAAACCGATCATGTGTTCGGCAAATGCGTGCGGTTTGGCATCACGTGATCCGCTGCGTCCTTGTGCCGGGGCCTCAAGCAGCGCATAGCCCAGGTTGACGGGAACGACCCATGCGCCGCTGCGCGCGGCCTGAATCAGAGCGATAAAGGGGTCTGGGTCTGCCTCTGCCTCCAACAAGGCACTCGCGTCATCGATCCAAAACCCCGATTTCATGCCCTGAAGGACGTCATCCCACTGCGAATGCGCACGCACCCTTGCTAGTGCAATGACACCGCCTGCAAGCCTCATGCGCATCAGTTGACCCTCGATTTCACGAGATGCAGCGTCGCCCAAGTCGGCAGCGCAATCGAGCACGAGCGTCCACTCCAGATCGGTTAGGGCATCCGGCTGCAATGGGTTGCCTTGCGGCTCCTTATTCTTGGGGTTCTCAATCGAGCAAGCGCCACGGCGCTGCACCAGATGTCGCTCCATCCAGCCCTTTTCATTTTCGAGGTGCTCTAGCCATGGCTGGCAGTGCTGATGCACCAAGCCAACACCGCTCACGCCAAGCGCGCTCCCGCGCTTGCCCATCTCCATATCCAGAGCGTGCGCGGCCATGACGGCGGCAAACACGGGCGCTGGAGTGATGAAGTCGATGCTCTGCAGCATGCTGGCTTTTTTGACCCGCAAGTCAATCACGAGATAGGTCACAGTGCTTCCCCCAAAAGTTTTTCAATGGCGTCGCTCACGCGCTTAGCGCTGGCTGCAGACTCAATCGTTCCGATCCCGGTGCTCGGGTCGACGGTTCTCCTGCGCAAAACAGCGAGCAGGTGATCCGACATGGCCTGGCGGTACTCTTTGCCAAAGTTTTGTTGCAACAAGCAGCGATCCAACGCTGGGAGCGTCTCTTGCCCGCGCGACTTCATCACGTACTCTTCGTCGATGAGCAGCCTCAGTCCGCCCTCACTCGGCGAGAGATCGGTTTCATTGAGAGCGCGAGCAAACGCCTGTGCGGCTCCATGACATGACCTCACCCACTCAGCCAAAGACCCACTGGCCTGCACTCGTACTGCAGCGAGACTGCCGGAGTCGCCATAACTGGATTGCCCGAGCTTTGCGATCTGTGCGCCGATTTTTTTGGCTGCATCACGCGAAATCCAAGCCGACCAGGGTCGATGCAAAAACCGCCACACCCCACGGTTGTTGCTGCTGCGCTGCGGCGCGGTAAAAAGCAGCGGGTTGGCAAAGCCCCTGTCTGTCCAGTGCAGGCTGGCGTTGCGCGGGTTGGCCCCGCCGATCGGAAACTCAATGCGCTCGAAAAGCGGTTTGTATTTTGGCGCGACATCGTCCTTTTTTTTCTCGCCCTCGGTTGTTGACCCGCCTTTGTCTGACTTGTCCGACTTGGCCTTGCGGCCACGGCGCGGCTTTTCAGGCGATTCAGGCGATTCAGGCGATTCCGACACAGCCTCCGATGCGGCTTCCGATGCAGCCGCCTTTGCCTCAGCAGCGGCTTGCGCCAAAGCGGCATCTTCGTGGTGCTGTACTGCTTGGTTGAGCAAAACCCCCATGCCGCCAGCAGGCAACGGGCTTACCGAGATGTAGACACCCTTTCCTGCGGGCAGGAGCAGTTGGCGCAAACGATGATCCACGAAATTCGGCCTGCGCTGACTCGCATCATCCAAAGCCTGTTTGGCGCCGCGCTGGATCGCCTTTTGCTCGCGCGCAGACAGGCCGCTAGCAGACACCAGTGGGTCGTCATTGAGCACCTTGATCACTCGCTGCAAAGCCCCGCTGTTGTCCAGCTTCACCTGATCCAGCGGCAAAGGGATGCCCGCTCGCAGCAGCCTGCGGCTCGATAAGTGAGGTTGAACGGACGGCACATCTCGCGCGGGCATGCCTGCGCCTTGGGTGTCGCTGTGAATGAGTTTGCCGGAAAAATGGGTGGCCTTTGCGCTGACGATCGAGTAGCCCAGGTTTTCCAAATCCTCGTCGGACAAGGCCCTCACTTGCTCCATAAGCAACGCTTGGCACAAGCCAAGGTATGACTGGGCGGCAGATTCCAGCCCTCCGTAGGGCTCTTGCGGCGCGTGCGCAGCGAACCAGTCTTGCAGACCAAAGAGCTTGATCAGCAGATCGATCTCGGGCTTGTGTGCGGCGCAGATGGCGCAAAAGGAGCGCGCATCCAGGGCTGCGGCAAGATGCTTCTTTGAAACCACGATGTCTCGCTTGGCACCGCTTTGACACAAGCGCATCAGATGCCCCTTGTACGACTCAATCCACACCGCTAGCCGCGGGTGAGGCTGCGAGTCGGACCCTTTTGCTTCACTGGCGCGCTTACCCTTCCCGGAAGGCGTCACTGTCTCATGTTGATCACTGAACATTCAAACTCCTTGAAATTGCTTGAGCACTCTTTGGTGCACCAACCTTGGTGCGTCGCCGGCAAAGCCAGGCACCAGCGTTGGTCCATAATCTGAATTCTAGCAAGTTTTCGGCTCTTGTCAAGCCTAGTCCTATTTTCTTTTAAAAATCCAGTTGCAGCAGACGCCAAAGCGTGGTACACTGTGTAACATGATTTACTCGAGTTTCGACGCTGAAGTTTTTGTTCTGCGCAGAGCGTGGATGGTCGGCCTTTGCTGTCGTGCCGACATCGAGCGCGCTTATGCGACGCACCGCTCGCCCGCAAAAACCGCAGCCATCATGGCCGACGCGGTTCGGGCTTGGCCTGAGCACTTGCACTGGGAAAAGCGTGTTGGCGTTCGCCCCATCACCTCCGCAGCGACGCCGACGCAGGCTTGCGCGCAGCATATTTTCGACCTGATTGCCCAAGGCGAGCCGGCTCCCGTAACCGGCGTATTCGATGACGATGGCGCTGGCATCTTGCGCCCAAAGCTGCTTGCCTCTCGCGCCATGACGCCATCTGCTACGCAGGTGGTGCTCCAGTCCGCCATGCAAAACCTGCCTGTGCGCGTGCTCTACACGGGCTTGCGCAAAGGCGCTGCCGCACGCTGGCGCAGGCTCATCCCCAGCGCAATGGAGTTCACTGGCGCACATTGGCGCTTGCACGCACAAGACATGGATGACCCAGGCCAAGTTGACGAGCAAGGCGGCATTGCCGGGCCGGCGATTAAGGTGTTCCTGCTCTCACGCATACTCGACGCCCAGCCCCTGCACGAGCGCGATGTTCCCAAAGGGTTCAAGCGCCGCATGTTGGTGCAAACCCATCGTCGTTTGCGTGTGCATCTGAACGAGGAACTCACCCCGGAGCAGGCGGACGTGATCAAAAACGGACTCGACATCGCACCCGACGGCACGATGCTTTGGCCTGTCCATTCACTCTACGAATTCAAGCGCGACTACGGGCGCGCGCCGCCATCGGCCCACGTGGTCTGGCCGGTGCTCAGCCGCATAGACGAACTGGAGTAACTTCAACGCATCCATAAAACGAGGTTCAACCATGCCAAAAACCATCATTGAGCGCGTGCAAAAATACCGCGACGGGCTGCCGCACTGCACGCCGATCGACCAAAGCCATAGGGAGGTTTAGTCCATGCACGTTGTTTTTGTCTCCAACTGCGAACTCAAGGCGCTGCCACGAACCCGTGCGCTGCTGGATCGCTACGGCACCCGCATCGGCGAGAGGGCCTGGGCCACACTCATTACCGAACAAGCCCTCGACGAAGTGCACAGCGCACTTCGTCGCTCTGCCAGCCGCCAGACTTCGGTGGCCTGCTACCGCAGCGACGCCGTTCTGGGCTTGCGCCCCGTGTGGGTGATCGGTAACCGCAAATCCTACGACTCGCACGGGCGCTTCGCGGTAGCAACGCAGACCAGAAAGAAGGAATTTCCGATGTTCCTGCGACACGCCGCGCTGGTGGCTCGGCTGAGCGGCTATGTGCATGATTGGGGCATGGCCAGCCTGCACTTTCAGGACAAGCTGCGCAGCAGTTGCCGTGCGCAAGATGGATCCATCCCGGCCAAAGACCTCATACGCCACGAATGGATCTCGGCTTGGCTGATGCGCCAAACCCTCAGCAGCAAAAGCAGCAAAGGAATCGACGAGCAGGCGCTGCAATCTGCTTGGGGCAATCTGCGCGGCATCAGGAATCCTGACGGCCTCAAGCTTGACGTACCCGCCCCAGCAGCCATGAGCAGCGGCACAGATGCTGCGCTCTGGGCCGTGATTACGCACCATGGTGGCATGGGCGGAGGTCTGGACGGCTCCAGCAATGGCAATGAGCATGTGGGCCGCCACGGCTCCCTCGAAAGCACCTTCCCAGCCAGCAAAACCCTGTCCCAGCCAGACGCCTTCGCGCCGTCCGCCCCGGCAGTCAAACTCGACGCCCATCGCTGGCGGCAACTGCTGGACGACACCCGCAAGACGCTGGAACGCGTGCAGGCCATCGAGCGCAGGCCCCCTTACTGGGAAGGCGTGATGCTGGCGGCTCGCGCCGCGCTGATCTTGGCCGATCACAAGGTTTCGAGCGGCAAATTTGAGGACGCAAGAGAGGACGGCATTCTTTACGCCAACACCAAGGCGATGCAAGGCGCTGCGGGTATTGCGGCGGCTCCGACAGCGCCGCCGCCTGCGCCAGATCGGTTCGCCATCCCGGCCAAACCCAAAAACCCTTGGAGCAAATCCAAGCCAGCCGCTCGGCCGCCTGTAGTTGCGACAAAGCGTGCATCTTTTCAGCCCGAGCGCTATCTGGACCAGCCGCTCTCTTGGCACTTGCAGCAAGTTGGCGACAAGGCCGCCGACTGCGTGCGCATGCTGGCCGGGGAAGATTTGCCCGCTATCGATGCGGCGCTGGTGCGCTCGGTGCTGGGGCTGCGTGCAGCGGCCAATTCGCGCTACGCTTGGCAAGACCGCAGCGCCGATTTTGTTGCGACCCTTTCCGGCGGCAAGATGGTTTTCAACGTGGCATCCACCGGCGCGGGTAAAACGCTGGGCAACCTCAAGCTGGCGTTTGCCATGCGGCCTGAGCAAACGCGGCTGGCTGTGGCCTTCAACCTGCGCAGCCTGACCACACAGACCTACGCCGCTTTTGGCAAGCACATCAGTGCAGCCGGCCAAGCCGCGGCCTTCAAGCGCGACTTCGCTTGCCTGATGGGCGAGCGAGGTGCGAGCGCTGGTTTAACCGACCAAAAGGCACATGGGGACGCTGGAGGCGCGGCCAGCACCGCAAAATGCGGCGCAGTCAGTGGATCGAATGGGCGCAACAGCATAACCCACTTGGATTATTCTGCCGAAGACGGTGACGACCAAACCGACGACCCCATTCTTGACCTGTACGGATCTGAGAGCCTGGCGCTACCCGATTGGATCAAGCAGATCGCACCGGGGAGAGCGCGCGGCCAAGCGAGCGGACAAACGAGCGGCGTGACAGAAAACGACAAGTTGCTCAAACTCATCGCTAGCCCGGCCTTGATCTCGACCATGGACTGGATCGTAGCTGCAGGTGAGACGGGTGAACAGGCGCGACACGCCAAGGCGCTGATTCGTGTTGCCAACAGCGATCTGATCCTCGACGAGGTGGACTCCTACGATGTCTTGGCCGCCGTGGCGGTGATGCGAGTGGTTCAGACCGCTGCCACCTTCGGGCGCAACGTGATCGTCTCCAGCGCCACCCTAAACCCGGAACTGGCACACGGTCTAGCACTGGCCTATGCCGCTGGGCGACGTGCTTATGCCGCCATGACGGGTGAGCAAGATTGGCATTTGGTGCTGGTCAACGATGGGGCCGACTTCAACCCGGTTTCCCTTCGCTCGCCCAGCGGCGACGAGGCGAATACCTTCTATCGCCGCACCATGCAAGACATCGCGCAGGCGCTGCAAGCGCAAGTGCCCACCAAGCGCTACGAGATCGCCCCGGTGAGCAGCGCCGAAGCAATCGCACCTGCCGTGATCGAGCAGGCGGCGCGGCTGCATGAGCGTTTTGCTGCCTCGGCGCCCGGCCTGCCCTGCCGCCTCTCCATCGGCTTGGTGCGGGTAGCCAACGTGGGGCGCTGCATGGAATTGTCGGAAGCGCTGCGCGCCGACGGGCGCTTTGTGGTCACGGCCTACCATGCCCGCGAAATCGCGCTGCGCCGCGCTTGGCGGGAGCAGTGGCTTGATCGGGTGCTGGATCGCAACAGCGACGCATGGATCGACGCGCTTAAAGAATGCTGCCCTTGGATTGCCGACAAGAAACCTGGTGAGGACGTGCGGCTGGTGGTGGTAGCCACCCCGGTTGAAGAAGTCGGGCGCGACCACGATTTTGACTGGGCGGTGATCGAGCCCTCCAGCATGCACTCGATCATCCTGGCGG
>Ga0209316_100633_pt1 | contig 9992 bp, 9 predicted proteins | sample 3C3metaG_FD_184150 | JGI IMG/M metagenome (GOLD analysis project Ga0209316, IMG submission 184150) | Freshwater bacterial and archeal communities from Indian Creek, Illinois, USA - 3C3 metaG (SPAdes) (version 3) | ecosystem: Environmental > Aquatic > Freshwater > Unclassified | place: USA: Indian... | reverse complement strand
ATAAAATGATATAAAGGTGCGTTTCCGGTTTGGCTGAAATTAACGGTCTGACGATACACGGGACAAAAGAAGCAGCTAAATCTGTTTACACAGTCTCGATCAACATGGCGGGGGTAGATTGCGGCGACTTGAGCTTTATGCTGGACCAGGCTTATGGAATTCAAACCAGATTTTTAGTCAGGCTGTTGACAGGGGATGGAGCGAACATTGATGTGGGGAGAATTTCCGGTTTAACATCTCCATTCCTAACTATTGTAATTTCATTGTGTCTGGTGTATTTTTGTTTGTGGCTTCAAACCGTAAGAAGCAGAATTTGGGCTCGCCGGGCACTCTTAATAATGCAAGGAATACTGTTGATATTGAGCCTTTCTCTATGATTACCCAGTTCGTGGCCGGATGCCACGATTTTCTTACTATTTCTGTGTGCTTTTCCATTAGCTGGAAAGAGCAAATCTCTTGGTAAGGCAAGGAGGTGTGGAATTTGATACTGAGAACGCAAAAGACTATTGTTCTTTTCGCGTGGGGTCTAACTTTGTTGTTTTTACCGTGGCACTGGTTTGGAGGATCCAGCATTGCAACTGTTCTAGTTCCAGATTTTGAGAATAGCGTAATAGGACAATTCTTCTATTGGTGGTTATGCACCTTTTTCGCAACTACTGCTGTAGCCCTTGCCTTAGGTCTAAAAAATATTCTCCTTGCCGTGCCAATCCTATTATTCTTGCCTATCGCTTTTTTTGTGGCAGCTTTTTCTGCTCAATATAGTGATGCTAGGCCTATGTATCTCAGTCTGCTCTTTTTTCTTTTCTTCGCAACCTGCGTCCCTTTGCTGATTCGAGCGTACAAAAATGAGAAGAAACGACATAAAATATATCAGGCAGCCCTATTGTTAATGGTGCTTTTGGCGTCAACCTTTATGCTTTTTGCCTGAAAATTTAATCTCGTCTTATCCAGCCGGAGGTGATAAATCTGCTTAAATTTAGACGGGTTTTGACAATGACGAAACTATTCGCGGAAGCAGGCAGTCAAGAAAACGCTCCCAGTCCTGTGGCGCTAGCTTCACTTATGCTAAATTTTGCATGGTTTGTAGGCGCCGGCGCATTTATTTCGCAGGAGTACCAAATCGGCGCTTTTGGGATAGGCAGCTTATGGACTAATCTCTTTTTTTGGCTGTCCGGCATTATTAATTGTTCCCTGCTCATTAAGTCATACTACTCATTTATTTTTGCCGGGACGGGATTGGGTGCACTGGGTTTGTTATATATGTTGGAGTACATCGATACAGCGCAAACAAAATTTCATGAGTTGCTTTGGTTTTTGGCAGGCGAACAAGGCGAACATATCCTTCTGATGCTTTGTTTTGCCCTAGTCTTTATGTCTGCGCTGTGCTTAATACTTCTTTTTCTTTGGCTTCAGACTGTTAAAAGCAGGGAATGGGCACAACGGGTACTCTTAACAGTGCAATGTGCATTGTTGACATTAAGCATGCTTTCCATGTTTAGACCCAGCGGCTTGTCAGGCACTCCCGCCGGCGTTGCTCTGGTCTTCGTTATCTTGTCTTTGCTTTTATTACCGATTCTTCTGGCGGCAGTTCTGTGGTATACGCAACGACACGATGAACAAGTAACGAGAAAAATATTCTGGGCGGCCTTCACAGTTCAGCTGATTGTGGCAATTGGAGCGGTTTATTATTATGCGGTTTCTCCCGTCGTTCGACACCTGGGCCAACCGGTTGATGTTCGGGAGATAAGACTGGGCGTTGGAACTCTTAGCCCCCCGTTTGTTGAAGAAGGGGCAGCATATCTGGTCAGTGGAGACGGCCGGTTACATGAAGTCAACCTGCTTACAGGGCGAGAGCAAATACTTGCGCACATTTCTCTACCGGAGCCGGCAGAAATGGGTTATCCTGGATATAGAGGTGGGGTCGGGTTGACGGAAGGAAGCATCGCTCGGAAAGCGCAGGATGAGCTTGCTCTTAAAGCCGTTTATTCATTATGGAGTGAGACTGACCAGGGATCTCAAGTCAAATATTTAACGCTAGAAGTTACAGTTAATCAGGTATCCGGTCAAATCTCCTGGCGACCGACAGGTTACATAGATCGTCCGGGTTACAGCCTTCCAAAACCTGCTGAGGGTGCAGGAATTACTATTTTCCCGCCTGTCTTCGATGGCTTACGTGATTTTTTCCCGATGCGGATTTCGGGTGCAGGGGTAGAGACAACTATTATACCTAAGGGCCGCGTATTGTGGACTTACGCCGGGAAAGGATGGTTGCTTGCCGGAACAGATCAAGGAGTACTCTACATTATTGATGCTGGTTTCAACCTAGCGCCTGACGAAATCTGATTGATTTCTGGTCGCATGGAGAAAATAAAGCTTTTGTTAACGCTTCCTTTGTGAGCCGTCAGCCGGGTCGATATACTTTACGCACCAAACGATATCACGTTAAAGAGGTGGTGTGCAGCCTGTGGATGGATTTATCAACTACGTTGCTATGTGCTTGCTGGTGCTTTTCCTTCTTTTAATGTATGTTTCAATTGCTTTTGGCCTAGCAAAAAAGGCCGGGATCACAAGAGAAAATATTTTAACAAAAACTAAAGCCTGGGTTGCTACGAAGAAAAGAGCTGCCAAAGAATATATCTTAAGCAAAGAAGGTATGGCCTCTGTTTCCATGCTGTTTTCTCTAATGGTCTATTTTTGGATTACAGATCATGTTGGTTTTTGGCCTCCCTGGGTTAGTGAACTTTTGTTCAATCCGATGCATCATATGGCGTTCCACATTTTATTTTTAGTACCAGCGAGTTTAGCTCTGGCTTCAAAAAAAAGTATGGGACTTTTGATTGTCATACCTTATTTAATTTTACTCGGCTTTGGCCTCTTCGAGTTCATGATGGTATCCAGAGACGGAGTTGGCAAAGCTCTTGTGGCTCATCGCGCATTGGCTTCATTAATTATTGCCTGGGCTTTGCCGGCTGTTATTGTAGTCCTGCTCTGGAACATAAGCGAAACGAGAAAGAAAAAAATCTACTTGGTGGCTATGGTGCTCCAGATGGCTGTGTCGGCAGGCGCCGCTTATTACTATACCTTTCACTACGGGGTGTGGCACTTGGCTGAGGAGACGGTCAGCGTACAGCGTCTCATGCTGGGTGATGGCGAGCTTAGCTTTCCCCTAGTGGAAGAAGATACTGCCTATATTGTTGATAGACAGGGTCGCCTTTACCAAATCGAGCTGGCGGCGGGTCGCAAGAGACTTCTGGCGCTAGTCCCTAGGCCAACGGCGGCGGAAGCCGGCTTTCCCGGGCTGGTTCTTCCTTCCATAGAAAGCCCTGGTAGCCCTTTTGGAGGCGTTATGAGCCGGGTCGGTGACGATGAGCTTTCCTTCAGATATATTTATAATCTGATGAGGCGGATTGAGTATGGTTACGGTGATGGAGGCAGCTGGACGATGCACGTCAGGATTAACCAGAACTCGGGCCAAGTTTCCTGGCAATTGAAAGGGAGAGAGCATGAAGCACCTGTTGAGTTTCCATTACCTGCACATACGACAGAAGCGCAAGGCAAGGTTATTAGTGTAGCCCCTGACCACGTTTTGATGCACCCTTTTAGCGTCCTAATCGAAGGAGAAGGTATAAAGACAGCAATTGACCCACTGGGCTGGGTTAATTGGGCACAAGCAAAACATGGCTGGATACTGGTAGGGACAAATCGCGGCGGGCTGTTGATTGTGACAACCAATGGCAGTTAGTATTTGGATCGGATTAGTCACGCACACTGTTCACTTATGCTTCAATTCGCCCGTATATATGGCTATGCGAAGGCCTTAGTTACTTCTCAATCGAAAAAGGTGCTAGAGGGCTTGCGGTAAGTGGCATTGTTTTGCAATATCTCCAGACCTTCAAGGTTTCCAGAGGAGGGGTGTTGTGCTATCTGACTTTTGTCACTGATTGTTGCAATGGACACGGACAAAAGCCGCAAACGAGCTCATTTTAGAGAGGAGACAGAAGCCGTGAATCGTGGCCACATGGTAGGATCAAGGGTATTCATGATGTCGATGTGGTCCATAACCATGACCACGGCGACCGCCGTGTGTCTGGTGGCAATATTAGTGGTCTTTTTCGGTATTCTGGAAAGGAGACGCGAACACCGGGATTCTTATGGGGAGATTGGCACTTCCGTTCTAGTACTGTACAATGAATACATCGATGACGCAGGAAACACACAAGTTCTGGACTATGGAGGACTAAGGGAGATCGCCGGAAGATTGGAACATGTTTTAAAAGTTTTTGCAAAGTATTGGGTCAACCCGGAATACAGGTCGTTCGTGACGTTGCTGGGCGACGACAATGCGCCGCTGTCTAGATCCAATGTCGGGGTGACGGGCGTTGATGCGGCATACAGCAAGTTCAGGGGCTTTACGATGAAAGAAGGGAGGTTCTTTCAAGAGACAGACGATTCCCGCTTAGTCGCCGTCATCAGCGAGAACTTTGCCATGCTATTAGGTGGTGGTGCAGGTGACCGTGTGCGTTTGTGGGACAGGGAGTTTGAAATAATCGGCGTAATAGCGCGCCCTAAACCAAGACTGCTTGGCATTGGAGTGGACATGGAGTGGATAGAAGACATCTTCGTGCCCGTAGAAATAAAGAGACAAGAAGCAGAGCGATATTTTGTTTCAGGAGAGGCCCGGCCTTCCGACAGACCCATGGTGAGAGTATATCTTGTTCATAATTTACCTATGTTCGCGGGGGAGAGGGAGGCGATCATAGGGCAGGCTCAGAAGCTCCTGGAGAGCAGACACGGCCATGGCAATGATTATCTTATAGGTGGAAAGCATACAGCGTACGGTTATATCCATTTTCTCACGCTGGCTTTCGGAGCAGGACTTCTATCCCTGTTTGGTATATGTCTTCTGGTATATGTGCGCAGCCTAGCCGCATTCTATACCCTGAGCTATATACGCGATGCGCCAGCCCGTGCTGGTTACTTTTTATTGGCAGTTGCGGGGCTAGGAGGAGTGTTGGCCGGCGCGGCGTTGTCCTGCCTGTTGATGGGCGCGCCAGTACCACTTATTGTGCCGTTGCCTTTGTCCTTGGCTATTGCTCTGCCGTTATTGTTTTTTTTAGCTAAACGTACTCTCGGGCGCTTGAAAATTTTGGCGTGATAGGATGGTTGCATTGCTGGCACTACTTGAGAAACGTAAGATGGCAGCGTCAAAGGCGCAGTCAACCAGCGGCTTTGCAGCCATCTTCGGAGTGGCGCAGCGCGCCTTCAATCATCTCTTTTTGGCTATGCATGCCTTCCGCCAAACGGCTGACACCAAGCGTAATGCCCGTCATGGAGTTGCCGATAATCATCCCGGCCATGAGGTGTTGTTTGCCTAGGCAGGAGTAATGTAGTAAAAATTTTAAAGATTCTGGCGCAGTTCTATTGTCGGCGTCGCTTCTGGGCGCCATCAGCCGGGTCGATATTCCAGTCTGACTGGTGGAGCAGTTCGGAGATTGGGACGATGCTGTAGCCTTGTTTGGTTGCCTGAGCAATAATCTCCGGCAGGGCGTCGGTAGTCAACCCCCAATCTGTTAGTACTTAGCATTGGTGGGTGAATATGGTGGCGTAGTCGGGTGCTTAGATACAAAGCGGGTGGACTGGCAAGGGTAAGCGGAGGTTTGCTTTTTAGTGTGGCAAAAAGTGATATTTGGAGGAAACTCTTAGTCATGTGGCGCAAACTTATAGCCTTTGTACTAAATAAAATTAAGTTGCAAGTGCGGCGGCGTTACTCAATCTTGGAAAAGTTTCTTTCGCGCTTTAGATTTGGAAAGGTGCTTTTTGGGAATCTATATCTCGTTATCTTGGCATTAACTGTGTTGGGCAGTGTCGGCGCCGCTTCTGGTATGTATTATGCACTGCAACAGATCGAATTTACCGCGAACACTTCGCGTGTCGCTTGGCAGATCTTTTATTTTATTCTGCTTCTTTTTTGTTATCTGAGCGGGCTGAGGATAAGCGGTCGTACAATATTTCCTGAAGATATGCAGATCTTGCTAAGGCTTCCTCTGTCGCGTAAGCAGTTGGCACTTTTTGTATTTGCCGAGCATTTAAGTTTAACGGTGATTAGGGCATCATTTACGTTGATTATTCCGGTGGGTATCCCTTTAGCACTGGCCACAATAGCATATCTTTCACCAGGGGCAGCATTGCTGGCTGGTATTTTAATGTTATTTTTCGGCCTATCGGTAGGATTTCTTCTTTCTCTATCTATTCGCTCATTTAGGTTTTTACTGCTGAAGCGAGGAGCTTTTTGGAAGACGCTACTGTTCCAAGCAGCCTACGCCGTGATGATCGGCTTGGGTGCTTATAGTGCAACATTTTCTCTTTTAAAATATTTTGCAGAATGGTTATGGCAATTCCCGGCACCTGATGTTAACGTTGACATTGGCAGCAGGTTAGATGCTCTTGTTCAGTGGTTAAACGTGGGTCTGGCTCGCGCCGGTGAATTAGGACAGTTGGTGGTCGCATTGTTCCAACATCCTTTTTGGCCTCATAGCTTGGCTGCCGATGCAATCCATCAATTCGATCCGCTCAAGCTGGGACCGGTGGCCGCGAAAGCACTGGTGGTCTCTTTATTAGTGGTCTTCCTGATAAATCGTTTTCGGGGGTATTTGTCAATCGACACGGCCGGAACCACTGCTCCTGATAGGATAGATAACTTTATCTGTCGAACCCTGGGCCGGTTAAAAAACAAACCTACCATCGAGGAGACATTATTCAGAAAAAATCTGCTCTTGACCTTCAGGCAGTTGGAAATTGTGTACTCCGGCGGCATTACCTCACTATTTGGTGGCTATGGTTTCTGGCTGGCGCTGGGCATACTTGGGGGAATAAGCATGTTCTCCACTGGCACAGAAGTCGGTTACTCATGGAATGTACATTTAGTTGCTTGGGGTGTGGCAACAATGTGTAGTCTGTTAGTTGTTGCTGTATATGCCAAACTACGCTTTTTGCTGGGTGTGGACGGAGAAGGAAGGAACATTTCCCTGCTCAAGCTGGCAAATGTTTCAATGTCAGATTTATACTATTGCCAAGTTCGACTGCTAAAGTTAGTCACCTTGCCAGCTCTACTAATTTTTGTGGTGCCGGTCGTGCTCCTAGGCATAACAGTTCAATTCACTGCTTTGCAATGGTTAGTGTTGTCGTCAGGTTTGGTGTATGTAGCATTCATTGCTGCAAGAGTAACTCTTTTGGGATCCTTTATATCTCCTAGGTTTGAAGTTGCCCATTTTGAGGAAAGCGGACAATTTTTAGAGCAAAAAGTAATTCACCATCTGGGCGCAATAATTTTTATAGCAGGCATTCCAATGCTTTCAAGTCCTAGCCTTTTCTCTCTTTTAGGGGTAATCAGTATGGGCTTCTTAGCAATTACAGTTGTTTTATACTGGTTAGCCATACTAATTAGTCATTACGTTGTTAAAGCAGTTCTAGTTAAATTGAGGAAAAAAATCAGACAGGCAGAAGATGTACTGTAGATCTGCTCATAGAGGGGGTGCTAGTTTGGAACTTAGTAAAAAGTTGGCGGAAGGACTCTAGGTATTTACCAGAATATAATACCATATTGACGACAGTGTTAGGTATGGGAGGATCCCTTTTAAGTGAGAGTGTGACATTAATTTTATTGCGGGAGAAGAAAGTAAATTTCCGAAGCGAATTGCTGGGTGCCGGCTGGTTGGCGATAGCTGTGGTGCTGCTGCTGGCAGTGGCCGCTGCGGTGGAAGCGCACATCACACCGCTCTTGTAGCCTGGTTGTACGGCGCTATAGAGTTCGGTTCTGGAACGAAAGGCGGTTTTGGAAACTAATGATTCTGCAAGTTGAGGGGCTGACCAAAAAGTTCGGTCAATTCACGGCGGTGGAGACGGTTTCTTTAAGCATTGACGGCGGGGAGATTTACGGCCTGCTCGGTCCGAACGGAGCCGGGAAAACGACTTTGTTACAAATGATCGTCGGCTTGCTGGAAACCACATCCGGCCGGGTCTTGATCAACGGGCGGGAGTTGAACGCATCTCCTGAGTATACCAAGCAGCAGATCGGCTATGTTCCGGACAATCCTTACTTGTACAACCGGTTGACCGGACACGAATTTCTGTATTTTATCGCCGACCTGTGGAACGTGGAGCGGCAGCATAAGCCCCGGCGCATTGCTGAGTTGCTGGACTTCTTTGATTTGACACGTGCGGCGCACAACTATACCGAAACCTACTCCAATGGCATGAAGAAAAAACTGGCCTTGGCCGCCGCGATGGTATACCGGCCAAAATTGCTAGTGCTGGATGAGCCCTTTTCCGGGCTGGACGCCAAAAGTGTTTCAGAAACCATGGATTTTTTTGAGAAACAGGCGGTGGGCGGCCAGGCGATACTGCTTTCCTCGCACCACATGGCTGAAGTGGTGGAGAAAATCTGCACGCGAGTCGGAATAGTCAACCACGGTAAGCTGATCCTCGATCAGCAGTTGTCGGCACTGCTGGCCGAGAGCGAAAGTAAATATGGGAAAAGGCAGAGCATGGAGGAGGTGTTCATCAAACTGGTTTCCTTGGCGGCAAAAGACTGAAAATCTTGAAACGGGGAGGACATGAAATGACGGATGAAAAAAACATACCACCGTCTTTACCGCCCGAATATTTCGTGCCGGGAACGGAAGAACCGCCGGATGCGGTAGAGGAAAAGCAAGGGGGAGTCCGTAAGCCTGCACCAGGTTCGGGAACCGTAATGTTCCAGTCTGTAGCTGATCAATTTAAAGATTAGGGTCTATCTGGGATAAAGATTGGCAGATACGGGTTGAGACTTTTGGGAATTAATATATACTGGCAGGGGTGAAAAGCTTTGCGGATAAAACTAGCGCTAGGAGAGTTCAAGACCCAATTTCTAGAGTACTTTGCGTTGCGTCCTTCGCATCAATACGCGTACCTCAACAGGGAACTAATTTCACAGAGCGCCGTGTGTGGTTGCTTTTATTGTCTCGCTATGTTTAGTTCTGATGAAATCGAGGAATGGACGGATGAGCCGAAAAACGATGATAAAACTACTTATGGGTTAACGGCATTGTGTCCTAAATGCGGGATTGATTCCGTGTTGTCAGATAATATGCCTGGTATTAAGCTTGACGCTGCCTTTCTTGCTAGAATGAAGAAGTGTTTTTTCTTAGTAGACCATGGGATAGTGAAAGGATTCCTTCATCTTGCCCTCACTATGGTTCTCTCCCGGAGGGAGAAGAGATAAGCTAAGAGTAATATTGCGTGAGCTTGTTGCATTAACGGGTTCTCTGGATTAATGAGACACCCGTTAAAGTATCATTTTATATGGGCTCTGCTATCATGATAGCGAGAGGGGGAATTCTTGTGGAGATATTAATAGTGGTGTTCTACATTGTTCTAGGACTATTATCATGGGGGGGTTTTCATGTAATTATTCCATCATTTTTGGCTGTTAAAACCAGGAGTCGATGCTGTTCTAGCTTTTCAAAATAGGTCTGTTTCTGAGGTTACGCATCACTTAACCGCAGGCCAAACCATGACAATTCCTGTGGGTTTTGTTTTTCATGGCGGACAGCGGAGCTACCATGTAATAGTGGAGCATATCCTCCCCGGTGGTGCTAATGATACCATCTACACCAGCCCGATTTTTATCAGGCAGTGACAACTTTTAGAGGAATGCTGCATTAACTAAATCGGTCTACAGGGAAGGGCTGATGCGCAAAAAGTTTTTTAAAATTGTCAATCGCCCTTTCGATTTTTGTATTACTGCGTTTACTTACACGCTAAGCGATATTACGCCTGAGAGGCGGTGTCCAGCCTGTGGAAGGATTTATCAATAAAGCTAAAGCCTTGGCTGTTTTGAAGAAAAGAGAAAGCAGGGAATACATCTTAGTTCTTTTATCATGGGGGATTATATTTTTTGGGGTGCTGTTTCTACTGCTCGGGTCAGCGGGAGGATATGTCCCAGGGCTACAATA
>Ga0209316_100631_pt1 | contig 10009 bp, 11 predicted proteins | sample 3C3metaG_FD_184150 | JGI IMG/M metagenome (GOLD analysis project Ga0209316, IMG submission 184150) | Freshwater bacterial and archeal communities from Indian Creek, Illinois, USA - 3C3 metaG (SPAdes) (version 3) | ecosystem: Environmental > Aquatic > Freshwater > Unclassified | place: USA: Indian... | reverse complement strand
GTACATGGGACAGCGCCATTTGATGCGGCTGCGTTCCTTAATAAAACCGCAATTGATCATTTCTAAGTTTTCAATGCAGATTGGCTTACCGAATTTGTTTATCTTAAAGGCAGAGAATTTCGGTTTTTGTCCTCTGCGATCGTTTAGATCAATAAATGGCTCTACTGAGTGGCTATTCAAAAGTCTGTAGATCTCATAGGCATCGTGCGCAGAATCCAACAAAGCTTTTGAAAAGCTTATGTCTGGATACAACTGACGCAGTTAAGCGTAAGCAGCGACAAAAGTTCCGCTGTCGTGACGGGAAGCCTGAGTTAGATGTAGGAGCAGAGGAAGGTCATTAGGACTGTCCGCTGCGGTAATGGAATACAGCGGGTGGCCGAACTTGAGGACTTGAAGCGCGAGCGCCAGAGCAAATTCCTGATACTTAAAGGTTTTATCAAGGGTATTAAATCGTGTGCGCTGGTTATTGAGGAATTCGATGAGAAGTTGTGGGCGGTGTCGGTGGATAAAGTTAGCGTGATGGCAGACGGGAGGATGATGTTTAGGTTTAAGGCTGGGACGGAAATTGAAGGCTGATCATCAGCTTATAGCAAAAAGAGAACACTTGCAAACGAGGCCGTCCTTTCACGTTTGGATTTTTGCTCATCCCCTGAGCAGGTCTGCGAGAATACGTGTCAAATAATGTTAATTGTCGTAAAGTAGCCTAAATAGCACAGAGTTAGCAAAAAAAATTGGGTGATTATGCAAAAAACCTTTCATTTAGAGTTTTAACTGTGATATACTTGGGTTGTCATTAGAATAACAAATTAACAATTATCGTGGTGATTGTTTATGTATATGAGGTGGAGGAGTAATGTTTTTACAAAGGAAAGATTTATACAAAGAACTTCAAGAAAAAAGACAATCAAAGTTATTAGTTTATGTAACTGGTGATAGACAAGGACTAGAAACGCAAATTGCCAGGGATGCCCTCGATTATTTTATCGAACATTTAGATTCGATCGGTGAAACAAAAAAAATATCATTATTACTATATACACAAGGAGGAAGTACATTAGCGGCTTGGAGTATTGTCAATTTAATTAGACAATTTTGTGATGAATTTGAAGTAATTGTGCCTAATAAAGCACACAGTGCTGGAACACTTATGTGTTTAGGTGCAAATATAATAGTAATGACAAAACAAGCAACATTGGGATCAATTGATCCTAGCGTTAACACACCTCTTAATCCTCAAATACCAAATGCTGGACCTCATGCAAGACTGCCAGTAAGTGTTGAAGCAATTAAAGGTTTTTTTGAACTTGCAAAAAACGAGCTTAGTATAAAAGATGATGTCAGTTTATCCAGTGTACTAAATAAATTGGCAGATATGGTACATCCGTTAGTGTTGGGGGAAGTATATAGAGCTAGAACGCAGATTCAAATGCTCGCAGAAAAATTATTAAAGACGCAAGTAAATGATTCCGATAAAGTTAAAAAGATAATTTCTTTTTTGTGTAGTGATTCTGGAAGTCATGATTATACTATTAATAGGAGAGAAGCTAGGGATCAACTTGGGCTAAATATTGAAAATCCAGATGACAGTTTATATAGTTTAATAAAGAGAATTTTTGGAGATATTAAGGAAGAACTAAGTTTAAACATACCATTTGATCCTAATTTATTTCTTGGAAGTAATGCTAATAAGAAGTACCTACATCGAAGAGTATTGCTTGAAAGCGTTGAAGGAGGATGTGATGTTTTTGTAAGTGAAGGAACCCTTCAAAGGACACAAGTGCAATTACAACCCGGACTACCTCCTCAAATAGCTGTAAATGATCAAAGAATATTCGAAGGGTGGAGACGCGAACATGAACGATACTAAAAGTAGTACAAATATTGTTTACTTAAATTATATAACATCTTCTTATGAAACTGGTAATTTTGAAAGCAGCTCAAGGTCTGACTCATTATGTAGCATAATGAAAAATAATGTTTTATTAGGTGACTATAATATTGATGTTAGTAAGGTGCTTGGGAGAGGGGTACGCAAAATGCACACCCCCGATATAAAATCGTTGAAAGATTACCCAAAGGGTGTGCATTTTATCAATAGATAGTAGACTAGCCAAATAATCTACCATCTATTGATAGAATTTGTTCTGTCGGTGGGTGGTTTTTATTTTGCCCGGAAATCACGTATTTAAGCCACTCTCGCGGTTTTGCGGAGTGGTTTACGCCTTTTTGTGATCTTGTGATAATGAGATTTCTCGTTGCGAGAGCAGAAAATTGCTTCTTTTTCAAGGTTTATGCCGGGAATAATCGTTGAAAGATAATCAAGGGTGTGCATTTTTCAAGCAAATCGTTGAAAGATTGGGATAATCGTTGAAACTTAGACTCATCATTTCGATAATTTGTTTTCGTTATCTTTACCAAAGTGATATACTTTCATTGTGGTATCTTATTTCGTAAACTGTATTTTTACTAACAGTAGTTTATTAAAACTATCCTTAGGACTGTCACTCTTAAACTCTACGAAGGTTGAGACGGTAGTATTGAGGATGTATTGTGATTCAAAGATGAAAAAGCAGGGTTTGACCACAAGATATTGTGGTTAGAGACCGATTTTGGAGTAAAAAATGAGCTCAATAAATGACATTTGTTGACCCTGAAAAAAGAGCAAATATACAGATGACTTCGTTCTTTCTGGGAAGTAAAATTTTTCATGAGCAATTTGCCCTCGTTAAAGAATTTTGCAGAACAGGATGCTATTTTAGAAATGTGCGTAAAAAGACAAACAAGAGCTGAAGGGAGAATTTATAAAAATGCAATGTAGAAGTTTGGAAGAGGTAAGAGAAAGTATTGATAGAATCGATAATGAAATAGTTAAACTTATTGCTGAACGAGGACAGTATGTTGTTCAGGCTTCTGCTTATAAAAAAACTGCAGATGCTGTAAAAGCACATAAACGTGTCGAAGCAGTAATCACTAAAGTTCGATCAAAAGCTGAGGAATACGGTGCAAATCCTGAAATGGTAGAAGCTCTCTATAGAGAAATGATTAATCGGTTTATAACTATGGAAATGCAGGAATTCCGTAAAAATAATTAATTAGTAGACATAGGTGCGGTTCGTTTGCCTTACTTTTGGCTCAACAACATGGTTGTGAACTTCTAAACTAAGCTGTGTAAATGAAGTATTGTAGGTTTGAATAAGGATTAGGTGTAAAATCTTGAAAGTTAGACAGAAGAACCGTCACCGCGTCTTCTCAGAAGAACCGTCACCGCGTCTTCTCACAACCTTTTTTTCAGGCAAATATAGGATCACGGAAGAGAAGCGCGACCACGTTGGGAACGAAGACTTAATTATGATTAAAGACTTGAGGTGAAGCGGTGAAAACTGAGCTAACAAAAATCCCTGGCATCGGGGACAATATGGCGAAGCATCTGACAAGGGCAGGCTTCTCGACGATAGAGTCTTGTCGCGGCAAAAGCCAAGAGGGCATCTACGCCGCCAACTGCTTTGCACAAGGAACGCAAGTGGATAGATGCGCCCTGTACTATTATCGGCTGGCAGTGCATTACGCAGACCACGACGGGCAGTTGTCGGAAGGCTAGCAGAACTGGTGGAATTGGAGGGATTGAGTATGGAGAACGTTTTTGAGAACAACCGCACCGCTTGGAATGAGGCGTTGGGATATCACCAAAAGGCACGGGGTGACTCTTTGCAATCGGGCTTCGAAAACCCTGACTTCACGACTTTTGACAGGGATTGCGACCAGATGCAGTTGCACAAGATAGAAGCGTTCGGCTTGCGTGACAAAACCATCGGACAGTTGCCATGCAATAATGGACGGGAGTTGCTTTCTCTTATGCGGTATCTTGGAGCGAGAGCAGCATATGGCTTTGACATTTCGGATACGGCGATTGACGAGGCAAAGCAGTTTGCTGAAATCTCTGGGTTAAGTGCAATATTTGAACGCATCAACATCCTTGAAATCAGCGACAAATACAATGAGATGTTCGATTTCATCTATATCTCGGAGGGTTCCTTGCAATGGTTCCCCGACCTTAGCGCCTACTTTGCAGTGGTATCTCGTTTGCTGAAAACGGGAGGGCATATTTTGATTTACGAGATACACCCATTTGCATATTTCTTTGAAACTGGCTACACGCTCGGTGAGCCAGATATTGAGAAAATTCCTTCCTACTTTGACCGCGAACCGCATAGCTACCCTCATGGGTTGGACTATGTGGGTGGAACGGAGTACGAAGCAAGTGAGTGCTTTTGGTATATGCACAAGATGTCAGATATCATAAACGCTGTTTTAAAAAGCGGGTTTGACCTTTTGGAATTTGAAGAATACAACATCGAAATGGCAAATACCGAGGCGGCAAAGGCGACCGACAAACTGCCGCTTAGTTACATTATCTCAGGCAAAAAGCGGTGATTCTACCTTTTAATGATTTGCTGAGCGAAGTTTCAATTTTAACGATTGCATCTGCTGCACCGACAGGGAGCGGTGAATTTTATCAATAGGTAACACCTAGCCCAGTCATGACGTCAGACAAAGGGGACCAGACAAGTCCCTGTCCCCTTGTCTGTGTCCTTTTGTCTGTCCGAGCTAAACAGCAGTGTTGATACAAAAGTGCAGAGCAAAAACCAACCTGTCAATCGGGAAGATCGCTGTTATTGCAGGTTTGAGCAAGGATAAGGTTTATAAAATCTTTAAAACTAAACAGAAGAACCTCCCTTTAGTCTGTTGCTGCAAAAAAATAGTTATATTGTGATTTCCTCTTTAGGGCGAAAAAATTTAATTTCTTTATACGGATTACTGATGTTATATCTGCTTTTTAAAATGTCAGTTTCAAAGGCGACAAAACTATCATTTTCGACCAGTAGTGGTTTAAAAACATCGACCACAGATTCAATACGGCTATATTCGCTCTGTTTGCAGTAATACACACTAACTGGAATAACTAAGGTGTTTTTGTCCGCTTCAAGAGCATCGATTTCGATAAAAGCATAGTACATTTTTAACCTGTCATTATGAATATACATAAATCCATACTCTGAATGTTTAAGAGCATCATTCACATTTAAGGAATCGGCGAACTCTTTGTAAATTGCTAAGGTGTCTATTTCTTTAAATGTTCTTCCAAAAGAAAGGATTTTTAAGTAGCGCTCAGGTATCGTTTCGGTCCAAATATCACCTTTCATTTGATCATCTGCTAATTGCATCTTCTTTTCCATATTTTCAACAAGCTTTAATCCTCTCTTCAGTTTTTTAATTTTTTTCAGGGCAATTTCTTTCCCTGTTTTTAAAAAGCTGGCGAGATCAATGATATTATCATTAGCAAATTTAGGTAAATTCTTCAATGGGATATCAAGTTCTACACAAAGAATAATGATTTCAACTAGATAGGCTTGTTCAAAGGAATAATATCTATACCCTGAATCTGGATTGGTATATATTGGCTTTAATAGATTAAGTTTTTCATAATGCCGAAGCGCCTGAATCCCTGCACCTGTTAACCTTGCCATTTCTCCAATAGAAATAATATTTTCTTTATCTTTAATCATGAATACGTCTCCTAAAAATTTTTCTGCATTTTGTATTGACTCTATCATAAGTATAGACTTTATAATAAATTGTATAAATGAGACTGTCAATCAAAATTCAATATTGCAGTATAATAGTTTCATTGGAAAGCAGGAGGAAATACTTATGATTCATACACTTAAACCGGGGACAAGAGTCGCTATAGATCCAATCGGATTACTTTATGCAGGAACGAGTAATAAGGATTTTCCTAACAACTACACGATTTCTGTTTATCTAAACGAAAAAATAAAACCAGAAGTACTGCAACAAGCTGTAAATGATATCTTTAAGCGGTTACCAATCGTAAATGGTAAACTAGTTGAAACAGAAACTGATTTTTATCATGAAATATTGGAGGAAACACCTGTAATTACAAAAGATAAAGGCCTTTATCCTTATGAGCAATACTATCTTGAAGGTTTGAAGCACTCTGTGCGTGTTGTATACGGAGACATACATTTTAAAGTAGAATCCATGCACTTCATTACTGATGGGCGTTCGACAGCGGAAATTGCTAAAGGAATTTTAATTCGTTATTACGAATTAATGGGAATCGAGGTGGAAAAAGGATATGGCATCGATGTAAGGGACACGCCTTCTCCTGAAGAAAGTATCAATGCTTTTGAAAAGTTTTCGGATTTGTCTGAACAGAATGAGGTTGTAGAATTCAGCGCAGAGGAGACTTTGGTGGCTTATAGGCATGAAGGTTCGAAGTCGGCAGCGCCACATGTTACCACTTTGCACTTTAATTTAACTCCTTTAAAGGCTGCTGCAAAGTCATACGGTGTAACTCTGAATACCTATATTCAGGCACAGCTTATGGATGTGATTGCTCTAGAAAGAGATGCAAGAAAAAGTAATAAACGAATTTACTTTGGCTTTGCTGCCGACTGCCGTCCTTATTTCGGAGCCAAAACTTTTCGTAATTTTGCAACAGGTGGAGGCTTCTACCTAGATGAAGTTTTACCCTTTGAAAGTATCATCGAAACGGTAAATGAGCAAACAAAAAAACTGAATAAAGAATATTTCCAGGAAAGTATTAACCAAATGCAGTCTATGTTAAAATCATGTGTGGGTCTGCCTATTGCACAGCAAAAAAAAATGATACATGAGGTTCACGAATCTCAATTTAAAACGTCAACAGGTGTTTTATCAAATATTGGTTTAATTAAACTGCCACCAATCATCACCGAAAAAGTGAAAAATATGGAATTTAGCATCAGTCAGGATGGCAATCCCTATACCTACTCGGTTATTACGGTTAACAACACCTTAACTATGACGATTACGTCCAGCTTTGAAGGCTTTGAAATCGAAAATGAAATTAGAACACGTTTTGAAGAAGCAATGGCGCAGACACGGGGACGGTTCTTTTGTCTTGACAACAACGCTTTGAATTGATAAACTACACCAAGGGTGATGAAGAAATGTCAAGACAACAAAGAATCAAAAGCAAAAGCGGTTACTATCACATTATGCTTCGTGGGAATGAGCGAAAGAATGTTTTCAATGACGACGATGATAAACAGCAATTCATAGAAGCATTGAAAGATAAGAAACAAGAAAGCAGGTTCTATCTACATGCTTTTTGTTTGATGGATAATCATATTCATCTACTGATAAGTGAAGGAACCGAAGACGTAACCAAAGCAATAAAACGTATTACCGTAAGCTATGTGTATTATTTCAATAAAAAATACAAAAGAGTGGGTCATTTATTCCAGGACAGATTCAAAAGTGAAGTAATAGAGCAGGATAGTAACATATTGTGTTTAGCTAGATATATACATCAAAACCCGGTGAAGGCAGGTATAGTTCAGAAAGCAGCAGATTATAGATGGAGCAGCTATAGTGGCTATCTAGATCGCGGTAACTGCTTGGCAAAAATGCTGGATGTCGATATTATACTATCTCTTTTTTCTGAGGAGAGAGAAATAGCATTAAAGAAATATGAAAAATATATGAATGAGAAATCAAAAGAGACATTTTTAGATTTAGAAGAAGCGAAAGAGATCGTGGATGAAGATGTGGCAAGAGAACTTTTCCAAAAAATGCTGATAGAACATGGGTTGAAGGCGGATGAAGAAAATACGCGACGAACGGAATTGTTGATAAAGGAGTTCAGAGCAAAAACCAACCTGCCAATCAGAAAGATTGCCGTTATTGTCGGTTTGAACAAGGATAAAGTGCATAAAATCTTGAAAGGCTAGACAGGAGAACCGTCACCGTGTCTTTTTTAGATATTTCGATAATTGTTTTCGTCATCATGGAAACGGCAAATGTTTGTATTTTATTTTTTGCGCCTGATTCACGGAAAGGCAATGGAGTAGCTGTTTTTAATCATTGGGAAAGCTCAAAGAATGATGAATCCGCTCATTTGTTTGCATGCTATATGATAAATTGGGTGGCTGGAACCAAACTGATTTTTATCTTGTTATTAATAGTTATTTTGTTGACTGCCGGCGAGTGGACAAAGCTTTTCTCTGTTGTAGTAATGATTGCATCGATTGCAACATATTATTGGAGACTTCACCCTATTATAAAAAGGTTAGATCAAAAGGGTGAAATTACACCTAAAGGTTATTCTAAAACTTTGGGCTTTATGATTGCCTTTTTTTTGATCATGTTTGCAATCTCGTTGATAGTTCATATAATTTTCAAGTTTGCTTAAAGTGAGGGTGTTACTAACTCAAGTTTAGGTTTGTAGCTCTAAAAATCCATCTAAATGGTCACTACAATCTCATCAAAAATCTGAAACAGCTAACGGAACCAGTTCGCTACAGCCGTAATATCCGGTCTATATACCATCAGAATAAAGACAACTACCAATGGCAAAACACCGACTATACTTATCCACCAACGCAGTTTCAAAAGACGAATCAGTTCTTCAGGAATGGATTGATCTTCCGGTTTTAGCTGTGATATGAGTTTTTTGACCTTGTACTGTGTTGGTATGTCGGATGCAATCCAGATGATTCCAGATAGTAAAAATAGAAGAAAGCTGACTGATAGCCAACCAATCTGCCAAAGGTCTCCTATATTAAAACTTAGGGAGAGTCCGCCAATCAGTAAAAGAATGATCAGGGGTGATGAAAACAGTGAGTCTAGAAACGTTACAGTGTTATAGGTATGAAGAAAGATTTCCTTACTGCCCGAGGCAAGACTTCTTCTTTCCCATAAAATACCGACTACTGCATTGGCAAAGAACAGGGAAGCAGCTGCAATATGTAAAAAACGAGCATGGCTAAGCAGAGCTGAATGCTGCAGAAGAGCAATAAAGGCATCTTGAAAAAAAACTGCAAACCCTATCATTCCTGCCATGATGAGGATAAAAAGAATCAGTATAGGTTTTATCTTCAAATTATTTTTCATAAACGTATTGAACCATATTTTTGAATACTTTACAATAGAGAATAAAAGTTGATGTGAATAAAAGTTAATCCTTCACTTAAGATGATACAAAAAAGCAATAAGGTATGACGGTTTGATAGGCACAGAAAGGAATTGTTTTCATGAATGCTTCGATGAAAAAATACTGGGGCAAATACAAGTGGTCAAATGTATATGCTATGCTCAAGAATATGAAACATGCTCCCGAAAAAAATCCCGAGCTTTTTCGGGATAAACTTGTTGTCATAACCGGTGCAACATCAGGGATTGGATACTATACTGCCCGGAAATATGCTTCAATGGGAGCTCATATCCTGATGATCAATAGAAATAGGGATAAATCAGAGGCAGTACGCAAAGAAATAGCTGAAGAATTCGGTGCGTCGGTTGAATATGTCATTGCGGATTTGACGCTTTTATCAGACATACAGCGGGTAGGGCAGCATCTGCTGTCAATAGAAAAACCGATCGACGTGTTGATCCACAATGCCGGCGTGCACTTGGAATCTCGCAATGAAAACCCTGTTGGTCTCGAAGTTAACTTTGTGATACATTATCTTTGCCCTTTTATCATTAACAAAATGCTGATTCCAAAGTATCAGCGGGATAGAACAGGAAGAATTCTATTGGTAAGTTCCGAAGCTTATCGATTTGCTGCCTGGGGACTGGATCTCGAGGATATGCAATGGAAAAGGCGGCGGTATACCGGTATCAAGGCTTATGCAGCAGGAAAACTGGCTCAGCTGCTGTTTATGCACATCCTTTCTGCTGAACTGGCCCCTTATAACGTGACAATTAACGCGATGCATCCTGGTATGGTCCGAACTGAGACTGGCAAGGATAACGGCAGATGGTATCAATGGTATAAAAAGAACATCATAAATAAACTTTCAACCACTCCTGATGTTTCCGCGGAGGCCCTTTACTATCTGGGTACTTCTCCAAAACTTTCACAAACCACTGATGTTTTTTTTCATCTGACGACAGAAGAAGAACTAACGCCTCCGGCCCTCGATTTAGAGGTTGCGGAAGC
>Ga0209316_100627_pt1 | contig 10099 bp, 6 predicted proteins | sample 3C3metaG_FD_184150 | JGI IMG/M metagenome (GOLD analysis project Ga0209316, IMG submission 184150) | Freshwater bacterial and archeal communities from Indian Creek, Illinois, USA - 3C3 metaG (SPAdes) (version 3) | ecosystem: Environmental > Aquatic > Freshwater > Unclassified | place: USA: Indian... | reverse complement strand
TCTTCAACCCTTACTTCAATTTCAAAATCAGGATTGTCAGTAGATTTATAGATGATTATTTCACCTTGCTGCATGGTTTAAACATTTTTTTATAACAACTCCAATATGAAATTAAGATGTGGGAATGCGGGAATGTGATAATGTGATAATTAGCGAATTAGTGAATGTGATAATGGGCGGATATATATAGAGACCGTCATTTCTGCGCTAATCTGCTTAATCTGCGCAATCTGCGGGATTTTTTTGACCCCCAACACCCAATACCCAACACCCAAAAGCCAGATAATCTAGTCATTAGACATTGGTCAGTGGTCATTAGTGATTGGTCATTGGTCATTGGGCATTAGTGACTGGTGATTGGTCATTGGTGATTAGTAATTAGTGATTGGTGATTGGTGATTGGTGATTGGTGATTAGTGATTGGTAATGTAATGACAAGCAGATTAGCGGTTTAGCGGATTCTCGCTGATTATCTGTGATTATCTGCCTAATCTGTGTCATCAGTGTTCTATTATTGTGGGCTATGCAAATCAAAAATAGGGATGATTTGATGATTAGCGGATTAGCTGATTAAATCCTCACATTTTCTGGCTGTTGGCCTTTAGCCGTTGGCTGTTGGAAATCGAAAAGCTCCCGCAGATTACGCAGATTGGCGCAGAAATGACTGTCTTGATGATTGCTTTTGGCTGTTAGCTTTTGGCTGTTAGAAACAAAAAAGCTCCCGCAGATTAAGATTGGCTGATTATTTTCACATCCCCACATTATCACATTATCACATTTGCTAATCTGCTCATCTTCACATCCTCAAATCCTCTCATCTTTATACAGCTCCGCCCTTTCAGTCCCATTTTGGCTTTGCCATAGGACCTACCGAAGAGTGGCAAAAGTATTAAAAAATTTCTTTGTAAAACTAAAACGAATAGGCAGAAGGGTTGATTTATGCTACTATTTATGCATCTGATATTGTGTATATTAAGCTGAACGGGGAAGAAATTAAGATGTGATAATGGGGGAATGTGATAATGTGGAAATTGGCTCATTCAAACCCTCAAATCAACTAATTAGCTAATCTTTCAAACATCCAAAGGGGACTATCCAAACGCTATCGTTTCGGCGATAGGCATGTTGTCCGCCTGTTAAAATCATTAAGAAAGAAGGTTCTCCCATTTTATCTTCATCTATTTTTGATTTTAGCCTCAATAGATTCATGGCGGCTTCTTCAATTTGTTTGTTTCCTAATTTTACTTCAATGGGGGCCCAGCGTCCATCTCTAAGCCTGATAATTAAATCAGCCTCCAGCCCGCTTTTGTCGCGGTAATGAAACACATCGCCATCAATTGCTTGTGCATAAATTCTGACATCTCGGGTGCATAAAGCCTCAAATAAAAAACCAAAAGCATTAAAGTCATTTAACACTGCTTCGGGGTTCATTCTCAGCACGGCAGTTGCAATAGAAGGATCGACGAAATGGCGTTTGGGCGCAGTTCGGATAGCCGTTTTTGAACGCAGGGATGGCGACCATGCCAATAAATCTTCCACCACAAAAATTCGTCGCAACGCATTAATATACAGCGCAATTGTTTTTTCTGAAGCTGTAATATCGGTAGCTTCAATATCGTCTTTTATGGTTTGTTGTGTTGCCAGTGTAGCCACATTTCTTGCCAATGAACGCAACAATAGCCTTACCCTTTCCGGGTTTTTCTCAATATTATCAACGCGTGAAACATCTTGATTAATAACAGCCTCAACATAATCACGCGCCATTCGCAAAGCCGTTGCTCCACTTTGTCTGACTGAAGCCGGCCAGCCTCCCCTGCATAATGCAAAGGCTATTTTTTCAATCGACAGATCAGACATGCCTCCCTCTTCCTGCTTGCCATTAAAAAGTGTATGCAAGGAAACCTGACCATTCGACTCAAGGGATTCAAACAGTGACATTGGTCGCATTAATATGCGAGATATTCGACCGGTACCCGTATGTGCGATAACATTATCTTGTGGCACTGCCGAGCCAGTTAAAACAAATTGGCCAGGTTCGTTTCTCTTGTCCACTTCAAAACGAACTGCATCCCATAACACAGGCGCCATTTGCCACTCATCAAGCAATCTGGGTGTTTTCCCTTTGAGCAACAACGATGGTTTTGTATCGGCCATAGCTAAGTAGGACGCAGTTCTGTCTGGGTCTTGCAAATACACTACACTTCGTGCAAAAGTAGTTGCCGAACTGGTTTTCCCGCACCACTTTGCACCTTCAATTAACACAGCCCCGGCCGATTGAAGTGCCCGGTTTATTGCCTTGTCGCTTATTCGCGCTAAATAGCCCTTTTCTCTCATGTTACCAACCCCACATTATAAGCACAAAGTTAAAGCATATTTCCAAAGACACCCCCATTGCTTCCGGTTTTGGCAGATTTTTACTTCCGGTTTTGGCAGATAATTACTTCCTTATTTGGCATTTATGTTATAGTAAGTCCGATCGTTAGTGAAAGCAAAAGAAGGTTAGTGATTAGTGATTAGTGATTAGTGATTGGACACCTAAAACCTAATAAAGTGGCTACCCGGTGGAGGTTGCGGTTGGCGAATGTTTTGGATCAGGCAAACTCAAGTGTACTTCCGTATTCTTTCAGGTGCTGGTACGCAAGGTAAACATGTTCTTTTCTGATCAGGTTATTTTTGCGGGTATTCCAGTTCCTGATCTTATCAGTTAAATCGTCGGGTTCAAGCCCGGGTTCTTTTCGCAACAAAAAGTCGACAGATGCCAGCACTTCGAGCGATAAGGCTGACTCAAAGCCCCTGGTGATTTCAAACAGTCTTTTTAATCGGTCTTTTTGTTCATAATTCAGGTTCCGGTCAATATAATCAATAATTTCAGGCAGCAACTCATAGTTCAGTTCCAGGGGCTCGAATGGCTTGTTGCTTAATTGCTCCAGTCCCTTCAGGTATTTTCCGTTCAGGGCATACAGTACTTTTTCCACCTGGGGTGAATAAGGCCCGAAAATGTAAGGTTCAAATTTCAATTTAAGCTGCTCACCGCTCAGCTGCAAAAAGTAGGCGAGTTTATTGGCCGTAAAAACGGTAGCATATTCGCCATATTTCTCATAACGGAACATGGCATAAAGCAACATGGCTCTTGCCGGAGTTAATTTGATTTCTTTATCAGGCTGTTTGTTCTGCAAAATCTCTTTAAAGTCGGTGTTCGGCTCGAAAATAAAAACTTCAACGCCTTCCAGGCCGTGGAGGTATTTTGTTATTAAGGCATTAACCTTCTCCCAGTTTAACCCGCCATGCCCGCATCCAAGCGGGGGGATGGCTATGGATTGAATTCCTTGCCCTCTAATAACCCGGGCCAAGTCTTTCAGTCCTTCTTCTATATAGCTGTATTGCGATTTACGATACCATTCCTGCTTTGTCGGGAAGTTAATGATGATTTTTTCTCCATCGAGGTCAGCCTCTCTGAAAACGAACATTTTTCCTGTTTTCACCAATCCTTCTTTACAGGCTTTTTGATAGGCCTTGAAGTTTTGCGGAAACCGCTCCTTAAACTGAAGTGCTATGCCCTTACCCATTACCCCCACTGTATTTACAGTGTTTACCAAGGCCTGGGTTTTGCTGTCGAGTATATTTCCTTTTACGAATTGCATGTTAAATCTACAGGCGTTAAAAATAATATTCTTTATTTACTACAACCTTGATTCGGTTCTCCAAGTTAAGGTTTTTTACAATCTTTTCTACGCTGATTTTTGCTTTTTCATTAAAAACCACAATTACTTTAATTAAATCGGCCGGAACGAAATCCTTCACAAGAAACTCTGCATGTTTTTTTCTTATCCGGTCCACATCGCCATCTGCGTTGTCATTCCGAAAATCTTTAGACTCAATAGATTTCCAGTCAACTCTTCCCAGATCCTTTGCGCTGTTGTAAAAGGAAGTGATTGTTTTTGCCGCGTTACCGTCTGTAAAACACCACTGAAAACGATCGCACATTAAGTCTTTTAATAGAATGCAAAAATATACAATGTCTTCCTGATTTCTTTTAGGCACGCCTTTACCGGTAAAAATATTATAAAGCATGGGTGTCCTGACAGAAAAGTAAAAAGGAACATAGTCATTAACTACCGTACTCGGAAAGCACTCAATGGTTTTTCTGTCTCGTTCCACAATGATTTCGGTATTGCCTATAATACTTCTATCTGGATTTTCAGGGGCATTATTTTTGGAAAATAGTCCGAATTCCAAATCGAAAGCGAGGTTTTCGATCGGAATAATCCAGTAAACAAACTTTCCAATATCATGGATCATTTATAAGCAGATTTCTTTTGTCTCGCTGATGCGGAAAATAATGCTCTTGCTCTGTGCAACACTTGTTAAACATTGTGTAACTCTGTGCAAGATTGGCAAGTATTTGACCCGTGCTAATTTGTTTGATCCGCGTTATCAGTGTTCAATATATTTTTGGAATGCGGCTGCTTCGGTTTCACGGTGTCTCACAGGGTTTTATTTTTCACTGCGTTATACTGTGAAACTTACTCACTCCACACCACCCTTTTCACATAATCAGTGTCTCCTAAAATGATACGCACCACCTTCTCCGAAACATTAGGCATTGCGCAGTCTGCTACTATTTGGAAACTGGTGATTGGTGATTGGTGATAATTCACTAATTACCAACCACTAATCACTATCCACTATTCACTGACTACCAACCACTTCCCAATGTCCGCCTTTTGCCGGGCCGATGCGTTTTAATTTTCCCTCAGCTTTTAGCCTTGCAATCACTTTTTCAACTGCTCGTGGTGTAATTGCCAAAATCTTAGCTATTTCGGTAGCTGTTGTTTTGGGATTTTTATTGATAAGCATCAATACTTTCTCCGAACTTTTCTCCGAACTTTTCTCCGAACTTTTCTCCGAACTTTTCTCCGAACTTTTCTCCGAACTTTTGAATAATGTAAGCATAAAACCGCCAGCCAGTTCCTCAAAAACTGGTGTTGGTTTGCCCGCATTGATAAAACCTTGGTTTATTTTATCAATGCCCCTGCCCCAGGCTTCTATGTAGCCAGCCTTAAAGAAAATATCTGCAATGTATTTATTCCGTGGAATAGAGGGGTGCTTAAATTTCAACTCTTCAACAGTTATCTCTGCCGGAAGCTTGCCAGGATTCCACAGTATAATTTTATCATCATAAACACTTAATTGAATATGAACGCCAGTGTAATCCTTGTGAATTACAGCATTCAATATAGCCTCTCTTAAAGCCTCTTCTGGATACTCAAGCTCTTCAATGCGTTGAAGTCCTTCATATCTGATGGGAGAAATCAGGTATTTTGCACGCAGGGTTTCGATAACTTTGTCAGGCATTTCAAAAATATTGCCTTCTATTACATCCTGAAACCTAAGGTCGTGATCGCTATCGCCAAAACGGCCAATTTTAAATGTAACAGAACTAAAAAACCGGAGCGGGTCTTTACCGAACAGCAAAATGGCCGCAACCTTTAGCTTTCCGGTTTCTGTCATTAGCTTCAGATTTGAAAAAACCTCCTTGAGGGGATCTGCTTCGGCTTCCGGTGAAAGACGGTTTGCTTTAATTGCTTTACGGAGGAATTTTCTGACCGCATTTTCATCAATGTCATCCAGGCCAGCGCCTTCAACTGGCAACTCGTCAAAGGTTCGCCCCATCTTTTTCAAGATAAAGTGCTGGAGCTCGGCACCCTTTAATTCCTGTTTTGTGCTTCCGCTTTTTACATAATAAACCCCCTTGTAAGAAATCGGAACACTGCTCTGAGGAATTTCTACTTCAAGATATTCCTTTCCGTTTTCCTCCAAAAGATGAACATCAACAATGATTCCAAGAAAATTAACAGCCTTGTTTGGAATATCCTCCAGTAATTTTTTTGTGTCCTTTACTCCCATCGGGGTTCCGTCATCACCTACTCCAATAAACAAGCTACCGCCTCTGGTATTGGCTAAAGCACAAATATGCTTGAGATATTCATCGTGCCAATTTGACTTGAATTCGGTATTTTGTGATTCTTTTGAATGCATAATTTATGCTGAGCAAATTATTTGCGGTGATTTGATGATTAGCGGATTAGCGGATTAGCGGATTAGCGGATTGGCGGATTAGCGGATTAAATCCTCACATTTTCTGGCTGTTGGCCTTTAGCCATTGGCTGTTGGAAATCGAAAAGCTCCCGCAGATTACGCAGATTGGCGCAGAAATGACTGTCTTGATGATTGCTTTTGGCTGTTAGCTTTTGGCTGTTAGAAACAAAAAAGCTCCCGCAGATTAAGATTGGCTGATTATTTTCACATCCCCACATTATCACATTATCACATTTGCTAATCCGCTAATCTGCTAATTATCACATTATCAAATTTATAGTGGGTTTAATCTGTTAACTTACTTAAAATTTCGTTTATGTTCAGATTAATTTTTGAGAAAGCGAACCATTTCTTACCTAAATCTTTTAATGAAGCCCCAATGTGGTAAATCACTTCTTCATCAATAATAAGGAACCTGTCGTGCGATTTTGAAAAGGTTTTTACCCCCACTTCAGGGTACTGTGCATTATGCTTTTCCAAATCCGCAATAAATTGCGAGGTTATTTTTCCTGTATATATTGTTGCTGTAACTGCCGGTTTTCTTTTTGATAATAATTTAAGAACAGTATCGTCTATATAATTATCTATGAGGATTATATCTTTATTGGCTTCTTTTATCAGGGTAGAAACGAAGAGCCAGGCATCAAAAATCTGTCCGTCGTAAAAGATTCCTTCGTTGGGGGGAAGGTTAGTTCTAATTTGAAAATCAATCTCATCCATCTTGTTTTTCAGGTACCAAACATCTCCTTCAATTTTTTCGAATCGCTGGTTGATAACATGTCCTTTTAACAGATAATCCTTTAAAACCTTGATTGCCCATATCCTGAATTGCGTGCCACGCTTAGATTTTACACGGTATCCAACAGAAATAATAATGTCAAGATTATAGAGTTTTGTTTTGTATTTTTTTCCATCGCTGGCAGTAAGTAAGGAATCCTTACATACTGAATTCTCCTGTAATTCATTCTCTTTAAAGACATTGGAAATATGTAAAGTTACATTGTTCCGGGTTGTTTGAAACAACTCGGACATTTGAGCCTGAGTAAGCCATACCGTTTCATCTTCAACACGGACTTCGAGTTGAAAATTATTTTCATCAGATGTTTTGTAAATAACTATTTCACCATGTTCCATCTGTAGCCTAAAATTTACTGTTTAAAGTATCGAACCTCCTGCTGGCGGGGATTTGCCCTCCAGCTTGCGGATGCCTTGTTTTGAAAAAACAATAAAATTGTTTGTAATAACAGAAAATTAATCACTGCAAAGTATTACATTTCATCCTTCAGGGCTGAGGTACGGATTGCAAATCCGCACCAGCAGTGGGAGGCAGAGATCAGGGTTGAATTTCACAGTACTCCCTATGCATGCCAGGGAATGACCTCTCCAAACGAAAAGACGGGGAAGTGGTGGCCGCCTTCAAGGGCAAGAAATTAGCGAAACGACAATCCGGGCATTTCAAACATGACAGCCCTGCGGCTAAGGTCGGCAGGCGCTTTGGCAAGTTCGAGAATTGAAGAACCGGTAAAAATGATTTTTTTCAGCTCCGGATAGTTATCGTAAATGTTTTTTATCTCGATGCTCCAGTTGGCATAACGGTGCACCTCATCCAGCAGCAGGTAACAGCCCCCGTTTTTACAAAATCCGAAACCAGGTCAGATAAGCGGTGGGAAGTGAAATAAATGTCATTGAGACTTACATACAAACTTCGATCATCAAGCGGGAGATTCAATTTAGCATATTGCAGCAAAAGCGTTGTTTTTCCAACACCCCGAGCTCCCTTTATCCCCAATAATCGGTTTTTCCAGGCCCCTTTCCCAAAGGGTTCCCGAATGAATCCGGTGGGCAAAGCTTTTAGCCTTTGATTAAATATGGTGAAAAAATATTCCATGATATGTCAGTCTGTTGACCAAAATTAATCAAAAAACGGTTACCCGACTGATAGATAATGTAGGAATGTGATAATGTGATGATTTGATGATTAGCAGATTAGCGGATTAGAGGATTGGCAGATTAGCGGATTAGCGGATTAGCGGATTGGCGGATTAGTGGATTGGCGGATTAGCGGATTAAATCCTCACATTTTCTGGCTGTTGGCCTTTAGCCATTGGCTGTTGGAAATCGAAAAGCTCCCGCAGATTACGCAGATTGGCGCAGAAATGATGGTCTCGATATATATCCGCCCATTTTCACATTATCACATTTGCTAATCTGCTAATTATCACATTATCTTGGTTTTGGGTGTTGGCTATTGGGTGTTGGGGGTCAAAAAATTCCCGCAGATTACGCAGATTAAGCAGATTGGCGCAGAAATGACGGTCTCGATATATATCCGCCTATTTTCACATTATCACATTTGCTAATCCGCTAATCATCACATCCTCAAATCCTCTCATCCTCGAATCTGCTAATTAGCTAATCTTTCAAACATCCAATGGGGACTATCCAAACGCCATCTGTCCGGCGATAACAATGTTGTCCGCCAGTTAAAATCATCAGAAAAGAAGGTTCCCCCATTTTGTCTGCATCTATTTTCGATTTAAGGGTCAATAAATTATGGGCGGCTTCTTCAATTTGTTTGTTTCCTAGCTTTACCTCAATGGCAGCCCAGCACCCATTTCTAAGCTTGATAATCAGGTCAGCTTCCAATCCGCTTTTGTCGCGGTAATGAAATACATCGCCATCGATGGCCTGCGCATAAATCCTTACATCCCTGGTGCATAAGGCTTCAAATAAAAACCCGAAAGTTTTAAAGTCGTTCAGCAGCCCATCCGGATTCATTCTCATAACAGCTGTGGCAATCGAAGGATCGACAAAATGTCGCTTCATAGAAGTGCGAATTGCGGTTTTTGAACGCAGGGAGGGCGACCAGGCCGACAAATCTTCTATAACGAATATTCGCCGTAACGCATTAATATACAGCGCTATAGTTTTGTATGAGACAGTAATGTCAGTGGCTTCGATATCGGCTTTTATGGTTTGTATGGAGGCCAGGGTTGCCACATTTCGTGCCAGCGAACGCAACAACAACCTCACCCTTTCGGGATTTTTCTCAATATTATCAACGCGTGAAACATCTTGATTAATAACAGCTTCAACATAATCGCGGGCCATTCGTAAAGCCGGAGCTGCACTTTGACGAATCGCAGCCGGCCAACCTCCCCGACATATTGCAAAAGCTATTTTTTCTATCGACAAATCAGTCAAAACCCCTTCTTCCTGATTTCCGTTAAATAGTGCTTCTAATGAAACCCCGCCATTCGATTCAAGTGATTCAAAAAGAGACATTGGACGCATTAATATGCGGGATATGCGACCTGTTCCCGTGTGAGCGATTACGCTATCGAGTGGCACTGCCGATCCGGTCAAAATAAACTGGCCGGGTTCGGCCCGCCTGTCCACTTCAAACCTTACAGCATCCCAAATCACTGGTGCCATCTGCCATTCATCAAGCAGCCTTGGTGCTTCACCTTTGAGCAACAACGATGGTTTTGTATCGGCCATTGCTAAGTAAGTAGCTGTTTTATCAGGGTCTTGAAGATACACTACACTTTTTGCCAGAGTAGATGCCGAACTGGTTTTTCCGCACCACTTTGCACCCTCAATCAGCACGGCTCCAACCGATTGCAGCGTACGCTGTATTTCCTTATCGGTTATCCGGTATAAATACTCCTTTTCACGCATGGCACAACACATTCATAATCAGTGCAAAGTTAGATTATATTTTAAACACAAAATAATCACTTCCAAATTTGGCGGTAATTTACTTCCAATTTTGGCTTACAATAGCTTCCTGATTTGGCTGATAATTACTTCCTTGTTTGGCATTTGTGTTATAGTAAGTCCGATCGTTAGTGAAAACAAAAGAAGGTTAGTGGTATCCGCCCCACTAACCCCGTTTAGGAAATTAGATTTTTATCAATATATTGCGGCAGTAGGTTTTTGAGTTGGGAGTTTTTAGTGTCGTTGATGTTGTTAATGACATATGTGAGCCATTTTTGGG
>Ga0209316_100623_pt1 | contig 10138 bp, 6 predicted proteins | sample 3C3metaG_FD_184150 | JGI IMG/M metagenome (GOLD analysis project Ga0209316, IMG submission 184150) | Freshwater bacterial and archeal communities from Indian Creek, Illinois, USA - 3C3 metaG (SPAdes) (version 3) | ecosystem: Environmental > Aquatic > Freshwater > Unclassified | place: USA: Indian... | reverse complement strand
CCGCTGCTGCGCATCAGCCGCCGCCACCACGGCAACGTGCGCAGCAGCGTGGTCACGCAAGACTTCGTGCACGGCGCCGACTACGCCGCGCTGGCCGATGCGGCGCAGACCTTTGCCGGCCTGCTGAACGAGGGCGCCACGGTGCGGCGCGGCGAAGGCGAGCGGCGCAAAGAGGAAAAAGTGTCCGATTTCCGCAGCGCCATGCAGTGGCTGCTGGCCGAAGCCGAGCGCGGCAGCGCGCGCCAGCGCTACAAAGGCCTAGGCGAGATGAACCCCGAGCAACTGTGGGAAACCACCATGGACCCGGCGGTGCGGCGCCTGCTGCAAGTGCGCATCGAAGACGCGATCGAGGCCGACCGCGTCTTTAGCACCCTCATGGGCGACGAAGTCGAGCCGCGGCGCGCCTTCATCGAGCACAACGCGCTGCGCGCGGCGAATATCGACGTTTGAGCGGCGGTGTAGGTGAACGCATAAGCTGAGAAACGGGACCCATAAGTTGAGAAACTTATGGGTTCTTTGTTTTGCGCGCCAAAGGCCGCGTAAGGCAACATGGCGCTATCATGGTTGGCATTCATTCTAGGGTGGCCTAGCCAATCCCTAGCCGACCTTTGATTCAGGGACCCCATGCTCACCAGCGACATCCGCAGCCAAATCGACGCCATCTGGAACGCCTTCTGGTCGGGCGGCATCTCCAACCCCATGGAGGTGCTGGAGCAAATCACCTACCTGCTGTTCATCCGCCGCCTAGACGACGCCCACACGCTAGAGGAAAGCAAGGCCCTGGTGCTGAAGCGGCCCATGGCGCAGCGCATCTTCCCCGAAGGCAAAGACAACCTAGGCCGCCCCTATGGCGACCTGCGCTGGTCGCGCTTCAAGCACTTTGCCCCGGCCGAGATGTTCAACGTGGTGGGTGAGCGCGTGTTCCCCTTCCTGCGCAACCGGGGCGGCGACGGCTCCACCTACAGCCAGCACATGAAGGATGCCCGGTTCACCATCCCCACGCCCGGCCTGCTGGCCAAGGTGGTGGACATGCTGGACCACGTGCCCATGGAAGACCGCGACACCAAGGGCGACCTGTACGAATACATGCTGGGCAAGATTGCTGCCGCGGGCCAGAACGGCCAGTTCCGCACGCCCCGGCACATCATCAAGCTCATGGTAGCCATGACCGCCCCCACGCCCAAAGACGTGATTTGCGACCCGGCCAGCGGCACCTGCGGCTTTCTGGTGGCTGCCGGCGAATACCTGCGCGAAAAGCACCCTACGCTGTTCAGCGACGCCTCGGCCCGGGCGCACTTCCACCATGGCATGTTTCATGGCTACGACTTCGACAACACCATGCTGCGCATCGGCAGCATGAACATGGCGCTGCACGGGGTCGACAACCCCGACATCCGGTACAAAGACTCGCTGGCCCAAGACCACGCAGCGGACGAAGAAAAGTACAGCCTCATCCTCGCCAACCCGCCCTTTGCCGGCAGCCTAGACTACGAGAACACCGCCAAAGACCTGCTGAGCATCGTCAAGACCAAGAAGACCGAGCTGCTGTTCATGGCCCTGTTCCTGCGGCTGCTCAAGCCCGGCGGGCGGGCCGCCGTGGTGGTGCCCGATGGCGTGCTGTTTGGCTCCAGCAAGGCGCACAAAGAACTGCGCCGCATGCTGGTGGAAGACCAAAAGCTCGACGGCGTGGTGTCATTGCCGGCTGGCGCCTTCAAGCCCTATGCGGGCGTGTCCACCGCCATTTTGTTCTTCACCAAAACCAACTCGGGCGGCACGCAACAAGTCTGGTTCTACGACATGCAGGCCGACGGCTGGAGCCTAGACGACAAGCGCCAGCCGCTGCTCGACGAAAACAAGCTGGGGCCTTCCCCCGCACAGCCGCTGACCGAGGCCGAGCACACCAAGAACAACCTGCCCGATGCGCTCACCCGGTGGGCGCAGCGCGACACCACCGAGCGCGAGCGCCCGCGCACCGCGCAAAGCTTCTGCGTGCCAAAGACCGACATAGCGGCGCAGGGCTACGACCTGAGCATCAACCGCTACAAGGAAGTGGTGCACCAAGCGGTGGAGCACGAACACCCGCTGGAGATTCTGGCCAAGCTCAGGCAGCTGGAGGATGAGATTCAGGTGGGGATGGAGGAGCTTGAGGGGATGTTGAAGTGACAGGTACTCGGCTAGCGCTCGCCGATTTTTGCGAGATTATTCAAGGCGGGCGTCACAAACTCTCTGGTAACGACTTTGTAGAGGACGGCTTCCCTGCGTATGGCGCAGGTGGCATGAATGGTCTGCTTCCATCCTATGAGTTTGAAGAGCCAGCAGTTATTCTGTCTTCTATTGGCGCACGTTGCGGCAAGTGTTTTTTTGCCGATGGAAAATGGTCCAGCCTAGCCAACACGCAGGTAATTCGTCCGCACCCGGGAGAAGCGGATTGCAAATTCCTTTGGTATCAACTTAATGATGAATCACGGTGGCCAAGGGCAGGTACTGGACAACCATTCATAAAGCCAAGTGATGTCAAGAGCCACTTGGTCTTTCTTCCCCCACTTGGCGAACAACGCCGCATCGCCGCCATCCTCGACAAAGCCGACGCCCTGCGCGCCAAGCGCCGTGAAGCCTTGGCCCAGCTCGACCGTCTCGCGCAGTCGATTTTTGTGGATATGTTTGGGGACCCGGTGTCAAATTCGCGTGGCTGGGATCAAGCCTCGTTTGAGCAATTCTTTTTGGACAAAACGTCAAGTTGCGAAAAGCTTCCCTCCTCGGGCTATCAGGGTGAAGGAGTATTTCCCGTTATTGACCAAGGTCAGGCTGCCATTGCTGGCTTTTGCGATGACGAGTCACTTCTGGCGGAAGTCGCGTTGCCTGTGACCTTGTTTGGCGACCATACCCGTACAGTTAAGCATGTCAATTTTCCCTTCGTGGTTGGTGCGGATGGAGCCAAAGTCTTAAAGGCCGTAGAGTGGGTAAACCCCCGCTTTGCATCGCATCTGCTGGCTAACCTACCCATACCGAATCTTGGCTATTCGCGCCACATGAAGGAAGTCAAGCGACTGACGTTCATTGTTCCACCGCGTGTTCTTCAAGACAGCTTTGAAATTAGATTAACCGCGCTTGACAAGGTCAGGGTGCAACACCAAAGAGCAGCTCTCAGTAGCGATTTTTTATCCGAATCCCTCCAGCACCGCGCCTTCCGAGGAGAGCTCAGATGAGCGACCTGACCAGTTCGCCCCATCAGCGCCAAAACATCCTCAACAACCGCTATGCCTTGCAAGCGGCTGAACAGCACCTGGCCTTGGGCGGCACCCACTTTGATGGTGCAACGGTATTCACCAAGCAGCAGGTGACAGCCTTGTTCAACATCAGCGACGCCACGGTGGAGCGCTACATCACCAGCCACGGGGCAGAGCTCAAGGCCAATGGCTACACCCTCCTGAGAGGGAAAAAGCTCAATGAGTTTAAAGGGTTATCTTATGTTGCCCTCATCAATGAGGGTAACAAAGCCCCTGTGCTCGGGGTGTTCAGCTTCCGTGCCGTCTTGAACCTGGCCATGCTGCTGACGGAGAGTGAGCGCGCCAAGGCGGTGCGTTCGCGCCTGCTGGACATTGTGATGGATGTGCTGGCCGAGCGCACTGGCGGCCACACCAAGTTCATCAACCAGCGCGACGACCAATACCTCATGGCGTCATTCCAGGAGCAGAGCTACCGCAAACAGTTTACCGATGCGCTGGACCAGCACATTGTCGCAAACCAGTGGAAGTATGTACGCTTCACCAACTTGGTTTACCAAAGCATTTTCAAAGAGAGCGCAGCGGAATACCGCAAGGTGCTGGATTTGGCAGCCAAAGACAACCTACGGGACACCATGTACTCGGAGGTGCTCACCCTGATTGCCAGCTACGAAACTGGCTTTGCCCATGAACTGGCCGACGAGTCTGCCAGACTGGGGCGGAAGTTAACTATGCAAGAGGGTGAGGCACTGTTCACGAAGTTCCAAGGGCACCCCATGTTCAGGCCCCTGATTTTAGATGCCCGCACCAAAATGGCCAGCCGCGATCTGGGTTTCCGAGACGCCCTGCATCACAAGCTGGAGGCCTACATCCAATCCATCCCTGAAGCCGACTTTGACCGTTTCTTGGGTGAAACCAGCAAATCGCTGGAAGAGCGGCTGAGCGACCCAGCAACCTTGGCGGTGTTCAAGCGCCTGAAGGACCGCTGAGATGGACGAGCACGAAGGCCTGCGGTACCTTTATTTCGATGTGGCCCATGCCTTGCAAACTCAGCGCTGGGTGATTGACCACTCTGGTGGCTTGCCTGGCGTCAAAAATGTGGAGCACTTGGAAAGTGTGCTGGGCCACATTCGGAACGCTGCCTACTACCCCGAAATGACCGACAAACTCTGTCATCTGGTGTTTTCCATCAACAAGAACCACTCGTTCAACGACGGCAACAAGCGGTCTTCCATTGCGTTGGGCGCCTACTTTCTGGAGCTCAACGGCTACGACTATGTGGTCGCGCGCTTCGTTCACGAGATGGAAAACATCGCTGTGTATGTGGCCGACAACGTGGTCAGCAAAGAGCTCCTTCGGGATGTGATTGCCTCCCTGCTGTACGAGGACGATTTCTCCGAAAGCCTGAAGCTGGCCCTGATCACGGCCATTTCAAACGCACAAACAGGGACGGATTTCGAATGAGCAACTTCGCCTTCCTCCAGCCCGAATGGCCGCTGTTCTTTGAGGCCGCCACCAAGGCTGAAGGCTTGGCGAATGCCGACGCCCGCGCTTCCTGCTTCTATGCCCGCCGCACGCTGGAACTGGCCGTGGCGTGGATGTATGCCCACGACCACAGTCTGCACCGCCCCTACAAAGACAACCTGAGCGCCTTCATCCACGAGCCCAGCTTCAAGGCTGCCGTGGGCGATGCGCTGTTTACCAAAGCGCGCCTCATCAAAGACTTGGGCAATCTGGCCGTGCACAGCACCCGCAAAGTGCACGAAACCGATGCCGTCAACGCCCTGCGCGAGCTGTTCCACTTCTGCTACTGGTTGGCCCGCACCTATGGGCGCAGCGCCCGGCCATCCCCCGGGCTGGGGTTCTCACCCGCCTTGTTCCCCGCTGCATCTGGCGCCGCCCCCCAGTCGGCCGAGCAGTTGCAAAAGCTCGAAGCCAGCCTGAAGGAGCGCGACGACAAGCTGGCCGCTGCCCTCAAAGAACAAGCCGCCCTGTCTGATGAGCTCAAGCAGCTGCAAGCCGAAGTGGCTGCCGCCAAAAAGGCCAACGCCGCCGAGCCCGACAGCCACGACTATTCCGAAGCCGAAACCCGCCAAGCCTTCATCGACGTGCTGCTGAAGGAAGCCGGCTGGAACCTGAACCCGGCGGTGAACTTCGAGGTGGAAGTGAGCGGCATGCCCAACCACGAGGGCAAGGGCTATGTGGACTACGTGCTGTGGGGGGATGACGGTAAACCCCTAGCCCTGATTGAAGCCAAGCGCACCACCAAAAGCGCTGCCGTGGGCCAGCAGCAGGCCAAGCTCTATGCCGACTGCCTGGAGCAGAGGTACGGCCAGCGCCCGGTCATCTTCTATTCCAACGGCTACGAGCACTGGCTGTGGGACGACACCGCCTACCCGCCGCGCCCGGTGCAGGGCTTCTACAAGAAGGACGAGCTGGAGCTGGCCATCCAGCGCCGCAGCAGCCGCAAGAGCCCGGCCGCGGTGGTGATTGATGCCGCCATCGTGGAGCGCTACTACCAGACCCGTGCCGTGCGCAAGGTGGGGCAGCACTTCGAGGTGGACCGCCAGCGCCGCGCCCTACTGGTCATGGCCACCGGCTCCGGCAAGACCCGCACGGTGATTGCGCTGGTCAAGGTGCTCATGGAGAGCAACTGGGCCAAGCGGGTGCTGTTCCTAGCCGACCGGGTGGCCTTGGTCAACCAAGCGGTCAACGCTTTCAAAAAACACCTGCCCGATTCCTCCCCGGTGAACTTGGGAACCGAAAAACACACCGATGGCCGGGTGTTCGTCTCGACCTACCCCACCATGATGGGCTTGATTGACGACGTGGCCAGCGGCCAGCGCCGCTTCGGGGTGGGCCACTTCGACCTCATCGTCATCGACGAAGCGCACCGCTCGGTCTATCAGAAATACGGCGCCATCTTCAACTACTTCGATTCGTTGCTGGTGGGGCTGACCGCCACGCCCAAGGACGAAATCGACCACAACACCTACGGCCTGTTCGGGCTGGAAGACGGCGTGCCCACCGATGCCTATGGCTTGGACGAAGCCGTGGCCGACGGCCACCTGGTGCCGCCCGTGGCCATCTCGGTGCCCCTCAAGTTCCAGCGCGAGGGCATCCGTTACGCCGACCTGTCGGCCGAAGAAAAAGCCCAGTGGGACGAACTGGAGTGGGACGAAGAAGGCAATGTGCCCGACGAGGTCAACGCCGAGGCCCTGAACAAATGGCTGTTCAACGAAGACACGGTGGACAAGGTGCTGGCCACCCTGATGGTGCACGGCCAGAAGGTGGCCGGTGGCGACCGCTTGGGCAAGACCATCATCTTCGCCAAAAACAACGACCACGCCAACTACATCGCCCAGCGCTTTGACGCCAACTACCCGCACCACAAGGGCGCCTTTGCCCGGGTGGTAACCCACAAGACCGAATACGCCCAGAGCCTGATTGACGATTTCGCCAAGCCCGAAAAGCCCCCGCACATCGCCATTTCGGTGGACATGCTGGACACCGGCATCGACGTGCCGGAGGTGGTCAACCTCGTGTTCTTCAAGGTGGTGCGCAGCAAGACCAAGTTCTGGCAGATGGTGGGGCGTGGTACGCGCTTGCGCCCTGACCTGTTCGGCCCCGGGCAAGACAAGCAGAACTTCTTCATCTTTGACTACTGCCAGAACCTCGAATATTTCAGCCAGAACCCAGATTTCAAGGAAGGCGCGGCATCCGAACCCTTGGGCACCCGCCTGTTCAAGGCCCGGCTGGAACTGGTGGCCGAACTGGATGCGCGCATCCCCGGCGGCACCCATGGCGACATTTCGGCCAATGACGCAGCGCCCAAGCCATGGGCCACCAACCTGACGCTCAAGGACGTGCGGCAAGCCCTTGCCAGCCTGCTGCACGAGCAGGTGGCTGCCATGAACCCAGACAACTTCGTGGTGCGACCCAAGCGGCAGCACGTGGAGCGCTACGCCAAGGCCGATGCTTGGGAGAAGCTCGACACCGAAGCCCGGCACGAGCTGGAAACCCATGTGGCTGGCTTGCCCACTGCGCTGGTGGACGAAGACGAAGAGGCCAAGCGCTTTGACATGCTACTGCTGCGCACGCAGCTGACGGTGCTGCAAGCCGGCACCGACTTCGCCAGCCTGAAGGACAAAATTCAGAAGATAGCCAGCGCCCTAGAGGAGCAGGTGGCCATCCCTGCCATCAAGGCCGAGTGGGTGCTGATTCAGGCCGTGGCCAGCGATGAGTGGTGGGAAGGTGTGACCGTGCCACTGCTGGAGATGGCCCGCAAGCGCCTGCGTGCACTGGTCAAGCTCATCCCCAAGGGCCAGAAGAAGGTCGTTTACACCGACTTTGAAGACGCCATCGGCGAACTCACGAACATCGACCTGCCGCAAGCAACGGCCGGCCTGAACATGGCCAAGTTCAAGGAAAAGGCCCGCGTATTCCTGAAAGAACACGAATCCCACCTTGCCCTGCAGCGCCTGCGCCGCAACCAGCCGCTGACGGGTGTGGACCTAGAAGAGCTGGAGATGATGCTGTTGCAGGCGGGCGGCAACGCCGCGCTGATTGCCGAGGCCAAGGAGAAGAGCCACGGGCTGGGCCTGTTCGTCCGCTCCTTGGTCGGCCTAGACCGGGAAGCGGCCATGCAGGCCTTCAGTGAGTTCCTGCAAGGCGGCACCGCCACGGCAAACCAGATTGAATTCATCAACCTCATCGTCGAAGAGCTGACCCAGACCGGAATCATGGAGTCTGGGCGGTTGTTTGAGTCGCCATTCACGGATGTGAATGCACAGGGGCCGGCAGGGGTGTTTGCGCCTGCGAAGGTGACAGAGATTGTGCAGGTGCTCGAAGTCATCCGGGCTCGGGCGGTGGCGTAACAGCTCGGTGGGTGCAAAGCTCGCCGCCGCACCGCCGCACCGCCTCACCGCCTCACCCCACCACCCCGGGCCCGGTGGCGCCGTCGAAGCCGAGCTGGGCCAGCAGTGGCAAGTCCTCGGCTTGTTCCACGCCTTGGGCGATCACGGTGATGCCCAGCGCATGCGCCATGGTGCACAGCCCGCGCAAAAACTCCTGGTTGCCCGGGTTTAGGCTGATGCCGCGCACGAAACTGGGGTGGACTTTGATGTAGTCCAGCCCCAAGCTCGTCAGCTTGCCGTTGCTGGCAAATTGTTGTCCAAAGTACTCGATCCCCACCCGGCAGCCCAGCGTCTTGAGGCTGCGCACCAGGTCGCAAAAGGCGTCGAACTGCTTGTACACACCGTACTCGGGCACCTCGAACAGCAGGCGCGGGCACAGCTGCGGGTGGCCTTGCAGCAGCTGCACCAGGCGGTTGCGAAAGCCAAAGTCGGCGATCGTTTCGGCCGACAGGTTGACCGCCACGTCGCCGCTGCCCTTGCCTAGGTGCTCGATGGCCAGCTGCACCACGCCCAAGTCGATGGGGGCGGTCAGGTTGAGGCTGGCGGCCATGGGCATGAAATCGCCGGCGCTGAGCAACTGCCCTTCGCTGCCGAGGCGCAAACGGATCACACCTTCTTGGTGCAGGGCGAGCTTGGGGTCGCGCTGCACCACCGGGTAAAAAACCAAGCTCAGGCGACCGCCTTGCACCGCCTCGGTGAGCAAGGTGCGCCAGCGTTCGGCCGGCAAGGTGAGCTGGCCACCGCCTTGGTGTTCGTCGGCATGCCAGCGGTTGGGCCCTTTGGTGTGCGCCCGCGCCAGCGCTTGGTCGGCCCGGGTGAGCAAGTCGGGCAGGCTCTGTGGCCGCACATAGGCCACCGCCGCCAAGTGGAACAGATCCGGGAACTCGGGCTCCCAGTCGGGCAGCCAGTCGCGCCAGAGGCGCTCGAAGAGCCGTTGCGCGGCCTCGGTCGGTGAGGCCAGCGTGGGGCAGACCACAGCGAATTCGCCGCCTTTGACGCGCCCAGAGCGCTGCCCCGGGTGTTCTTGATCGCAGCCCAGCAGCACGGCGCCCAGTGCGCGCAGCAACTGGTCGGCGCGCTGGTGCCCAAACTTGGCGTTGAGCTCGTTGAGGTGCGCCAACCGCACCAGCACGAAGGAGCCGCTGGAACCAAACGCTTCGCCATCGAGCACCTCGCGCAGGTAAGCCATGAAATGCTCGCGGTTGGCCAGTCCGGTAACTGGGTCGAAGTTGACGCGCTTGTGCAGTTCGTCCAAGCGGTTCGATTCGTCGGCAAACATGAGTTGAATGCGGCCCGCCATGTCGTTCATGGCGCGGCTGACGGCGCGCAGCTCCGGCGTGCGCGGCTCGGGCACGGTGAGGAAGCGCCGTTCCGAAATGGCGTTTGCCTGTTGCACCACCGCGCCCAGCGGCCGCGTGATGACGCGCAGCGCATAGCTGCCAAACAGGCCAGTGAAGAAGGCACCCAGCACAAACCAGAGCAACAAGTCCAGTGTGCCTTGCCATAGGTTTTTGTAGGCGAACTGTTCGTTGCTGGCCAGCATCACGGTGCCAAACTGGCGCCAGCCGTCTTGCACTTGGGCCCGGCCCGGTTCGGCTTCGAGCGGGATCAGTTGCGTAAACCAGCGTGGTGCACCCACCACTTCGCCCTCAAAAACGCGCTCCACCAAGGTTTCGCCGGTGGGCGCGATGATGCGGATGAAGCGGTAGTGGCCGGCATCGAACTGCGCCGAGACCAGCAACTCCACCGTAATCGGGTCTTTGTCGAGCTGCGTCAGGGCCAGCGCCAGCGAGGTGGCGTTGTCGATGTTTTTGATCTGCAACTGCTGCTGCAGGTAGGCGCGCGCCGACAGCACGTTGACGATCAGGCTGCCGCCAAAAGCGATCGCCATCACGACCACGATGGCCAGCCAGAGTTGCTTTACCAATGACATAGCGGTTCCCCTTGGGATGAAAACGGGAGCGGGTGGTGCTTCACAACCCCTCCTGGGACATGCGC
>Ga0209316_100619_pt1 | contig 10210 bp, 7 predicted proteins | sample 3C3metaG_FD_184150 | JGI IMG/M metagenome (GOLD analysis project Ga0209316, IMG submission 184150) | Freshwater bacterial and archeal communities from Indian Creek, Illinois, USA - 3C3 metaG (SPAdes) (version 3) | ecosystem: Environmental > Aquatic > Freshwater > Unclassified | place: USA: Indian... | reverse complement strand
TTTCTACAAGCTGATTTTTAATTTTTGTTACCGCGACATACCAGTTATCTATCGGATAATAAAGTAGTGGAGAATCACACCTCCAGCAAAAAGGATATTGATGGTCAATCGTTTCTTGCTTAAGTAACGCCCCTTCTGTTCGCAAATGTTCTATTATTTTTTCATCCGCTTTTTTAACAAATTGTCCTGCCCAAGGAGCAACCTCATCTATAAATTTTCCTTCTTTATTAACAGTTAATATGATCGGAATATCGTTTTTTCTTGCTTCTTCCATGTCTTCTGCGCCAAAAGCCGGCGCAGTATGCACTATGCCGCTTCCGTCTTCCATAGAAACAAAATCTGCAAGAATCACAACATGAGCTTTTTTATCCGGCTTAATAAAAGAAAAAAGTGGGATATATTCCATTCCTTTAAGCTCTTTTCCTTTTACCGTTTTTTCTATTATCGCGCTGTCCAAGTGAACAGCCGCAAGTCTCGCTTTGGCAAGAATCAATCTCTCTTTTCCTTTTCCGTTTTTTCTAACAACAAAAGCATAATCAATGTCTTTTTTTACCGCGAGCGCCGCATTAGCCGTAAGAGTCCACGGTGTCGTGGTCCATGCTACGAAATAAGTTGGAATATTATCTGGATCATTTTTAAGTCTAAACTTAACAAATATTGCTGGATCAGTAGTGTTTTTATATCCCTGAGTGACTTCAAAATTAGAAAGCGAAGTACCGCATCTTGGACAATATGGCGACACCCTATAATCAGAGTATATAAATCCTCCGTCCCAAAGTTGTTTAAAAACCCACCAAACCGACTCTATATAAGAGTTATCAAGAGTAGAGTATGAGCGCGAATAATCCGCCCATCGTCCAACCCTTTGAAGTGTTTTTTGAAAATCATTAACCGAGCGAAAAACTGCCGCCCTGCAAGCATTATTAAAGTTTTCTATACCGAAACTTTCAACCGCTTTTTTATCTTTTAATTTCAGTTCTTTTTCTATAAGGTTTTCAATAGGTAGCCCATGACAGTCCCAGCCGACCCTTCTTTCTACTTGATAGCCTTTCATCGTCCAAAACCTAGTAACGGCATCTTTAATAGCCGTTGCGAGTATATGTCCGTAATGAGGCAAGCCCGTCGCAAACGGCGGCCCATCATAAAAAGAAAAAGTTTTTTTGCCCTTTCTTTGTTTTATGGTTTTCTCAAAAATTCGAGCTTCTTCCCAAAACTTAAGCACCTGACTTTCTATTTCTGGCAAAGTAGATTTATCTTTAAGCATTGTAAAAATAATGCCATATTGAAACAAAGTTGCATAGAGTAATCAATTTTAACAGAAACTATTATCTATTAATATAAATATTTTATTATTTATAATATAAATATTTTATTATTTATTGCTCGTCGTTAATTTTAATAGAATTCTTCTAAATGCCTCTATAAATTCACTAACATCCTTATTCTTAGTTTCTCGTCCAATACTAATCCTCACACTCTCTTTTGCGCGAGCGTCTGAATAGCCAAGCGCCTTTATCGCTTTTGATGGCTGGAATGCTCTTGCCGAACAAGCAGAGCCATATGATATTGCAACGCCTTCCATATCCATCGCCATTACAGCATCTTCCGCCGATATTCCTGGTAACCATATATTGAGTATGTGAGGAGAGCCGTTTTCTAACTTCGGTCCATTTATTTTCGCTTTTGGCATTACGCGCGTTATTCCTTCAAATAATGTCTTTTTTAAAGTCATGACTCGCTTCGCTTCCTCTTGTCTTAAGCGCTTAGCTTCTTTAATAGCAACTGAAAATCCATAAATTGCTGGCACATTTTCTGTCCCAGAACGCATTCCGAATTCTTGTCCTCCTCCGCGTATTATAGGGTCTATAAGCTTTAATAAAGAGTTATCACGAAACGCAAGCGCGCCCACGCCTTTTGGTCCTCCTATTTTATGCGACGAAAGAGTAAGTACATCTGCCTCTGTCGTTATAAAAGAACAATCTTCATATTGAAAAGACTGTGCGGCATCTATATGAAATAAAGGATATATACCCCCACTTCTACTCGCACTTACTATCTCTGCTATTTTTTTAATATCGTTTACCGCCCCAGTTTCGTTGTTAGTGAAAATAAAAGAAACTATGACCGTCCTATCATTTAAAACTGATTGCAAAGCTTTTAAGTCCGCCTTACCGTCTTTTTTAATCGGTACACGAACTACTTCCGCTCCTTCTTCAGAAAGCTTTGTTGCTACCTGCTCTACTGATTCATGTTCTGCGGCGGATATAATTATTCTCACTGGAAGACTAATATTCTCGGTCCTTGCGCGCTCAGTATATTTTTTAACTATTCCACGAAGAATCAAATTATTCGCTTCTGTCGCTGAAGAAGTAAATATAACTCCGCCAAATTCTCCATCTATTGCTTTGGCTACCTCCTCTCTCGCTCTATCTAAAAAAGACATAGCCCTTGCTCCCGCTCTATGAATAGACCCTGGGTTTCCAAAAACAACACTATTCCCAAAACTTATCGCGCGAGTCACACTTTTTATAACCGGAGCAGTCGCGGCATAATCAAAATAAAGTGTTGTCGCTTGTTGCTTCTTTAATTTTTTCATTAAAATCTAAATCAACTTTAATTAAATTATCCGTTCCCCTTTCAGGAACCATAAGATATTTCTGCAATTTTGCTAAATCATATAATTCCTTTGTTATTTTTACATCATTTCGGCAATATGCCTCAAGCTCTTTTAAGTTTCCCTCATTCCAAAGCCTAATAGCTTCTAGCCCATTATAAGTCTTATTCTGCCCAAGATTAGTTTCAGCTAAAAGATCCAGTCCTATCCTTCTACCTAACACTGCTTCTATTTCTTCAAGTAGATCAATCCTTTTTAGTGCTTTTGTATTAAAGCCAAAATATTTATCAAGCACCGGTAAATCAAACCTGCTTATACTAAAGCCAACGACAAGAGCCGCTTCTTTAAGCACCTCCCCCAATTCTTTCGTATCATTCTCCCAAAAACTAAAATATGCATCTTGGTTATACGAATACACGCACGCTAAAGACATATCCAGACGAGCAATATTTGCCTGTCCCCCTACATCATAAAATGTATTTTTAGTTTCAATATCTATCACAACAATATCTTTACTCATGAACTTATAAGATTATAATAAACAATCGCCTCTGACAATCAACGCAATAATCATCCCTTAATTATGCTCTATATAAATATTATGCATCGTCTGTTGTCAGTTACCTATTATCAGTCGTATAATAAACATAATTTATATGGCAAAAAATGGAAAGATAAAGAATGCTCCCCCACAAGAAAAAATACGGCCAGATGTCCTTTTAGGCGTTTGGGCAGTTATTTTTTTAAGCCTTGGTGCAATTTTATTACTAGCAAGTCTTAATAAAGCCGGCCCTGTTGGAGAATTAATATTTCAAGCAGGTTCTGTAGCTCTTGGCATAGGCTACTACATTATTCCAGCAACTTTTATCGTAACAGGAGGGCTTTTTATTTTAGGTAAAAAACAAGGATTAGTGAAGCGCGCTATCATAGGAGGATTGATTTTTATTTTTGGCAGCCTTGGTTTTATAGACATCCTTTATCCTGATAAAAGTGGTTGGCTAGGAAGATTAGCAGGTACTATAGAAATACCATTCGGTTATTTAGCAGGACTTATTATTTCTGCTGCGGTTCTTATTATTGGATTTGTTTTTGCTTTAGATATTCCCATTAAAATCCAGCCAAAAAGGATAAGTTTTAAAAATCCTTCGCCTAATAAGATTGTCGTAAATGGAGAAGGTAATCATAGCTCCCCTACAATAATAAAACCCAAAGATTCATCAACACCAGAAAATACGCCTTCTAACGAAGTTAAAGAAAAAGAAGCTCGCGTATCCGCAGAGTTTATCACTAAAAATGATATAAAAGCAGAAAAGAAAATATCTTTTAAAAATTATATCCCCCCTCCTCTTAATCTTCTAAATGCCACTATAGAAAAACCGACTGTTGGTGATTTACGCGCAAACGCTAATATTATTAAACGAACCTTAGACAGCTTCGGTATTCCCGTAGAAATGGGAGAAATTACAATAGGGCCAAAAGTTACGCGATATACCTTAAAACCAGCTGAAGGAATAAAGCTCTCTCGTATTTCCGCTTTAAGCCAAGACTTGTCCTTAGCTTTAGCCGCGCACCCTCTGCGTCTTGAAGTGCCCATTCCAGGTAAATCATTAATAGGAATCGAGGTTCCTAATAAAACCGCCGCACTTGTTCGTCTCGGCAGTCTTTTAAATTATCCTGAATTCAATACTGCGGGAACACTAGGATTTGCTCTTGGTAAAGGATTATCAGGAGAGCCTGTTTTTCCAGACATCTCTAAAATGCCTCACTTGCTTGTTGCCGGAGCAACTGGTAGTGGAAAGAGCGTAGCAATTCATTCCATTATTATCTCCCTACTTTATAAAAATTCGCCAGAAACTCTGCGTTTTATTTTTATTGACCCTAAGCGAGTTGAACTTTCCGTCTATAGTGGACTTCCTCATCTTATAGCGCCAGTTATCACAGAAGGCAAAAAAGCAGTTTCTGCTCTGCGATGGGTAATTTCTGAAATGGATAAGCGCTATGAAATTCTTTTAAGAGGAGGGTTTAGAGAGATTAAAAGTTTTAACGAAAAACATAAAGAAAGTCCCATACCATATCTCGTTGTAATAATAGATGAACTTGCTGACCTTATGACAACTTACGGTCGTGAAGTTGAGGGATCAGTAGTCCGTCTCGCACAAATGGCGCGCGCGACTGGGATCCATTTAATAGTCTCTACACAACGCCCATCTGTTGAGGTAATCACAGGATTGATAAAGGCAAATATCACAACAAGGGTCGCTCTTCAAGTAGCAAGCCAAATAGATTCACGCACCATTCTTGATATGTCTGGCGCCGAAAAATTGTTAGGAGGAGGAGATATGCTTCTTATTTCCGCTGATCTTTCTAAACCAAGAAGAATTCAAGGCTCATTTGTAACTGACGCAGAAATTAAGGCTGTTACTAAGTTTATTATTGACAATAATGAAGGTGAAATTAACGATTTATCTGTAACAGAGTCTCGCGAGTTAGAAGGCATATTAAGCTCTCCCACAGGAGATGAAGACGAAGACGACTTATTAATTGAAGCTATGGAGACGATTTCAGAAGCAGGCAAAGCAAGCGCCTCCTTATTGCAAAGACGACTCAAAGTCGGTTATGCTCGAGCTGCAAGGCTATTAGACATAATGGAGTCTAAAGGAATTATTGGACCGGGTGACGGAGCAAAGCCCCGGGAGGTCTATATAAAAAATAATCAAAATAATCATAACAATGTTGAGTGATAAAAATTTAGGAGAAGTTTTATCAGAAATTATTCTTGAGCGAGGTATTACGCTTGATAAACTTTCTGAATTAACCAATATTCCTAAGCGATATCTTATCGCTATGATGGATAATGATTTTAAAAATATGCCCGCCGCACCATATGCAAGAGGATATATTACAAAAATCTGCTCTGTTCTTGAAATTAACTCAAGGCAGGCTATTGATGCTTATAATAAAATTGGACTTAAAACTTCTGGTAAAGACGATTTTCTTCCTCAAAATCGTTTTGCTCTAACTAAACATTATAAAAATAATTGGCTGGTTATCGTTATCACCGTGGCCATAATCGCGATTGCCGGACTAATTTTTACAAACAGACATATATTTGCCGATTTTTTTGGCGTTCCATTTATTGAAGTTAATATTCCTGCAAGAGAAAATAACTCTCCATTATTAGAGACCAATGAGCAGCTTTTTACTATTCGAGGCATAATCAACCCACAAGATTCAATTACAATTAACGGAGAAGCCGCGCCTGTTAACGAGGAAGGTATATTCACAAAAGAAGTCTTGCTTAACGCTGGTCTTAACACTTTTGAAATCAGGGTTCAAAGACCACTTGGTCGAGAAACAATGATTGTGAGAGAAATTTTTAATATAACTGAAAATTTAAATGTCGAAATTAATAACTATGAATTATAAATATGGATAAAAAAATATCTAAAAAAAATAAACCTGTTAGCAAAGCAGTTAGTGCGGAAGAAGAAAGCTTAGATGCTCTTATTGCCTCTATTCGCGCCAAGTTTGGAGAAGAGTCTGTAATGAAACTCGGTGAAATAAAGCATGCTAATATTGAATCAATTTCTTCCGGATCGTTTAGTCTTGATCTCGCCTTGGGCGTTGGAGGATTTCCTAAAGGAAGAATAGTAGAAATATTTGGACCAGAAATGTCTGGTAAAAGCACTTTAGGCCTTCAAATAATTGCCGAAGCTCAAAAAAAAGGAGGAAAAGCGGCATTTATTGACGCAGAGCATTCCCTTGATCCAGAAAGAGCCAAAAAAATAGGGGTTAATATTAAAGATCTTATAATTTCCCAACCAGACAATGGAGAAGAGGCTTTAAACATTATGGAGAGCCTCGTAAAATCCGGCATTATTGATGTTATCATCATTGATTCCGTAGCAGCGCTCACTCCCAGAGCTGAAATTGACGGCGAAATGGGAGCTCAATATATTGGTCTTCAAGCAAGAATGATTTCTCAAGCAATGAGAAAAATCACCGCGATCGCCGCCAAGTCAAAAACACTTCTTATTTTTATCAATCAAATCAGAGATAAAATTGGTGTAATGGGATACGGAGAGATGACTACAACCCCAGGAGGCAGAGCATTAAAGTTTTATTCATCTATTCGCGTAGATTTACGAAGAATTGCGCAAATTAAAAAAGGAGAGGAGGTCGTCGGTAATAGAGTTCGCGCTAAGGTGGTAAAAAATAAAGTCGCTCCTCCATTTAGATCCACAGAATTTGATATTATGTTCAGCGAAGGAATATCTTACGAAGGAGATATTTTAAATACTGGTTTAAAATACGGCATTGTGAAAAAAAGTGGTAATACTTATTTGTTTAAAGAAGAAAAGCTCGGCGTTGGAACAGAGGCCGCAAAAGAAAAATTAAAAGAAGATAAAAAAATCTTGAAAGAAATTGAACGCGAACTAATAGTTGAAATACATAAAACCGCATCTACTGAAAAATAGGTTTAGTAATACTATTAAAAATGGCTCAAGAGTCCTTGTGTGCTTTTAGAGAATTATTTAATAAATTTGTTTTTCTTATAAAAAATCAAAGCCCTAAGTCATAAATATTCTCAAAAAGTTTAGCAACAAGTATCGGCCCTGTGCCGCCAGGCGTAGGCGTATAATATATTTGTTTTGTTAGTCCTTCAGAATCAAAATCTCCTCTTAGTTTTCCGTCATCCGTAAGTCCATAGCCAAAATCAATAATAATAGTTCCCTCGCGCACCATATGAGCTTTTATAAGACCAGGGCTTCCTGTCCCCGTTACTATCACATCTACCTCTTTAATTCCCTCGACTAAATCATCTCCTCTTCTTAAAAGAGAAACTAATCTTGCTCTTTTAAGTAAAAATTCATAAACTGGCTTTCCTACTAATTGGCCATAACCAATAACCACAAAATTGAGAGCCTTAATATCTTTCCCTAAGAAGCTTATTATTTCCGCGACTACTCCAGCAGCTGGAGCAGATAATCTGCCCTTATTTAGAGAATCTGCATCTTTTTCTGGAGCTATAGCTCTAAGCACTCGCTCTTTATCAATTTGCTCCGGTAAAGGTAATTGAACCACGATAGCCGTAATTGAGGAATCTTTTGACGCTTGCTTTACAATTCTTTCCGCCTCACTTGTATTTGTGTCCGCAGCAAGATGTAGTATTTCAAAATCTACCCCTGTTTTTATAGCTGCCTTTTTCTTTTGTGTCACAAAAGATACCGTAGAGGGGTCGCTCCCCACCATAACAACAACTAATTTAAGCCCGCGTTTTGTCTTATTGTTTATCCGAGAATATATTATCTCAGCTATTTTTTGTCCATCTATTTTGTCCATCTAATAAACTTTTCGGCAGGGAATTTTAAAGCAAGTTTTTTAGCTTCCTCCTTAATGCTTTCTTTTAACACTAATGCCTTATAAATTAACTCTACTATTTTATCCATTTCTTTTTCTTTCATTCCTCGCGTCGTTACTAAAGGAGAGCCAATCCTAACGCCTGACGGATTAAAAGGAGAAGTGTCTCCAGGAACCGAATTCCTATTTACTATTATTCCATTTTCTTCAAGCGTATTTTGCGCATCATGTCCGCTAATACCGAAATTTTGCAAATCAATCAATAAAAGATGGTTGTCTGTGCCTCCAGTCACTAATTTAAATCCTTTTGATTTAAGCCCAATCTCCAGTGCTTTAGCGTTTTTAATTATTTGCTCGCCATATTTCTTAAAATCCGGCTTCATCGCTTCATAAAAACACTGTGCTATCGCCGCTGTTTGATTATTATGCGGTCCGCCTTGAAGTCCAGGAAAAACCGCTTTATCTATCGCCTCGCTTATAATCCCCTTCCCTAAAATTAAAGGTGATTTTCTCGCAATAATTATCGCCCCTCTAGGGCCACGAAGAGTCTTGTGAGTTGTCATTGTTATAACATGAGCATGTTTAAACGGTGCGCTATGATTGTGAGCAAGAACAAGCCCGGCAATATGCGAAATATCAGCAATATGATATGCCCCTACCAAAGACGCTATTTCTCCAAACTTTTTAAAATCCAACTTTCTTGGATAACTGGTAGTGCCAGAAATAATCACTTTTGGCTTATGTTTTCTTGCTAACGCAGATATCTCTGTATAATCCAATTTACCGTTTTTATTTACGCCATATTGAACAGCATTAAAAAACTTACCCGTCACCGAAACTTTATGACCATGAGTTAAGTGTCCTCCAGAGGCGAGCTGCATGCCCATCAAGGTATCTCCCGGAGACATTAGTCCAGTATAAACCGCTAAATTAGCAGGGGAACCAGAATATGGCTGAACATTAACACTCCATTCGTCATTTTTTAGTCCAAACGCTTTTAATGCCGCTTCTTGCGCCATAATTTCTATTTCGTCATAAACGGCATTTCCTGCATAATATCTTTTACCCGGATATCCTTCCGAGTATTTGTTAGCGAGAGCTGAGCCAAGAATTGCAAGTATGTCCCGAGACATTAAATTCTCTGACGGAATAAGATCTATAGTTTCATTTTGACGCGTAATTTCTTGCTCTATTAATTGTTGTAGTTTTTTATGCATTAACTTGAACTCTAAGTTTTAATTAGATAAAAATCAAACATCGTAATTCTGTCATTCCCGCGGAAGCGGGAATCCAGAGTCCTCTCTCACGGAAAACTTAAAAACCTGGATCCCCGCTCGTTGGCGGGGATGACAGAGGGGAGGGATCTCGCGTAGCGAGATAATTACCTCGTCGCATTAAAATTAGCCATAATTTCTGCTGCTGACAATGCTCGGTTGTAGATGCGGACTTCGTCGATGATGCCGTTGAAAAGAAGTGCAGGTATAGTTGGTGGAGTACTAGTATAAAATACACCTATTTGTGTTCTCGCATTAGCCTCATAAAATATTGAGCGTGTCACTCTCGCTTCTTCTCGTCCATTAACATAAAGAATATTAAGAGAAGTGGCATTATCGTGGGTCGCAACAATATGATACCATACGCCCGTTACAGGCGCCCAAGTAGTCCTAAGATAATGACCGCTGACCATCGCTGCAATTCTTTGTACGGTTCCTATCTGAAGGCTAAAACCAGAACCCCAAGCAGACATATTAGAGATTATTCCATCCCAATCATCCAACCTATCAGCTCTTACCCACGCCTCAATCGTAATGTTCGGAGGAGTTAAGCCTGATCTAATTCCAACATCCACATGATCATTCACCCCATCAAAACTCAAAGCTCCTCCTACTCTACCTGTTGTCCAAGTAGGACCATTTACTAAGGTTCCAGTATTCCCTCTTCCTGATAGGTCTCTAGCTGTAGTGCCTGATCCTTCATCAAAACTCCAGTACCCTACAAGCCCTGAAGCAGAAGTCCATAAAGATAGGTTATTGCCAGCTTCAAATCTAGCAAAGTCAGTTCCTCCATCTTCTATAGCAGAAGGAGCGTGTCTTTGAGATTCTAGAAGACTTGCAAAGTTCCAGGTTCTTCCATCTGTAACAAAAACATAGAAAGCTCCTGAAGCTACTGTATTTACTGGATCAACAGGCAGGGAGGATAAAGGAGAGCCTCTAGACATAGTAGTGAAGTTAATAG
>Ga0209316_100618_pt1 | contig 10211 bp, 10 predicted proteins | sample 3C3metaG_FD_184150 | JGI IMG/M metagenome (GOLD analysis project Ga0209316, IMG submission 184150) | Freshwater bacterial and archeal communities from Indian Creek, Illinois, USA - 3C3 metaG (SPAdes) (version 3) | ecosystem: Environmental > Aquatic > Freshwater > Unclassified | place: USA: Indian... | reverse complement strand
TGTGCCTTTCTGTCTTTGTTTTTTGGTCAAATCAACAATATCACAGATAGCATACTTTTTCACGTTTTATTTAGTTATTTCTATATTGGCTAAAGGCCATCGCGAAGCGATTTCGTTCTTCTTTTGATTGCGAAATATTTAACAAATTCTGATGTGTGATATATTGGTGGCACACTACAAAAATCAGGTTTCAGAAAGTTAAGATATTGATACTAACTCGTTTAGAGTATAAAATTTAAATAATTAAAATTAACTGGAGGAGTTTTGCGTGGTACTTCTTTTAGACAATTATGATTCCTTTACTTATAACTTATATCAATACATTGGTGAATTCACAAGCGATGTTAAGGTTTTAAGAAACGATCAGGTGACGCTTGAAGAGATAGCAGAAATAAACCCCGATTATATTGTGATATCACCCGGACCCGGACATCCAGAGAATGCCGGGATAAGTGTTTCACTTGTGAAAAGATACTCAGGACATATTCCGATACTTGGAGTATGTTTAGGGCATCAGGCAATTGCTGTTGCTATGGGGGGGAAAGTAGGTCATGCCAAGAGTATAGTGCATGGGAAACTCTCAAAAGTACATTGTAACGGTAAGGGAATTTTTAAAGGGATACCGGAAATGATACAGGCTGTTCGCTATCATTCGCTTGCAGTATTGACGGAGGCTTTTCCTGAATGTCTTCAGATTGATGCTTATACCGACGATTCAACCATAATGGCTTTATCACACAAAGAGCACCAAACATTTGGATTACAGTTTCATCCTGAGTCGGTGCTGTCAGAATACGGCAAGGAACTGATAGGTAATTTTTTGCGGATAGGTGATATGAGTGAAGTCCATATATGAGCCTTTTCAACAAGTTTCCTTAAATGGAGTAATATTAGATTACGATCAACCAGCTATTGCTGTAGTTGATCAAGGACTTTTGTATGGTTATGGAGTTTTTGATACTTTAAGGATATTTAAAAAAAAGCCTTTTATGCGTGACAGGCACATTGATAGATTGTTTTCTTCTGCGTTAATATTGGATATCAATGTTACCGAAGTTATGACTAACATACACTTATGGCTCGATGAGTTTATTTTGAAAACGGGTTTAGTCGATGCGATTGCAAGAATAACCGTTACCAAAGGCGTTAAAGATATGCCTTGCATCATTATTTCTTCTCGACCTCTCACTTATACGGCAAAGCATTATATGAACGGTTTTAGCGCCGGTGTTTCGGCGATTAAGCGTAATGAGTACTCGCCTCTTGCAAGAATTAAATCTCTTAATTATCTTGATAATATTCTCGCAAGGCGTATGGCTAACGATAAGGGATTTGACGAGGCTTTAATGCTGAATGGCAAAGATTTCTTGTGCGAATGTAGTATGAGTAATATATTTTTTATGAAGGATGAAATATTACATACACCTGCGCTCGGTTGCGGTGTATTAGATGGCATAACAGGTGCTTTAGTGAAGTATACAATAGCTCCTGAATTAAATCTTTCACTAATCGAAGGTGAGTATCTATTCGAGAATTTAATCTGTGCAGATGAGTCGTTTTTAACCAACTCAGCTATGGGAATAATGCCTCTGGTTTCAGTTGACGGACATCCTATAGGGGAAGGCAGACCGGGGAAAATAACAAGGCTTGTGATGAAGCACTATGAAAGCATTTTGGATGAAAGACATGATTGAATTTCCAAAAGAACATGTTAAATATATCGCAATCAAGAGAACCGTCCCATCGATAGAACCGTCCCCAATATTTGATGTATATATTGGATTGGGGTCGAATTTAGGGAATAAAAGTGAGAACCTCAACAAAGCACTAGATATGCTTGCCGAGACTCCCCATGTAAAAGTGCTGTCCGTATCGAAGTTTTATGAGACTGTTCCTGTTGGAATCAAAGATCAACCCGACTTTCTTAACGCTGCAGCAAAGGTCGACACTACGCTTGAGCCTCTTGATTTTCTTGATGCTTGCCAAAGCATCGAGAAAAGCTTGAAACGAATTAGAACCGTTCGATGGGGCCCTCGAACGATAGATATTGACATTTTATTATACGGAAATTTAATCTTTCGGACTGAAAGGCTTATCATACCTCATCCCGAAATGTGTAAAAGAGAATTTGTGCTACGACCTCTTAATGAAATTGCCCCTGAAGTGATTGAACCCGTTAATGGAATGACGATCGCCATGCTTTATGAGCAGATAAGATTGGTGAGTGATCGCTAAGAAAATTTCGGAATATAAAATAAGCAGGAAAAGGCAATAATTGAGGGAAGTTTTGGAAAAATTAAAAAGTTATTCTCCAAAACTTCCCCATAACAGATAATATTACTTAAAGTCCTCCATGAATTTCGCTGCATCATAAGGATTGAGAGGTAAATCAACAATTGGAGGGTTATTGTTTAGTATCGGATTCTCGGAAATATATTCCAAAGAGGATGATTTATAGATAATCCCCAGAGGTATTTGATCACCCCACTCGTCTGCTTTGACTCTTGCAGCGGCTATGTCAGTTGGGTCATAGGTTTCCGGCAAATAGTAGATTCTGTCTTTATACCATTTAAAAGTATTAATCCTGTTGAATGATGGACATGGTTGGAGGATATCGACTAAAGCATAACCTTTGAACTTTATAGCTTCGGCTATGACTAAAGAAAGATGAACTTTATCGCCAGAAAAACAGCGGGCGACGAATCCCGCACCAAGACCTAAAGCCAGTGAGATTGGGTTAAGTTGACGCAATTGTACTCCATCAAACTGAAGTTCAGTTTTTTGCATTCTTGTGGTTGTTGGCGAAGCTTGTCCCTTTGTTAACGCATATATCTGATTGTTGTGCACGATATGGGTAATATCAAGATTGCGTCTGACAGCATGGATAAAGTGGTTGCCTCCTTCGCCGTATGAGCAGCCATCGCCGCTTTCAACTAATACCGTTAAATCTTTGTTAGCAAGCTTTATTGCAATGCCTGCGGGTAGTGAGCGCCCATGCAATCCGTTATACATATTTGTACTTATGTATTGCGGCGTTTTAGCGGCTTGGCCTATTCCCGAGGAAATGAGAACCTTGTGTGGTTCAAGATTTAATGTTTCCAAAGCATTTTTGAGAGATTCAAGTATTCCGAAGTTCCCGCATCCGGGACACCATGCCGTTTCATTGCTTATACTAAACATTTATAGCACCTCTTTCGTAAGAGTATCTATTATTACATCCTTGCTCCATTGCCTGCCGTCATATTTTAAAAGGCTGTGATCGCACGCGATCATTGTCTGTTGCTTAATCAAAGCTGCTAATTGTCCTGTTGAGTTCTGTTCAAGGTTTATAACCTTTCGGGTGGTTTTAACCAAACGGTTTAAAGATTTAGTCGGAAGCGGATATATGTCTCCAAATATCAAAGCTCCGATTGAATGATTCTTTAAATTCAAATTCAATATCGCTTCTTTAACAGGACCGTATGTTGAGCCCCAACACAAAAGCAGAATCTCAGGTTCTTCGCAGCCAACATATTCCGGTTCAATGAGCTCGTCATGCAAGTGATCAATTTTCCTCAAGCGTTTGTTTACCATTGCATATCTTATTTCTGCTGATTCGGTTATATGTCCTGATTCGTCATGCTCATCACTGTCAACATTAACCAGAACTCCCGGTATTTTTCCTGGCACTATCCGTGGCGACAGACCGCTATCAGTCAAGGCATACCTTGAATAAATACCGTTAGTGCATTCATTGGCCAAATATCGTTCAATTTTGATTTGTGAAAAATCAAAAGGTTTAATAGTGGTAGTATAGTCAGCCAGATATTGATCTGTTAGCAAAAATACAGGTATTTGGTATTTCTCTGCAATGTTAAATGCGCGTGCAGTCTGATAAAATGCATCCTCAGGGTGTCTTAGTGCCATTACCATGCGTGGAAACTCCCCGTGTCCGGAATGAATCACGAATCCTAAATCACCTTGCTCGGTGCGAGTGGGAAAACCTGTAGCCGGACCCGGTCTTTGAGCTACGGCTATAACTATCGGGATTTCGGCAATACCCGCAAGGCTGACACCTTCAACCATCAGCGCAAAACCACCTCCGGAGCTGCCGGTCATCGCTCTTAAACCTGCGGAAGAAGCGCCAAGAGCCATATTGATCGCAGCTATCTCATCCTCTGCCTGTTCGACGATTACCCGGGCTTCATTGGACTTCTTGGCCAGATAGGTCATTATGCTTGTGGCGGGAGTCATGGGATATCCGGCATAGAATTTACAGCCGGCAGCAAGTGCTCCTAACGCTACCGATTCATTGCCGTTAATGAAAATATTTTCCCACTGTTTTGGCAGCAAAATATCAAAAAGAGTTTCGATTGAATCATAGCCTTCTTGAGCGGAAATTTTATTAGCGTCGAGGACCTGGCCTTCGAAAAATATCTCTATTTCTTTCATAAGTGAGCTTAAAGGTAATCCGAATAGCTTTATAGCACAGCCTAATGCCGCAGTACCGACGACACGTCGATTGCCCGTTTTTTGTATTATTTCTTTAGTTGGCAAATTTATTACTTTAGGCGCATATTCACTATTTATTTTCTCCCATTCATCCACCGCGATGATCTTGCCTATTTTGTCCAATTCTTCAAAATGAAGATTAGCAGTATCGTAATTTAATGCAATTATTAATGTAAGGCTGTCGCTGTGTGATGAAATAGGCTGATCTGAAAATCGTATAGTTATAAAATTGTGCCCACCTCTAATTCGTGACATATAGTCTTTATGTAAAAAAACGTAAAAACCTTGATTTTTAAGCGTTTTGGCAAGAATATGGCTTAATGTGTCCATGCCTTGTCCTGCCGCACCGCCGATGAGGATATTGTAATCCAATTAAATTCACTCCTTTACTCTGCATAGATTACTGGTTCGTGACTGATACATCTGCATGTAATTGATTATAATATATAGGCGATAGTACTTACAACCATATAAATAATTTTTATTTAGAAAGATTCTAAAGCAGGATTTTTGAAGCTTATGGCGAATTTATGAATAGGATTATAATAATAGTCAGTCAGAAGAGGAGGTTTTCGAATATGGGGATAACACAATTTCTTCAGCAAGATGACTGGAAAAAGGAGAAACACGTACCGGTAATTGAGATTGAAGGTACGGTAGAAAAAGGCAAAGTGGTAAGTATTCATTTGAGCGTGGGTAAAGGGATACCGCATCCTAATACCACTGAACATCACATTAGATGGTTCAAGCTATTTTACCATGCCAACGGAGAGAAGCATCCATATCATTTGGGCACATACCAGTTTGAAGCCCATGCTGAGTCAATCGAAGGAGCAAACAAAGGACCTGCCAAGTGCGAACCTGATGTCCGCACCAGCGTACTATTAGAAAAACCGGGACAACTTATAGCTATGAGCTATTGCAATATCCATGGGATTTGGGAGAATTCGATTGAATTTGAAATTTAACAATTTTTATTAGGAGGTAATTATGGCACAGAAAGCAAGAGAAATAGTAGGACCAAAAGTGGATGAGCTTATAGCGGTACTGACGGCTGCATATGCAGATGAATGGCTTGCTCATTATTATTACAAGCTGGCAGCTGCGCTAGCCGAAGGGATTAACAGCGATGCGGTGGCTAAAGTTTTCACCGAACTGGCTGCAGAGGAAGCCGAACACGCAGATGAGCTGGCTGAGAGGATTATACACTTAGGGGCTGAACCTATAAAGGATTTTGCCAAAATCGTTGAACATGCGACATACAAAAAGGTTACACTTCCCTCTGATCCGTCTGATTACTGTGGATATCTGAAAGCCGGTATAGCAGCCGAAAGAGCCGCTATTGAAGTTTATAACCGTTTGTTACTTCAATTAAGAGATGATATAAAAGATCCGGTGACGTTTCATCTAATACGCCACATAATGGGTGAAGAGATCGTGCACGAGGATAAATTGGAAACTCTTTTGGGTAAGTAGGCTTTTGATATTTTGATACAAAAATTAAACCCCCGTTAAAATCGGGGGTTTAATTTATCTTTCACTTAGAGGAATATACTCTCTTTTTCCCGCAACGCTTTTGTAAGCAGGACGCATAATCCTACCTCCGCTCACGATTTCCTCTATTACGTGGGCAGCCCATCCTGCAATTCTTGAAACCGCAAATATTGGCGTGTAGAGGTCAGAGGGTATATTCAGCATCTTATACACAAAACCGGAATAGAAGTCTACATTAGCGGATATAACTTTCGAATCTCTCTTTTCTGAGGCAAAAACTTCAGGCGCTAATCTTTCGATATTGAAGTAAAGGTTTAGTTCGTCCTCCATACCTTTTTGACCTGCAAGTTCAGTAGCTTTTTGCTTTAGCAAAATTGCCCGCGGATCCGAAACTGTATAAACCGCATGACCTAGACCGTAAATAAGGCCAGTTTTGTCGTAAGCCTCTTTGCGGATTAGCTTAGCTAAATAAGTAGAAAGCTCGTCCTCATCATTCCAGTTTTGTACATTAGACTTAATGTTTTCAATCATTTCCATCACTTTAATATTTGCTCCGCCATGCTTTGGACCTTTTAATGACCCTACCGCTGCCGCAATGGAGGAATAAATATCAGTGCCCGATGATGTGACTACATGAACCGCAAATGTCGAATTGTTTCCGCCGCCATGTTCTGCATGTAATACTAATGATAAATCCAAAAGTTCAGCCTCAAGAGGCGTATATCCGTTATCGGATCTGACCATGTGAAGCAAATTTTCGGCTGTCCCCAAATCTTTTTTTGGGACATGTATGCGAAGGCTTTGGCTATTGCGATAGTAATTCTTGGCTTGATAGCTGTAAGCTACGATAACAGGAAAACGTGCAATTAAATCTATACATTGCATTAGTACATTTTCAATACTCGTATCTTCAGGATTGCTGTCAAAAGAATAACAAGCGAGTACGCTCATAGCAAGTTTATTCATTATGTCTCCGCTTGGAGCTTTAAGGATTACATCTTCTGTAAAGCTTGGAGGGAGTATGCGCCTCTCACAGAGCAGATCGTTAAAACGCTTGAGCTCCTCAGATGTAGGAAGTTTCCCAAAAAGAAGTAAAAAGCATGTTTCTTCAAATCCAAAGCGTTTTTCTTCTTGAAAGGCTTTCACCATATCACGGATATCAATACCTCTGTAACGAAGTCTACCTTCGTCAGGAGTTTTTTCTCCTTCATCAAGTATATAGCCGTGAACATCGCCGATCTCAGTTAATCCTACAAGTACGCCTGTGCCATCGCTGTTTCTAAGCCCACGTTTAACATTATATCTGGTATAAAGCTCAGGTTCGATCCGGCTGTTTTGCTCAGCCAGTACCTTTAAATCTTCTATGAATGACTTATCCATACACAAATCAACCTTTCTTATAAAATGCAATGATTTTGAGAAATTCTAGTATGAATTTAGTCAAATATATCACAAGGTTAAAAGATGTGCAAATATTACGTTGTTGTACTAAAATAAAAGGAGGATATCAAGAAGCGGAATCCGATTTTGGTTTTCTGCTGTTTATGAGTAAATATAAGAACATGCCGACTACAATAAAAACATCGCCTATACTAAAAGCTCTTGGTAAAGGAAGCCATTCGGGGGCGGATAAAATATCGGATAAAAAAAGAAGGCGGGATTCGGGAGAAATACCAATAACATTATCGAATACAATTCCCGGGGGTACTAGCGGATTCGGCATAAAGCCGCCGTTTACTACTATTGCGATTGCGTTTGATAAAGTGCCAAGACCGAGTATTGCAATGCCTGTAACTTTAAAATTTAGGATTATAAAAGCAAGTAAAATAAGATAAGACATGATATGAATAATACCGATGTACAAGTATGACAGATAATTTAAAAGAGGCGATCTAGAAAATATGGCAATTTGAAACAAAAGTGCGCACATAACAAGCCATTTGTAACGTAGAGGACGATTAACCAACCAATTAAGGCTGCCGCCTGTGATGTATACCAAAAATATCGCGGGAATGATCATAATTAATAAACCCATGACATCTAATCCCCCCTGTAACCGTTGTGATGCTTTAGAACTTCGACTAAAGCGTCTACTACTTTAGAGTCAAATTGTGTACCCGAGCATCTTTTCAACTCGAATATGGCTTCTTCAGCTGTGTATGCTCTGCGATATGGGCGCAAAGTTGTTATAGCGTCGTACGCGTCGGCAACTCCGACCACCTTTGCTCCCATGGGTATATCGCTGTTTCGTAGCCCCTTCGGATAGCCGCAGCCATTCACCCATTCATGGTGATGCAGCACAAAGATTGCTGATTTCTCGTACGGTTTTAGGTTTTTTATGAGTTCATAAGCTATTTCGGGATGTTTTTTGACCTTTTCGTACTCTTCTTCTGTCAGAGAGCCGTTTTTTGTTATTATGCTGTCTTCTATTCCTATTTTGCCTAAGTCATGTACGGAAGCCGCAATTTTGATATTGATAATCTCCTCATCAGGTAGACTCATTTGAGATGCTATTCTTTCAGCGTATTCAGCTACACGGCTTGAATGCTCTGACGTGTATTTATCTCGCTTATCGACTATACCCGCTAAAGCTGTTATGGTTTTGGTGGCAGCTCGGTGAAGCGCGTAGTACCAGCGAAAAGCTTGATCGATGAGATATAAGGGAGGGATGAAAAGTAAAACGACATATGTATGGCGAGGAACGTAAATCGAAGCCATTGCAAGACCGACTGTGGAAGAAGTTAAGTGATGAATAAGCGACATTTTTAGATCATGCAAAAACACACTAGAAAATGAAATTTTTGAAGCAAGGGATACAACGATTGACACCAAAGTTGTGTTGACAAGATAATGACTGATTATTAGTGCGATTAACGCAACCCAATCATATACGATGTCTACAGCCATATTTTCGGAAGATCGTTTGAGTAGGTAAAAAAGCCACCCGCTTATAAAAACTGACCATCCGTATTGGCCTACATTAAACAGTGCTTTATAATAAGGTCTTCTCAGAAGCGCTTCGGCTATAAGCAAGCCTAGCATAGTAACCAAAATCGCTCCTTGTATACCCAAAATTATTATGGTAGCTAAAAAAACAGAGGATGTAACTGTTGTTACCGATTCTTCCTGAGCGTGAGAAAAGAAAGAAACTGGATTATATTCTAATATAGCAATCAAGGCAAGCCAGAACAAAAATTCACCAATTCTTGAGAATTCAAGCCATTCAATCGAAAATACCAGCAGCGGCAAACAACTAAAAGCTATTAATGCTACATAAACTCTTCCAAGTGGGCTTAATCTCTCTTTTCTTGGTTCCATAGCCAATAATTATCCTCACTTTTGTTGAGACTTAGATGCACAATAAGATATATTCTATAGAAATCCGTCGAATCCTTCCCGGAAATTGTTATTTTTTACTCCTAAAGCAAAAAAATAAAACCCGGTTATGCGGGTTTTATTTTAATATCTTATATATTTATAGTGATAATTTTTCAAGTCCATTTCTTAGTTGCTACCGAAGACAACACCAACATTGCAAGAGTCGCTATGTAAAATAATGCCGGGAGATATTTTTTCCACTTTTTCATTTTTCTGACCTCCTTCATTTTCTTCATTCTTATTATCGTTCTCAAGATCTGTTACTTGATATCATTTTAGCAGCAGAACAAGCGCATTTCAACGAAAAAGAATGTCGAAAACTGGCAATTTTTAACTAATTTTGCCTTTTAATATTTTTATTTTGCAACTTGTACTGCCTCCGGTATTATAGGCTTATTTTCCTTGACAGTTCTTAGAATAAGTCCTCCTGCAATTAGAAAAAATAAAAGAGTCAATACACCGTTACGGGAATTGCCTGTTGCCTGAGCAACAAAACCAAATACTGCCGGAGCAAGAAATTTCATCTTGTTGAATACACTGTAGAATGCAAAGAACTTGGCAGGATGCTCAGGAGGAATCAAAGTGCTAAACAATGAGCGACTGAATGCCTGGCTCGCTCCTTGCGATGTAGCGACTAAAAAGGCGAGCAGGAAAAAGTGAAGCGCGCTGGTCATGAAGTATCCCGCAACAATCGCCATAAAGTAAATAAAAAGGCAAATATAGAGACTGTTTTTAGTGCCTATTCTGTTGGCATATTTACCAAAAATCAGAGTGAAAGGGAAGCCGGCTAATTGCACCAAAAGTATAGCTCCCATTAGCGATAGCATGTCTATACCTATTTCCCGACC
>Ga0209316_100616_pt1 | contig 10231 bp, 8 predicted proteins | sample 3C3metaG_FD_184150 | JGI IMG/M metagenome (GOLD analysis project Ga0209316, IMG submission 184150) | Freshwater bacterial and archeal communities from Indian Creek, Illinois, USA - 3C3 metaG (SPAdes) (version 3) | ecosystem: Environmental > Aquatic > Freshwater > Unclassified | place: USA: Indian... | reverse complement strand
TTCGCCCTTTGAGAAGCCCAAGAAGCTCGACGATCCTTTGCGGGTTTTCACATGTCTTGCCGACTTGTCTCGCACCCTTTAAAATCAAATGCTTCTAGTTAGGGTCGTTCTTGCTTGCGACAAGCTTAGCAAAAGCGTTCCTTTTCACGCTATCATCCCTTGAATTTGATTGCAAAAATAGTATGACACATTTTAGACTGTTTTTAAAGATGTATTTAACATAGCGTGACAGGGGGACGAAGTGATCATTAAAAGAGGGTTATTCGAGAAAAAGCAGATTGCTTTTAAGCTTCATCGCATACAGGCTGTTACTGTTGTCGAAGGCTTGTTAAGGCAGCCATTTGGCTATTCGGAAGTGCGTGTAAACGTAGTCGGGGATATCAGCTCACAACAAAACGTCACTCCGATAATCCACCCATTGATAAAAACAAAAGAGCTTCAGAGTTTTTTTGACGCAGTACTGCCCGGATATATACTCCGACAAGAGCTTATTAAGGTTCCTAAGCGCTCTTTAAGACGATATCTCTTTCGCGGGGTTATCCCTTTTGTGCTTCTTGCGCCCGCTTTCTTTTTCATTCCTTACGGGTTTTTGGGAATACTCAAATATGCACCGCTAATACTATTCGCGGTCATGCGGTACTGCGACGCCGGCTATCTCATAGAAGACAGTTTTATTACATTAAGATTCAGGCGAATATCAAGAACCACTGCTTTAGTAAGTAAATATCATATCCAAAGTATCGAGCTTCGCACCAATTATCTTCAAAAAATTAAAGAACTCAAAACTATTGTAGTAATGGTACTTTCCGCTCCCGCTCCTTCGGCATTCACCGTAAAAGATATATCCGCAGATTGCGGTAAAAATATATGGAACTGGGTTACGTGGAAAGGTCACATTTCTCAGAAATAATATGTGACAGGGTTCTACTTACAGAACTTTTTGCCATCTGCGAGTATTTTAAAATTATCCCGGCTGAATTTTTTGATGATTAAGTTGCTAATCCTGAGTTGATTCAATCAGAGATCAATTTTTCCTTTCAGCTCGCGTATTTCATCCGGCATATCTTCCGGTTTCATGCTTTTAGGCACAGATGTGGTCCCAGCATCCACTGCGGTATCATAAAACCAACACTTATATTTGATTGTATCCAGTGTTTTCTTCAGCGATTCAATCTGTTCCTCAACAATCTTTTTTCTTTCATAGAACATATCGCGGCGCAGTTTTAGAGTAGAGTTCCCCTCCATATACCAGTCGATGAACTGTTTGATCTCTTTGATCGGCATACCTGCGGCTTTCATACATTCAATCAGCTGAATCCACTCAAAATCCTTTTCCTTAAACATGCGTATACCACCCGCACTGCGTTCCACAAAGGGAATCAATCCTTCTCTGTCGTAGTACCGTAAGGTATAAGAGGTTAATTGCATTTTCACCGCTGCTTCACTAATCGTATAGAGCATAAATCCACTCCTGCAAATTTTTTTATAAAACTATTGACTTACAGTTAACTGTAAATTGTAAACTAACGCTATCACCACTTTCTTATTTTGTCAAGATGAGAGAAAAGCAAGGGTGTAGATTAAAAAATAATGTATTACCAAATACTGCAAGATGTAGTATTCTATCTTTAGTACTTTGTAGTTTTGAAACTGCAATAAAGAACAAGCTGTTTTGGGTTGTGGGCGAAGCCCACTTAAAGACAATCAAGCCCAAATATTATCCTGTGAAATATTTATCCTCCTGCCATTTGGCAGGGTTGTTAATAATGTATTCTCTGATTTTCTGCAATTCTTGTTCATTTCTTATGATATGCTCATGGTATCCACGCTGCCAGATACGTTTATTAAATAGCGCATATATATTATTTTTCACACCATGGATATATTCAATGGTCGTGTACCTTTTAAACGATTGTATGATTGTCGACAAATTCGCTGTAGTAGGGGCGGATTCCATATGCGCCCGGGATTCCATATCCGCCCCTTGTATTTGAATAATCCCATGGAAATGATTTGGCATGAAGATATATTCATGGAACACTACATTTTCAAATTCATTTTGCATATTGCAATAAATCTTTTCTACCATCATGCCGGCATTACTTAATATTGTCTCAGACTGGGCGGATATGGAATCCGCCCCTACAATCTGACCAAATATTTTTTCTCTGTTCTGTGTACATATCGTCACAAAATAATACCCTGTCTGTGAATAATCGTAATCCTTTAATCGAATTGTTTTCCTCCGTGGTAAATCAATTGCCACTATATCACCTATTCTGTAGGGCGGTATAGATTGGGCGGATATGGAATCCGCCCGATCTCGCACACGTAAACCCTAGTTTTACATCCAAAAAATATCTACACCCGAAAAGCAAGGAGTAAAGGCCAAAATAACGACTTGTCAAGATGACCGGCAATCAGAAATCAATCAAATCCCTGTTTTAATAATCGAAACAACCGGCAAAGCTAAAAAATATTCATTGATTGTTTTTACTGAAAAAAGCGGAAACAAATACAGCAGGTGAATTCCAGTAAGTCGTGACTTCATTAGTAGACCAGCTGCCTTCGTGGTCAACAAAAGCACGCGCCGGAGGCATTCCTACAGTGAGCATTTGCTGAGCGGTAGGATCCTGTAATCTGCTGTTGGGACCTCCTGCTACCATCCCAGGCACAGGATCTTTAACTGTGTCTGCTCCCGAAGGTCTGTGATGAGGATTCATGATCGGATTTCCTCCAAATCCGGTTACAAAGGATTGGCTGAGTGCATTTCGTCCTAAAAGATAATGCAGATGATCATGTGCGGTTTGAGCAAATTCATCATTTGGCTTTAATAAATAAGCTACAATAAGGTGTATAGCACGATTCATAACAAGCATATTACTTCCCCAAAAATAATCATCTTGTGATAATGATATTCTGTAACCGTTAAAACCGCTCATTCTTACAAAGTGCTCTGCATCGAGAATGAGTTCGTTTTTAAGCTGAAGGGATAACCCTTCATTCTGCTTGGTATCGTCCATAAAAAGGTATGAAATCGACCCAAAACCAGCAACCGACTGCCAACCTAATTCGAATTTCTCGAAATTGCCAGTGTTGTGATTTGCAAGAACAAATTCGTGATACTTAGACTCCCCTGTTGTTCTGTAAAGCTCAACAGCTGCCCAATAACGCTCATCAGCATTATTCCAGTCACCGTATTCTCCGGTATTAACACCGGGAGGATTTACATAGTTTGGAGCATCAGGATTAGAAACTAGCCATTGCCATGCTGATTCTGCTGCTTTCAAGGCTTCTTTTGCGAATTCATTATCTATATCAGCGTATATTCTTGAAGCCAGTGCCATAATTGCTGCAAATGTGCCCGTAGCGGTAGGTGATACCGGTGTTATGTATCTTCTTGCATGATCCGCATGAGGCATAATGAAACCCGGAAAATTCTTTGTCGATAATTTATGGTGCACTCCTCCTGTTTGTTCATCCTGCATTTTTAGTAACCAATCAAGAGCAAACATCGATTCATCAAGTATGTCAGGTATATTGTTGCCGCTTTCAGGTATATTGAGATCATGTTCGAAAGCACTCGGGAAAAATTCATAAGCCATAAGCAAACCTGCTAACGTAACTGCTTTCGGAACAGTATATTTGCCAAAATCGCCGGCATCATGCCACCCTCCAATTGTTTCTTTGAAGTATTCCGTCTCTGCTAAAACATAGCCATCGTTGAGATGACAAGCTTGGCGTGCCCAAGCACCGGCATGAGTCGGCAAAAGCTCCACGCCACAACGCTGAAAATACATAAACTTAAGCAACGCATCCGTCAAATCTCTGTAAACATAGGTGTCTATCAAAAAGTCATGCGAACGTCCTACTCCTTCGACAGACAAGAAATATCGACCCTGTTCCTGAAATTCAGAAAAATCTGCAAAAAATACTGTGTCACCAGTCGATGCATCGTTAATAGCTTCAGTTGATGTGTTGCCTTCAAAAACAATTTCCCCATCTGAATACCTAATCAATTGAAAAGATCCGCTGTGTCCGTTTATTGCAGCTATTTTACGATCTGATGGCCTGTAGCCTATTTGATTAACATGGATCAATTCACTTACCTCCGTTTCATTAGCTGGATCATATTCAATAGGTTTAACTACATCGTTAACATCTTTGTCAGCATTTTCGACTGGGACAGGAGCGCAGCCGGTTAGAAGCAACGAGATTGCCAATGTGATGCTGAGTGCGATTTTTACTGAAAGCATAATTTACCTCCCGGGCTTTTAAAATCAATATACCTATTTTTATGCAAATCCCCATTTACATCAAAAAAAATGCAATCCCCTTTTGTATAAGCCTTAATCCCAATATAAAGATTAGCGCGGCGCAAACATAGCGAATCCATACCCGATTTAGTTTAAACCGGCTCTCAAAGTAATTTGCGAGAAGACTTGCCGGTATAAGCGGTGAAAAGAACTTCCCGACTCCGAAAGCAAATCCGAGAACCGCCCCCATCAAAGTGCTTTCAGCGCTAAAGGCAATGTACGCTATTACGGCAGTGCTTGTCGCACAAGGCAATATGCCTGCAAATACACCTAGAAGCGCCGCTGATGCGACTTTACCTTTTACTTTTAATCTCTTTATTAAAGCGCCGCATGGATGTGCTCCCGTGAAGGCTGCCCTCACTCCTAAAATTATTATAGCTATGCCTGAAATAACAAAAAGCACATCGGCATAAAGTGCGATCCAACCGGTCATTATTCGGCCTAGAAAAGCTGCGGCAGTTCCAAGCAACACATAAACAACGAGTTTTGCCGACAAAAACGCAAGCGCCGCATTGAGTCTGCCGCGCAAACCTTCACCTGTAGCCGTAACATAAGGTAAAGCTATCGGCCAGCAGGAAACAAAACATGCGCCGTAAGACGACACGATCCCTATCAAAAAAAGTTGTAAAATATCCGTCATTAGCTTCTCCTTTGTGACAGGGGTGTGACACCAACCCCGTCCCCCTGTCACACCTCACTACTTCGCCACCTTTATAATCACTTGAACCTTACTGCCTGCTTCAAACATATTTCGTATATTTATCTTATATCCCGACTCCCCGTTTTCCCTAACAAACCTCTCACTTAAAGCTTCCTGCTCAAGCGGAAAAACCGGACATAACGTGCAATCGACTACCGCGGCCGTGCCCAAAGCCACTGCATCAAAATAAGGGCAGCCTAAAAATATCAAATCACCGACGTGAATCTCATCGTCTGTATCAACAAGTGTATCAGCCTTAACCTTTACACCTTCATGCTCAATATAAACCCTCACATCATATGCTTTATCGCTGTAAATCCCTTGCCATAATTCATCCCACAGCTCCCAGTCCAGTACTGCAAAGCCGTGCTGAAGCTCCGGAAGGCGGGCCTCGGACACTATAGCTGACTGTTCTTTCAACCATTGATAGCCGTGAAGATATAAAAGATGCTGCACCCAACCCTCATCCTTTATTACCGTTGCATAAAACTTTATCTCAGAGTTTTCTTTACAAACGGTAACCCCACCGAAAGTAAAGATTCCCTCGTCATTCTCAGCCGGAGGCTCAGGCAAAGTTGCACAGCCCGACAAAACTAAAATCATGCAAACAAACACCACTATAACAATTTTACGCACTTTTCCACCTCGACAAAAACAATAAACCAACACTGCATAACTTAATCCCCGCTAAAATTAAAGATGCATTGACGACTCCCAATAGCGGCAGTAAAAATAAGCCTCCTATGACTCCTCCCGCCCAGCCGCCAAATAAATCAAGCCCGTATAAAAGCCCGGCCGTTGCGCCCGCACTCCTCCCCTGCGCTTTCACTATATGGCAGGCAAGAGGGTATTGCGCGCCGACTAAAACTCCGCAAGCAAACGACATTAACACAAATACTCCTTTGGCTAAAACGACATGGATAAACTCAAAAGTATGAACATGGAGCAAAATTAAAATAGCAGGCAAAATCGCACATAACATCAAAACCGCAGCATCTAAATACAAAAACATTCCGGCAGGATTTTTAAGCGATGGCAAAAGGCGGGTAACTTTAAGGGCGGCAATAGCAGCGCCCGCCATAAAAGCGCTGACCAACACGCCAATCCAGTAGAACACAACCCCAAAAATCGCCTGAAACGCAAATATAATGACCAGATCTAACAGCATCCCGGTAAATCCGGTCGTAAAAATGGAAAACGGTATGTGACAGGGGGACGGGGTTGTTGTCACTCGAGCGTGACAACAACCCCGTCCCCCTGTCACAATTACAATAATAAGGATTACGGCGACAAACAAAAACATCCCATAATTCCTTGCATCATCAAGAAGAGCCGCTACATAAGGCGTAAACATCGCACTAAAAAACATCATACTCTCAAATACTACCCTTGGCTCAAAGTCCGTATTTAACGTAGAAGTTTCCCAGTTATAAATCGAAGCATAAAAGTTTTCGCTCCACCAAGGAAGAGTTCTGTACTCAAGATACGGCTTGTTCAAAAGGCTGACATTTAAGCCTTTATCTTCAATCTTATCGCTCATAGAAAGAGCATTCACGCGTTTGATGTAATCCGTATTGGAAGCTATGAACACATTAAAGCCATCTCCGGGGAATACCCTTATATATCGGAATACCTCGTTTAACGTGGCATAAACAGATTTAGTCATCGCCGCCAAACCTTCTACATTAATTTGCGCCCTCGGCAGACTCGGCAGGCTAATCGCGAGTAATCCTCCCGGATTCAGTTTTGTTCTGACAGTTTTGAAAAACTCAAGCGTGAAAAACCTGTTAGTTTGAAGATCAGTCGGATTGGAAACCCCTACTATGCAAACGTCAAACAAATCATCCGTCTTTTTCAAAAAATACCTGCCGTCGTCCAGGTGAAGCCGCACCTTTGGATGAGTCATCTCAAACCTTGTAAGATCTGTTGGAAATTGCATTATCTTAGCCGGAAGCATAGGATCAAGCTCTACGTAATCGATCGCTTCTACATAAGGGTGCTTTAGTATCTCGTTTATCTTCCCACCCGCTCCGCCGGTCAAAACAGCCACGCTCTGAGGTTTATTATGTGAGAGCATTGCAAAGTGAACGAACTCCTCAAGTCTTATGACGTCCGGAAAAGGCGTGGTTATAACCGGCTGCCCGTCCGTAAAGAATGTGAATTCTCCCCCTCGTTCGACAACAGCTATGTTTCCATAAACAGAATTTGTATGACTTACAAGATTCTGCCCTTCCCATTGAATTCTAAGCGAGGTTTCATGTAAAATCCTGTAAATAGCAATCATTGATATAAGAGTCATAATGCATACAATAAGGCATATGTGCTCTTTTGGCTTAAGTTTAATCCCGAATTGCAAATCATCCCTTAATAGAGCCACCGCTGCGGCAGTAGAAAAAAACATCGTCACAAGGGCAATTTCAAATGAATTGAGGAGAGGTAAAAGCAACAAAGTAACCAATATCCCGCCTACCATTGTACCGGCATTTTCATAGACGTACGCTTTGCCAAGCGAATCAGCTTTTTCTCCCAAAATAAGGCTTGCGATGGTAAAAGATGCACCGTGTAAAAGTGAAACGGGTAATAGCGCCAGGATTGACACGATAAACATAGCGTCAACTCCTAATCCTTGTCCTATCGGCAATCCCATAACAAGCCTAGCTGATCTGGCGATAAATATACCAAGCGGCAAGCCCGCGGTTACGAGCATTTGTGTAAACGCAAAGACAACGGGTATACTTTTGAAGCGAAATACGAATTTCCCTGCAATATAGGATCCAAGAGCCTCAAAAAGCAGCCAGTTTGCAAGAATAATCCCTAACGAAAGCTCATTGCCCTGGAAGCTCACCAAAAGCTCTCTTAGCAAAACTATCTGCGCCACGATGCCGGTTATACCCGAAACGGCAATAGCTACCGCTTTTCTGTCGATTAAAGCTTTGCGTATCATTGCCATAACCCTGGGATTTCCTCTCCACAACCGGGACAGCTCCCATCTTCTATTTTATTGTACATTACTTCAAAATGGATTCTGTGTATAAGCCTTAAGTCGCACTCGGGACAAAATGTCGAATTGTACTCATGTCCCGGCACATTGCCTATTGTCGAGAAACGAATCCCTTCCTCTAAAGCGATTTCTCTTGCCGTCTCAAGCGTTTCAATTGGAGTGGGAGCTATGTCCGTAAGCTTAAAATTTGGAAAAAACCTTGAAAAATGAAGCGGCACATTTTCACCCAGATTATCGACTATCCATCGGCTCATGCGCCTTACATCATCGGGATTGTCGTTTATCGTAGGAATCATAAGATTTACTATCTCAAGCCAAACTCCTTGTTCTCTTATGGTTTTAAGAGTATTTAGAACAGGTTGCAAAAGCGCCGCCGAATTGGCGTAAGCCTCGTCCGTAAAACCCTTCAAATCCACTGTTATAGCGTCAGTATAAGGAAGGATTGCCATTAAAGGATCATGGTTTATAGCCCCGTTTGTATGCCAGATAATTCTTAATCCGTTTTGTTGAGCGAGTTTTGCCACATCATAGAGGTACTCGAAGCATACTATGGGATCATTATAAGTGAATGATATTATCGGCACTCCCTCTTCCAGCGCGGTTCTTATCACTTCTTCAGGAGGGAAATCAAAAACAGTCCTATCCCCCGGGCTTGCCTGCGAAAGCGTCCAGTTATGGCAATGAAGACATACGAAATTGCAGCCTACTGTTCCTATGCCTAAAATATTTGATCCGGGCAGATGATGATACTGCGGTTCTTTTTCAATCGGATCTATGTGAACCGCCGATGGCAGCCCATACACAAGCGTATACAAAACCCCTTCCCTGTTTTCCCTGACCCTGCAAAATCCTCGTAAACCTTCTGGGATTACGCAATTTCTGAAACACAAACGGCATTGCACCGCCTTGTCAGGAAGCTTTACATAGAACATTGCCTCCCTCGCGCCCTTTTCTAATTGCTCAAGCCTGCCGTTTTCTGTTGCCCGTGTTGGTTCTTCAGCAGGAACGAAAAAGCGGCTTAAGCCTCCTGTAGCGAAAAACCATCCTAACACCGCAACTAAAACCACAACTGCAACTAAAACCACACTTCCTATTTTCCTTTTCTTATCCATGCTCCTTTCCTTTCTTCACGGAAAAATATCCATGACTTAGATATTCTTGATTTCAGAAAGTCCCGATTCCATTTATTCAACAATTATAAATTTGATTCTGCTGCAATAACTCATTTCGCCGAAGCCACGCTGCAATCAGCGACGCCTCATCTTGCATTTTCTCGCACGCATCAATGACAACGTCCTGTTGCAGTGATGCTAAAAATGCCATCCTTGGCGTTTTTGCTTCGAAAATGCTGCGATATTCAGCTGCTGATTTATGCAGCTTAGGCTAAGGCTTCATTCATTATATTGCAGCAAAACCTGTTATTGAAGTGAAATCAAATTTAATACAAACTTACCTTGCCTGAAAAATTTAGTGAAACTTCCTGCCTTGTTCAAGTTTGAGCGATGTTTATTTTCTGTCGTGCGTGCATCTTAGGATGGAACTATTATATCATTAAATGTTGTTATTTTCTACTGCTGATTTTTCAAGGAGTGACAGGGGGACGGGGTTAGTGTCACATTTAGCCTTTTATCACCGCTACAGTTTTAAGTTTCTTAATCGGCTCAATCAAATCGAGCTGCTGGCCTATCACAAAATCAATATCTTTGTAAGCCATGCGGCATTCCTCAGCAACGTCTGATTTCTTCTTTTTACCCAGTATCACCTTATTTTCCATAATATCCTGCAAAACTTCCTCAACCGAGTATTTTCTCTTGGCTTCATTGCGCCCTATAACCCTGCCGGCGCCGTGAGAACAGGAATTATAGCTGTCCTTATTGCCGAGCCCTTTTACAATATACGAAAAACTGCCCATCGAACCCGGTATAATACCAATCTTTCCTTCTTCGGCATTTATTGCGCCTTTTCTGTGCACCCATACCTCTTTGCCAAAATGCATTTCCTTTACGGCATAATTGTGATGCACATTGAGCTCGTTAAAAAATCCGACACTAGGAAGTATCCTTGTTATTTCGCGCTTTACTGATTCAAGTATTCTCTGTCTGTTTTCAGCGGCAAAATCGAGCGCTAAATTCATCCATTCAACATAATTCTTCCCTTGCGTCGTATCGTCTGGTAGAAAAGCGAGATCAAAGCTCTCCGGAATTGTTGAACTCC
>Ga0209316_100611_pt1 | contig 10281 bp, 9 predicted proteins | sample 3C3metaG_FD_184150 | JGI IMG/M metagenome (GOLD analysis project Ga0209316, IMG submission 184150) | Freshwater bacterial and archeal communities from Indian Creek, Illinois, USA - 3C3 metaG (SPAdes) (version 3) | ecosystem: Environmental > Aquatic > Freshwater > Unclassified | place: USA: Indian... | reverse complement strand
TGGGTTCTTCTGTATATTTGGCTCATGCTTATATTATAGCAGTTTATATTAGTTACTGCAACACTAACGACGGGAGCCGCCTTCATCCCACGATTGAAACCGTGGGCTTTCGGCTACGTTTTTGTAAGCGCCTCAATTTGCAATATCTTTGGGAAGAGTACAAAGAAGAAAACACCAATGGATTAAGCTATAGTCGCTTTTGTTATCGCTACCTCGACTGGAAAAACGAGACCGGTAAAAATGTTATCATGGTTCAGAATCGTGAGCCGGGTAAGGAATTATTTGTAGATTGGATGGGTGATACGCTTGATTGTGTCACAGACAGCGCCACAGGACAAATTCATACAGCCCACTTCTTTGTGTCAACCCTGGGAGACAGTTCCTACCCCTATGTGGAAGCCTTCCCTGATGAAAAGTTAGATAAGTGGTTATTGGCCCATGTTAATGCACTCAGATATCTGGGTGGTATTCCGAGAGTAATTGTGCCTGATAATTGCAAAGCTGCTATTACAAAACCCAGCTACTATGATCCAGCCATAAATCGGTCTTACTGGGAATTTGCTAAACACTATGAAGTGGCTATACTGCCGGCAAGAGTTCGTGAAGCGCAGGATAAGGCACCTGTAGAAAGCAGCGTGGGTTGGCTGGAAACTTGGCTTTTAGAATGGCTGCGCGGCAAACGCTTCTTCAGTTTTGAGGCACTGAATACTGAAATACAGTACCGTATGAAAGAGCTAGTCAGTCGACCTTTCCAAAAACGCAAAGGCAGTCGACGGAGTGTTTTTGAGGAATTGGACAAGCCCGCTTTAAGGCCACTACCATACACTCAGTTTGAGTACGCAGATTACATTACGCGCAGAACGCCGGCAAATTACCATGTCGAATATGATGATTTCCATTATTCAGTGCCCCATGGCCTGTACAAACAGGTGGTGACTATTAGAGCCACCGCAATAACCATAGAGGTTCTAAACAGCAACAGAGAGCGTGTGGCGCTGCATCAGAGGCGTTATACCGGATCAAGATATGTAACCAATCTTAGTCATATGCCACCCCACCACCGCCATCAACACGATGCCAACCACTTTGATGGCGCCAAATATCGCTTGTGGGCCAGGAACATCGGTGTACAAACTTATGCCGCCATAGACCATATGCTGTCTTCACAAATTGCCGAAGAACAGGCGTACCGCTCTTGCATGGGGATATTGCAATGCTCTAAGAAATATGGCAATGAACGGCTGGAAGCTGCCTGCGCTAAGGCAATCGCTATGAAATCATGCAGCTACACTACCATAACCACAATACTTAAGAATGGCCAGGATAAAGTTCTTGCATCTGCAACGGGCAAGTCCACGCCCCGGCATGAAAATCTACGCGGCTCCCAAGCCTACGTTTAGGGGGTGGGGAAGATGATTAATCAAACCATAGATAAGCTTAACAGTATGAGACTGCGAGCCATGGAGCAGGAGTATCGACGCCAGGTGGAACTACCTGCAAATGCAGCTCTCCCCTTCGATGAGCGTCTTGCCATGATTGTAGACGCTGAATGGCTGGCTAAGTCTAACAACCGATTACAGAGATTCCTGCGGGAAGCAAACCTGCGGGAACCCTCTGCCAACCTTGAGAATATTAACTTTGAAACTAAGAGGAATCTGGATAAAGCAGCTGTCGCTCGGCTCGCAGATTGTGCCTGGATTAAAGAGGGCAGAAATCTCATCGTCACCGGGGCTACCGGCACCGGCAAGACTTACCTCGTCAGTGCTTTTGGCAATGCTGCCTGCAGAAAAAACTTTAAGGTCCGCTCCTACAGAGTAAACCGGCTTTTAACTGACCTGGCGATTGGCAGGGGCGATGGCTCCTACAATCGGTTACTCAATGATCTAAAAAAACCGGATTTACTCATCTTGGATGACTTCGGCATGGCTCCTCTCGATCCTGGTGCCTGCCGTGATCTTCTGGAAGTGGTTGACGATCGTCATGGCAAAAAATCCATCGCCATTTCTGCTCAACTTCCGGTGGCAAATTGGCATAGCGTTTTTGAAGATGCCACTATTGCTGATGCCGTACTGGATAGACTGGTCAATAACGCTCACAGAATAGGACTAAAAGGCCCCAGCTTAAGACCACACAATCCCCCAAATGACGGAGGTGATGGTAAAACCTAATAATCTATGTTACACTCCATGCATGAGGTGCCGGCCTTTGGCCGGATAAGATAAGAACGCTGGCCGGATACCGCAGTAACGGTGTCCGGATATTTCGGGAATGCTTGGCCGGATGGCACAGGAACGCCGGTCTGAATTGACGAGAATAGTCAGGTCATACAGAAATCCCATGTTCATCGAGCCACGCCAGCAAAAACGGCCTGTCGTTGTTTGCCGTAACCTCAAACCACTGCGAGCAGAGCCGATCCTGCTTGCCCCGTATGTTGAGCGGCTTTACGTAATATCGCACCGAGTCGCATTCTTCCTCTGTCGAAACGAGAAGTGGGAGGTCGATGCCGAACACGCTCTTAGAGTAATCCTTTGTCATCATGAGGGAAATTTCTTTATCCTCAGCTCTGCCGCTTTCCTATGCTTCACGGAGAAAGGTTTGTGCTATTTTTCTAACTTTCAATTCGGAGAGGGTGTCATCTGAAACAACCTTGTCGCTTATCGGTCTTGTTGCCCGTTGCCGTGTCAGTGCTCATCCCCGAACATTTTTACAAGCTGATAAGCACGCATAAATAACTCGGAGATATCGGAAACACCATCGCTGGCAATCAACATCGGTTTCAGTACGATTTCATTACATAGTTGGCAATGATTCGTGCTGTGAAAACACATGATGGCCTACTGACCATCGCCGATTTGCCCCGGCAAAGAAATCTTTGTGCTAATTTTATTAAACTGGCTTTGGTCTACCTAGTGCCGCCCGGCAGATAGCGGCAATGGGCCACTTGCAGGGATTTATGCTTTCCCCCTCACAGCCATATCGCCCCTTCTTGCGTCAAGCCATCTCCGTTGCCGCCGCATCATCCGCGGATGGCAGCAGACCGCCTGTTGAATCAAACGCGCTCTCAATGCTCCGTGCCAGCGCTGCAATCTGGTTCTTTGGCTTGCCGACATAGTGGTACATCAAATAGCGGGTATCGACGAGGATTCCCTGGACGCGCTCATACTTATGCCCAGCGACCTTCCAGTCTCCCGTTGCTTCACCGACATTCACGAAAGTATCATTTGTCCCGAATCTATTCTCACGTGCGTTGTATGGCATAAGAAATGCATTGTAGACAGGCACCTCGCCGCCATAACGCACGCGGAAACGCTCCTGCGTCGCAATATATTCGCCGTAGGTTATCTGCTTGTTTATCGAACTCGACTCTGGGAGGTCGGCCGGATTGCCTGAAATTCCGAACTTGTAGAACTTCGCGTCGATAACGTAAATCTTACGATCGTGTAGCATAATGGTGTCAGGCTCGAGCGCGGCGTTCGTCCTGCCCCGCCCTGCGCGGAGTGCCCAGCGCGTTTTCGGGAAATAGTCGACTTTATTCTTTTCGCCGAACACCCGGTCGATGAGTTTTTCCCAGACATACTCAAAACGATCTGTTCCAAAATAGAACTGCTTCTCCTTTGTTTTTTCGTCCATATACTCAAGCATTGCAATCATCGACTGAAATAGCCGCTTATCTTTGTCGTTGAATGTATTAGCGAGCTTTTCCCGCAGGAGCATTAGGAACATCTTGTTATTACGGGGAATTGTAGGTTTTTCGGGCAAGTACGGTGTGAAAAGCCAGCCGAGCTTGACGAAGCTCTCGTATACGCAGAACTTATGAATCTGCGTTATCATATTCCTGTCGTTAGGCGCGGACACGCGGACGATGTAGTCGATATACGCGGGTGTGCCGTTTGCCTGAATCAGCGGGCGCTTGTTCCGCAATGTTCGTGCCCAGTCATATTTACCACGGTCGCCATTCTTGTATTGAGCCTCTTTCTCAGTGTAATAGCCGTTTTGCTCCATAAAGTAGTTAATGACTTCCATATAGGCGTTTATTGGGAAATCTACTGACTGCGGGGCTTCAAACTTCTGCATCTGAAGTATCCTATCCTTGCGGTTGGTAAACTCAGCAAGCACAGAAATCAAGTGCAGAATATCCTGCCGCAAATCTCGCTCCGTTTCGGGCAGTCTATAGCCGATGGGAAAGTAGACCATCGCGTTGTCTGCGTCAGCCTTAATGCCCACGAAACGGTCTCCATCCTCGTTTTTATTCACATGGCAGCGCGCGGTTAGTTCCGCCAGTACGTCCATATCGGCTCACCGCCCTTCACAACTATTCATCATCCGCCGAAAGCAACGCAGTAACTACATCTTCTTTGAAAATAGAAAAACGGGCGTTGCCCTGCGATTCGCGGAATTTGAGGACGATTTGCTCGAGACTGATATACTGCCCCGTCTCGAAAATATCCTCGCGGGAAAACTTGAACGCATCGTCCCAAAGGTATTTGAGTATTTTTTCGGGAAACCGTCGGTTTTGCATTGCGGCGATGCGCCTTTTATCAGGGGTGGCCGCCGCGTCGGCTTCCTTTGCGTCGTAACGAAGATCCGCTTCACGGACAAAGAACGCACCGAGACGCTTATCCTCCGAGGACGTAACACGCACATTTTTCCTGAGTATGATGGAGTTCATTGCTGTGTTGAACCGTCTCCAAGTGACATCCGTATCCAAAATCTTACTATCTGCATATGTTACTTTACCCAGGTCGTTTTCAATCATCCGCATACTCCACCTGCGCTGGAACGCAGTGTCGAGCGTGAAGACGTTCTGGTCAGAAGTATTCATCGTGCCGATGATTGACATATTCGACGGAATCCGTACTTTGCGCGTAGCGTCTCCATAGACTATTCGAGCAATGTCGGCGTTGGATATGCCGTACTCACTTTCCCCGCTGTCAACGCGGTCAAGCAGCTGAAATACCTCGCCGAATATCGCCGCAGCGTTGCCGCGATTGATTTCCTCGATTATGAGATAGTATTCTTCGCCGGGATTTTTATAGGATTTTTCAAGCAAACGGGTAAACGGACCCGCCGTAAACTCGTAGCTAACGTTGCCCTCTGTGACATTTGGTAGAATCTGTCCAACGAAGTCGGAATATGTATAGTCAGGGTGAAACACAAGCCGCTCCATACGGTTTTCGTCATTACAGTACTGCTCCCCGATGGTGTAGCTCTTACCCGAGCCGGGAACTCCGTACAGGATTACATTCTTACCACCTGTAGCTCGCGGCACTTCAGCGGTGCCGACTTCTGGTGTGGGCGCATCACCGGCAACTTCAAACTGCAGCTCGGTAGAGATGATGTGTTTCGCATTAGTCAGACTGAGGTAAGCATCGACTCGCTTCTGATATGCCGCGAGCCTATCTTCCTCGTCGTCAGCTATAGTAACGCCTTTCGTGTTGCTGTACGATAAGAACGGATTCATCCTCTCCGACAGCGTGGATTTCAAAATCCTTAGCGGACCCTTTGACTCCCGCGTATCGTTTATGTCTACGGCTTCGCCACCAGTGAGCAATTTCGCGTATACGCTGTTCATATTGAAAATAATATCGCGTTCGCCGTCAGCAAGTTTGTACACAGCTTCTTCCGAGAGACAAACGAGCAGTTGAAGCAGTGCGGTTATAAACCTGGTTTGCGTACCCACAGTGCCTAATCCAAGCCACGCGAGCAAGACTCTCGAATATTGCTCGTCGTCGGATGAGAGAAGCAAGTCAAGAACGTCCATATTTTTTGTAAAGTACAGCCGCTTATCATAACGCTTGCCGCCGGTGCGTTCAAAGCTGTTCGCCATGTTTCCGACAAACTTTACTTTTGCCAACCGCCATACAAGTTCGAACGCAACAATCAGCGATTCAAGCTGAGACTTGAAAAGCTGATTATCATTTACACGCTCAAGAAACTGCTCATCGGTAATTCCTGAGCCAGAGTAAATGGGGCGGTATTTATCAGTAAGCCGTGCGGCGAGGTCGTCGGCGATTTCTATCGTATCGCCGACTTGTTTTGAGTATGCAATTTCGGCGGGAGAGTTCGACGCCCGCCATATCATCATCAACAGACCCAGCGTAGCTTTAACGTCGGGCAGGGATGACTTTATTCCCAGCTTCAAGTCCACATCCGGATATCTTGCCATATTGTCAGGTCTGAGCATTTGTAGCCCCTCCTATTTGAATATCGTCCATTATGACCGTGGCTAACGCCTTGGCAAGCAAGGGAGGCACGGCATTTCCCACTTGCTTCATCTGCGAGCCTTTCGTTCCAATGAATTTGAAAGTATCAGGGAACGATTGTATCCTCGCGGCTTCACGAACCGTTATTGAGCGGTGCAGGTATGGGTGGGTGAACTTTCCGGACGAAGGGGTGTCAAATCTTGTCGTAATTGTAACCGATATTTCGTCTTTACCCATCCGTGTCCAAGTGCCGCTGTAAATCGACTTCGTCAAATGTTCCTCTGGCAAGAATTCTTTACCGCTGTTCGGGGGAATCAGCTTCAGCCGCTCAATAGCCAAGATGGAATGCGCGGTTGATATATGGTTATACAGCCTTTCACTTCCGGTGCGCAAATGTTTCTGATATCTGCTTTGCGGCTGAATGCGGTATTCTTCGCATTCAGAACCTTCGCCGGAGTTATGGTATGCCAGGTCGCTTATTGCGTCCCAGATTGTGACCGTGTAGCTTGACGACACCGGCATCTGCAACGGCCAATCGCCGAGCTTACCGATTATTACGGCACGCCTACGGTTCTGCGGTACGCCGTAGTCTGCGGCGTTCAACGTGTCGCTCACCAACGCGTATCCCTTCGCCGTAAATAGCTCGTAAACTTCTCTCTTGAAATAGCCGTTTTCGGCGGTCAGGAGGTTCGGCACGTTCTCCATTACGAAATAGCGCGGACGTAAATAATCGACAACGGAGACAAAGTACTTGAACAGGAAATTTCTCTCGTCATTTATTGTCTTGCGTTGCCCTTTCTGTGAAAATCCTTGGCATGGCGGCCCGCCTATGACGATGTCGACCTTCCCGCGATATTCGAAGAATGTATCTCCTAACGGCAAATCCTTTATATCAGCTATAATCATTTTCGTGTTCGGATGATTTATTTTATATGCTTCTGCTATGGACTCGTCATATTCGTTCGCAAGCACTACATCGAAGCCCGCCAGCTCAAATCCCAAGGAAAGCCCGCCGACCCCCGCGAATAAGTCAATCACTGTCGGCTTCATTTCTGCACCTCATGTATACGGCGTGTCGCCATCTGAAAATAATTCTTGCTCAGTTCCACACCCGTAAAGTTTCGATTATTCTTTTTTGCGGCGACACCCGTACTGCCACTACCCATAAATGGATCGAGAATCATATCGCCCTCGTTTGACAGAACTTTTATAAAAAACTCCATCAGCGCGACGGGCTTCTGTGTCGGGTGTTTCCCGTGCTTACGCTCGCCGTTTGCGGCGACGCCCGTTTCTACGAAATCATGCAATACCTTGCCGTCGTTATTAAAGGTGCCTGTCCGCTTGCCGTATGTAAAGTATACCCAGGCTTCGGTGGAGTTCACAAAATGAAGGTTCATATTGCGCGGCATAGGGTTCGTTTTATGCCAGATGCCTGTGGTTTTGTAATACAGTTTATGGCGTTCGGCGATGCGAATGAGCGTCTCTACCTTAATTATAGACATAAAGACGACCATTGCGCCGCCTTTTTTCAATACCCGTGCGGCTTCCTCGAAGAAGCCGTCCATCGACTTCTCCCAATCCTCTACGCTCAAATCATCCCAACCCGCTGCGCCAAAAAAGTTGTCGCGCATCTTCTTTAGGTTAGTGTCCCTGCCTTTCATAAAGTTGCCAAGGTTATATGGCGGGTCGGTCAAGATAAGGTTGGTCGTGTCGTTTACAAGCCGCTTCATAGCGACTATGCAGTCCTCGTTATATAAAATTGAATCAGCCATAGTTCATTCCTCGTTTCCTCAGATATTCGCGTGTATGAGTTATGACCGATTGTCCAGTTCCACCTCGACAATATCGCTCAATTGGCATCTCAACTCATTGCAGATGCGTACTAGCACATTTAAGGACACATACTCGTTCTTCCGCATCTTTGAGAATGTGCTGGGTGCAATTTTAGCGGCGGCGTACAGCGCGGATGCTTCCATATCGTCATCAATGAGCCGCTTCCAAAGCCGTTTATAATTAACTCCCATCATTTGTCACCTTCCCTGCAGGCTGTTCTAATAAGGGCATGAATCCTCAGGTAAATTATAGCACTTTTGTTTCGAGAAGTCCATGTTAATTTTGATTAATCGAAATCAGTGCGTTTGCACCTTTGCCTGTTTGCGAAGGCGGTGCGCCCGTTGCGCGGCTGCGTTTCGGCAGGAATGCTCACAATACTTACGTTTTGACGATGTAGTGTTGACCAGAAACGACCTGTCGCAGCTTGGGTTGGTACACTTGCGGTAAAGCTCGACGCCAGGTCGCATAAAAAATATTGAAACATATATGCCTGTGAGCATATCCTGTATCTCCCATGCAGGCGACATCGTTTCGACATCGTATTGCGGGCGCATGCCATACAGATTATGGCGAATCTCGTCGCGCACGGTAATCTTCGCCATCTCAATCAGCGACTCCTTCATCCTGTCATCGAAGTTAGCCACATAGTGGGCTTTGACATTTTCGTCGGCTTCATAATACTTAACATCACCCGTCGGCGTGAAAGCCTTAACAACAGCGATTAAATGTTGAAAGTGAAAGAGGAAGTCAACCATGCCACGAAGCTCCGGCGATAAAAGCGGAGCGTTGCAATACAGCCTTGCAATGTCTTTATACAACTGCGATTGGGCGGCACCGGGGGTAGCAGTGTCAAAACCACCGACTATGTTGCTATATTCCTCGACGTTAAGCTCAAACGCCGGTCTGAAGATTGTGTCGTGAATAATGTAATTATCCGCATCATACGGGAGAGAAGCCGGATCCGTTTGCGGCAAAGCGGAAGCCTTGGCGAGCTCAGTAAACAAGGCATGTTCGCAGGTCGGGAATGGCTGACCGCCGAAGCATTCAAACATCAATAAAACCGGGGGAGTAAGCTGTAGATACAGTGTCAGACCGAGTATCCGCCTATAGTCTTTCCTCGCTTCACCAAGCACACTGATTAATCGGATGGTAGCCTTGACGCGGTTTATCAAATCGTGTAGCGGCTCAACTTCGATAGCTTCATATCCGTCTGTGCTTACCGGGAAAAAGAATCCGTATTCCTTAAAGAATGTGAACAACTTCTTTGTATCGCCGTCGGGGATCGACAGCAATTCCGTGAGGATACGCTCGCTATTTATCGCACCAGTTTTTGCAAGACGCACCATGCCCTTGTTTGGCGCAAAAGCGAACCTAACCGGGCTGTCCGCAAGACCTTGAATCTTGACGGTCTCTTTGATAACGCCCGGCCTAACGTTCTCGATATCTGTTACACAGTCGCATGCATAGCTGTCGAATGTGAACAGATTATCTGTGAATGAGAAAAATTTTTCATTTGGGATGTTCATGATCGCATCCTCCACAACAGTAAATAATCAGATTCATAAGTGTATCTACCATAAAAATCTATCAGTAAGATTTTTAATAGTTATACACCACATTATACATCGAATATGTAATATACTCAATAATATATATCGAATAATTTAATGTAAGTAATTGAGTTTTTGACAGATATGCTTATTTTCATTCTGAATTTAAACTGGTATCAGCAAAGGGACAACCCTTCAGCTGATACCTTTTTTATTTTCGAGAAAGGAGGATGCTCTGAACATGAAAGAAGTCAGGAATCACAACAGGAAGCGCGTCGGTAAAACTTTCTTGCAATATCAATACTCATGAATATACCCCCTGTAGAATTAATTTTGAGATCCAACCGCTAATGCAATATTGTGTTTGGCAGGTTCAGAAAAACCAAGCGAAACCCGAATCGCTCGCTCTATGGTTTGCATTGTTTGCTCGTCTAGGCTCGCGATACGGTACTGCAACCTGCGCTTGTCTATCGTACGGATTTGCTCAAGTAGTACTATCGCGTCCTGGTTTAACGTTTTCGGTGGGACCTTAATGTGCGTCGGTATATGACAACGTTTGATCCGAGATTTGACACTCCGCACGGCTAAAGCCGTGGGATTCTCGGGTGTGTACCGCGATACATTTCTGCTCGCTTAAACCCCAAGTTCAGGGCTGTATCAGCAGCCCATCCTAGACCAGAGCGTATTAGCTGTCT
>Ga0209316_100607_pt1 | contig 10311 bp, 9 predicted proteins | sample 3C3metaG_FD_184150 | JGI IMG/M metagenome (GOLD analysis project Ga0209316, IMG submission 184150) | Freshwater bacterial and archeal communities from Indian Creek, Illinois, USA - 3C3 metaG (SPAdes) (version 3) | ecosystem: Environmental > Aquatic > Freshwater > Unclassified | place: USA: Indian... | reverse complement strand
TTGAATTATCGATTTCATCTGGCCGCGGCACTTTGACGCTCTGTCGTGCATGGCCAACAATTTTTTTCGCCTACCCTTGCGCACGAGATGCGGCCAGCTAAAACGGCAATTGCTCTTCACTTTCGATTTTGCGATGGCGAGTCATTAAATCATGCACGGCCTCACGTGGATTGCGCCCGGTAAAGAGAACCTCATGCAAAGCTAGAGCTATGGGCAGATCTACCTCGTATTCCCTAGAGAGTCTCTTTGCCGCCTTGGTCGCATTTATCCCTTCGACCACTTGCGTCGTTTGTTGCAACACAGATTCGAGAGACTGCCCCTGACCTAGAGCTAGCCCAGTACGGCGATTGCGGCTATACTGGCTGGTGCAAGTAACAATGAGGTCACCCATGCCTGACAAACCAGCAAATGTGGAAGGATGCGCCCCCATAGCCTTCCCCAGACGCACCATTTCCGTAAGCCCGCGAGTCATCAAGGCCGCTTTCGCGTTATCACCATAGCCGAGCCCTTCCGCTATACCAGCCGCCAGGGCATAAATGTTTTTCAAAGCACCTCCTACCTCCACACCCACGATGTCAACGCTGGTGTAGATGCGGAGGAAGCTGGTCATGAGCACATCTTGCACCACAGACCCCACTTCCGGATGGGTGGACGCTGCCACAGAGGCAGCCGGAAGCCCCTTAGCGATCTCTAGGGCATGATTAGGGCCTGAGATAACGGCCAGGGGGTACTGAGGGCCTAAAGTATCACCTAGTAGCACTGACAGGCGCGTGCCAGAGGTTAGATCAAAGCCTTTGGCAGCATTAAGGATTATTGTTCCTGGTTTAAGATGGGGCTTAAGAAGCTGTGCGGTCGTCCCCACATAAGTTGAGGGCGTGGCCAAAATCACTAACTGACAGTCTGCGAAAGTGGCGAAGTCAGCCACGGGCACGATATTGTCTGGCAACATAACACCGGGCAGGTAGAGCTCATTCTTACGCTGCACGGCTATCTCTTCACGCAACTTCGCTTCACGCACCCAAAGATGGACACTTTGACTATTAAGCGCTGCTACCTTGGCCAAAGCGGTTCCCCAGCCACCGGCGCCAACAACTCCAATGCGGCGATTATTGCTATCCATGCCGACTACTCCTTCTTTTTCGCCGTAAGAACTATGGGTGTACCGACAAAAGGATAGACAGCCCGCAAGCGATTTTCGAGGAAACGTTTGTAACTAAAGTGCAAAAGCTCAGGATCATTGACAAAGAGTAAAAATGTAGGCGGTTCTACGCTAGTTTGCGTGACAAAGCCAATCTTGAGACGTTTCCCCCTCTCAGAGGGGGGGGGAGTAACCAAGGTTGACTCAAGTATTAACTCCATCAGCGCGCTCGTGGTAACTCGTTTGCGTTGTTCCACGCGCACCGCGTTGACCAGCTCCAAGATCTTTTGTACCCTTTGCCCGGTCTTGGCCGAAACGAAGATGACGGGCGCATAGTCGGCAAACAAGAGCTCTGCCTTCAGGTTCTTGGCGAAGCGGTCTGCCGTCTTGTCGTCCTTTTCTATTAAATCCCATTTATTGACCACATAAATCAAGCCTTTGCCCCTCTCATGGGCATAGCCAATAATCTTCTTGTCTTGTTCAAGTATGCCCTCGGTGGCGTCAACAACCATGAGGCAGATGTTGGCCTTGTCCACTGCGCGCAGGCTGCGGACAACACTGTAACGTTCAAGGTCTTCTCTGACCTTGGACTTTCGACGCAGCCCAGCAGTGTCAATGATTACATACTTATGGTTATTTCGCTCAAAATACGTGTCGATAGCGTCGCGTGTCGTGCCTGGGATGTCGCTGACGATTACCCGATTTTCGCCTAAAATACTATTCACAAGGGATGATTTTCCTACATTAGGTCTCCCCATCACGGCAATTTTCACGACATCTGTGCCGTAGACTGTTTCTTCCTCTGGCGGCAAAGCTGAGACTATGGCGTCAAGAAAGTCACCCAAATTTAGTCCATTAGCGGCCGAAATAGGGAGAGGGTCACCTAAGCCCAAAGTGAAAAAGTCGATGGCATGGGGAAAGAGGTTTGGGACGTCGAGCTTATTGACGACCAATAGCACCGGTTTCTTGGTGTTACGCAGTAGCTGCCCCACTTCTCTATCAGCGGTCGTGACCCCCTGTCGACCATCAACCATAAAAATAATAAGATCGGCCGCCTCCACAGCAAGCTCCGCCTGATAACGCATCTGGTGAAACAGGGTGTCTTCACCCCCGAAAGTAATCCCACCGGTGTCAATAAGTGTAAAGCGTTTGCCAAGCCATTCTACATCGGCGTAAATGCGATCACGCGTGACGCCTGGGGAATCTTCGACGATAGAAATGCGCTGCCCCACAAGGTAATTAAACAACGTTGACTTGCCCACATTGGGCCTACCCACAATCGCAACATATGACATGATCAATCACTCCTCTAGACCCAGGGTACGTCTCACTAGATCTCCCCCCGTAGTCGGACATATGGATATAGTTACTGCCGGAAAAGCTGCCTGTAAATCTTGCACCGTTTGGTCGTCTAAGAACCGACCGTCACGCAAGGTTACATCTGGAATAAGAACCAAGGTCGAGGGCACAATTGTGGCCTCGCGCAGGGCCCTCTCTATGTCTTGACCGCCCAGCAGCCCGGTGACGGTTACTCCTCCCCCAAACAGGAGGTTAGGAACTGGCAAGACATCCACCCACACATGGTGGCGGGCGTTAATGTCATATTGTAGGCGCTTTAGTGCTGAAAAAGAGGCCTGGCCGGTAATCCACAACACCTTTTTGGGGGCCAGCCGACGGCGTCTTAAAGTGGACAGTGCCTGCCGAAACTCATCATGAAAGAGGCGCGCCAAACCAACTCCATTCTCGAGCTGAGGATAGTCATCATAACTGCGAGCGAGAGGAAAATCAGTTTCTGCCAAGATGTAAAATTCATCTGCAGCATAGACCATGGTGCGCCCAAACTTGCGGCGGCAGCGTGCTCTATACTTTTCGAGTATTTCAAGCACTGCTCGCGCGCTGTCCTTGTCGTAGCCACGCAGCGTAGTCAAACCATGGCGATGAGCGGTCAGCCCAACCGGCACTACAGCGATTGACTCAACCCCAGGGTGGAGCAGCAGCAAATCATCTAGGCTCCGTTTCAACTCTAAACCGTCATTTAGGCCGGGAACGAGCACTAATTGTACGTGCACAGCAATGCTACGCTCGACAAGCTCCGATAGTTGCCCCATAACATTGGCCGCTTCCGGATTGCCCATGAGAAGAACGCGCAGTCTTGGATTCGTCGTATGTACGGAAACATAGATAGGGGAGATACCCTCCTGCAAAATGCGCTGCCATTCCTCACTTGTAACATTGGTGAGAGTGACAAATGAACCGTAGACAAGAGACAGCCGATAGTCATCATCTTTAATATAGAGCGAGCTTCGCAGCCCCTTGGGCATTTGCCGCACAAAACAAAATTGACAGTTGTTCGTGCATGTCCTGAGTTTGTCAAGGGTGGGCGAAGTGAACTCAACCCCGATGTCTTCCCCCGACCGATGTCGTACTTTAATGCGCTTCTCTTCACCTGCTGTAGTCACAGTGAGATTCATGGTGGAGAAGGCTAGAGCTTGCTTCCACTGAATTATATCCCTTATCTCACCGTCATTGACATGGGTGACCACCATTCCGGGCCGTAAGCCTGCCTTATCGGCTTGAGAGCCTGAAACTATATTAACTATTTCGCCCACACTAAGCCTCCACATCAACCTGTACATGCCACATTATCCCCTACCTACAGTAAGGCGTCAATCCCTGCGCCTGTTGCTGTCGCCACGTCAAAGCAAAAAGACACGCCGTTTCTAAGCGGCGTGTTGATTTGGCAAAGGGGAGTTATTGCTTATCTTTTTCTTTGAGCAAGTCTCCGAATTTGTCACCCAAAGTAACTTTACTCTCCTCACGGTAGCTCTGGTTGCGGTCGTCACGGCCGCGCTTGTCGCCGCGCTCACGACGCTCCCCTTTTTCGGGGCGCTCTGTCCGTTCCACACGGGGACGATCAATCGCATCCTTGATAGAGAGGCTGACGCGGTGCTCGGCTGGCACAATCGAAAGGATCTTCACTTGTACTTCTTCCCCTGGCTTAACCGCATCTTCTGTTTTCTCCACACGTTCATGCGAGAGCTGAGAGATGTGAACTAGGCCTTCAATGCCGGGCGCAATCTCGACAAAAGCGCCGAAGCTAGCGGTGCGCACTACCTTACCAGGCACGACAGAGCCGGCGGTGAAATGGTCACCGATTTTGTTCCACGGATCGCCTTCACCCTGCTTGATACTGAGCGAAACGCGGCCCTTTTCGCGGTCTACACCGAGCACCTTCACGCGCACGGCTTGACCTTCAGTGAGCGCTTCAGAAGGGTGGGTTACGCGCTGCCAAGCGATCTCGGAGACATGAACTAAACCATCAATACCCCCAAGGTCGACAAACGCGCCAAAATCGGTTAAGCGCTGTACAACGCCATCACGCAGGCTGCCTATGAGAAGTGAATCCCAAGTTTTTCCCTTAATTTCCTCGGTCTTTTTCTCGATGGCTTCCTTGCGCGAGACTACTACCCTACGTCGTGCCTCCTCGATCTCCTTGACAACGATCGAAACAGTCTGCCCAACATACGAGGCTAGGTCTGGCACATAGCGGAGATCAACGTGTGAGGCCGGCATAAAAGTTTTCACGCCAAAAACCTCAACCATGACGCCGCCTTTTACGGCCTCTAAAATTTTGCCTTGCAGAATCTTGCCGGACTCGCGAGCAGCCGCGAGGTCCTTCATGCCCTGCTCTTCGACCACGCGACGGCGCGATAGCAATACTTTGTCTTCTTTGGAGTCAATGCGAATTACTTGCGCCAAAATAGTATCGCCTACTTGGCACAATTCCATCGGCTCGCGGTCGGGGTCATTGCTCAGTTCATTTTTGGCTATGTATGCTTCCGACTTCTGGCCGATGTCAACACTGACTCCTTCGGCGTCCACGCTGACCACTTTGCCTTCGACCAACTGACCGCGTTTTAAATTAGGGAAGCTGCTTGACTCCTGTGTGATAGTTTCCTCAACTACCGCTTCTTGTTCTGGTAAACCTTTATTTTCCATGTTCTCCATAGCAACGACGACCTCCTTAATGATCCATGCAGGGGTGGACGCACCCGCGGCAATACCGACGCGATTGGCCGCAATGAACCAATCCCGTTCGAGCGCGTCAGGGCTCTCGACTTGGTAAGTGGGTGTGCCCCCCGCCCGACATATGTCGGCCAAATTTCTGGTGTTAGCACTATTGTTCCCGCCCACAATTACCATTATATCTACTTCTCTGGCCAATTCATAGGTTGCTTGCTGCCTTTCTTGCGTAGCCCGACAAATAGTTTCTACTGGGGTGACTATCTTCCCCTGTTTCTGCAACCATTCTATCACAGTCTGCCACAAAACGGGAGAGGCAGTTGTTTGGGCCATTACCGCCACTTGCTCTTGGAGTTGCAGCGCCAGAAGATCATCTATGCCGCGCACGACAAAGGGTAGTCCTCCCGCATGGGCCAGCACGGCTTCAATTTCGGGATGTGCACTATCCCCTACGATTACCACGTCTAAGCCAGCATGAACGGCCTTAACGGCCTCCCTCTGCAAACGCAGAACATGGGGGCAGGTCGCGTCAACGATTTTAACCCCTAGCTCACACGCGGTCTTATAGACTGCAGGCGACGCACCATGAGAGCGGATCAGCAAGGTACTACCGCTCTGCACTTCATCTAATGTAATCTGCCTTAAACCATTATTTGTTAGCTTTTGTACAATAGCTGGGTTATGGACCACTGGTCCCAAAGAGAACCCGCGCTCCTCGGCCACTCTCTCGGCCATGACGATGGCGCGTTCTACCCCGCCACACATGCCTGTAGGTTTTACCAAGAAAATTTTCATCGCAGAGAATCCTTTAAAGCCTTGATGTGGTCCATTAAGGCGGTAGTGGCTGTGGCCCTGTCGTAGGGGGCAGGGCACAGTGTATTTAGTTCAATTGGCTCACCGATGAGCACCTTGATTTTCTGTCCAAATCGGTACTCGCCTGCGATGGCCGCAGGGATAATAGGCACCCCAGCCTTCTCTGCCAACATAGTGACGCTGCTATTAAAGGGGGCAATTTCGCCAGTCTTACTGCGCGTTCCCTCAGGGAAAATACCAAGCAACTCTCCCCCCTGCAAGATCCGCAAGCTTAGTCTAATGGCTTGCATATCGGCACTGCCCCGCTTCACGGGGAAGGCCCCTGCCATGCTCGCTAGGTATCCCACCAGCGGCCAAGAGAAGAGCTCTGCTTTGCCCATGAAACGAATTGGCCTCCTAACAGCCAAAGCGATTAAGACCGGGTCGAATAAATGTATGTGGTTAGCGCAGACGATCGCGCCCCCCGACACAGGCATTCTTCCTCTGCCAACTATATCTATGCGGTAGAGAATACGGAGCAGTAAGCCGGCGAGAAAGCGCAGTATTTTATAGCCCATATTGCTTCCTCGCCACAATCTCTAAAATTTGCTGAATAACTTGATCGATGGGCAGGTCGGTTGTATCCACGATAATAGCATCAGCGGCAGGCTTAAGAGGTGAGACAGCCCGATGGCTGTCAAAATGGTCGCGCTGTTCAATTTGCTCCACCACCTGCGCCAAATCCACTGTATGCCCGAGGGCTTCTAGCTCTCTCAAGCGTCGCCTCGCCCGCTCTCTCGGGTCGGCTACGAGAAATATCTTTACTTGGGCCTGGACGAGCACAGTTGTGCCAATATCTCGCCCATCCATGACAATTCCGCCGCTGGCGGCCAGATGTTGTTGCTGGCGCACAATAACATCGCGCACCGCGGCATGGCTAGAAACCATTGAGACAGCGGCATTTACCTGTGGCGTGCGTATCTCATCGCCTAATACCTGACTAGCTAGGGTTAGTTCAGAATTGGCATTAAGGTTAAAATCTAAACTCAACGCGAGCGCATTTAAGGATTTAGCATCTCCTAAATCCAAGCCTTTCTCTAGCGCCAGCCAAGTCAGTGTGCGGTACATCGCACCAGTATCAAGATAACGTAAACCCATAGTCTTGGCCACCGTCTTGGCGACGGTACTTTTACCAGCCCCTGCGGGCCCATCTATAGCAATATTGATATTCCAGAAGACGCTCACCCCCACCAAATCAGGCCGCAGTCCCACAGCACCACGCAAATAAATATGCTTAACCATGGCGCGCGGAAGTTCTTTTTCTAACAAAAACATTACTCTTATGCACAGCAGCGGCGCACCTGCTACCGCTAATTCTTGGGCACCCAGCAAGGGTACAGTGGTAAGCCCCAGCGCCCGTGCCGCCTCAGCCGGAAAGGCTGCGTCTATATCGGGGGTTGCCGTAAACATTATATTGACGATTTCTGCCTCATGAACATTATTTTCTCGTATAATTCCGTGCAGCAATTCCTGGGTGGCCTCCAGGATGTGTTCACGCGTGTTTTGCTGGCAAGTTGTCGCCCCTCTGATGGCAATAATATTCTTCACCCACTCTTAATATCTAGTGCTCGTACTGCTTGTTACTGCTTCCTAGGCCGCTTTCGTTCGTTAGTTCTCTCTCGCGGCGGATTCTCCTGCCACTGCACCCGTACTCCAGGCAATTTGCAGGTTATAACCACCCGTGTAGGCATCCACATCAAGAATTTCTCCCGCAAAGTAAAGCCCACTCACAAGTTTCGACTCCATGGTACGCGGGTCTACCTCACTAGTTTTGACTCCGCCGGCTGTAACTATGGCTTCCGCTAGTGGACGTTGCCCCACCACCGTCAGCTCGAGATTCTTAAGCATAAAGCTCACTCGCTCAAACTGTTCCTTGGTAATTTGGCTGACCTGGCGGTCGTGAGGAATTTGCGCTAGCTTTACAAACACAGGAATCAAGGATGCAGGCAGCAAGTCGCTCATACTGTTGCCGAAAAACTTTCTCCCTGCCTGGGCAAAATCGCGCCGTAGGCGAGCCTCTACCGCCTCCTGCGTCAGGGCAGGCTTGAGGTCTAGGCGCAGGACGACATGGCCCTGCATCAGATCTTTCCTAAGGTGGCTGCTCAACGAAAGGACTATCGGACCACTAATACCAAAGTGAGTAAAGAGCATTTCGCCAAACTCCCGCCCAGAAGGCGCGATGAGCTCTACATTCTTGAGGCTCAAGCCTTGTACATCCCTCACCCAAGTCTCGGCCACTTCCAGGGGGACAAGAGCGGGCCACAGAGGCACAATCATGTGGCCAAGTGATGCCGCAAATTTGTACCCATCACCCGAGGAGCCTGTACGGGGATAGGAGGCCCCTCCCGTCGCCAAGACAACTGAATCTGCTTTTATTGTCCTGATGCCCCCGCTACACTCTACAGTAAAGGTGCCATTTGTTGACTTGTTGATACTTTGCACGCGTGTATCCATGTACATCCGTACCCCAAGTCGTATCAGTTCGCCATGCAACTGTTGAATCACTTCGTGCGCCGAGTCACTAGCCGGAAAGACGCGCCTGCCTCTCTCCGTAGTGAGCCTAATACCTATGCTCTCAAACAACTCCATGGTCGAGCCGCTGTCTAGATAATTAAAGGCGCTATACAAGAAACGCCCATTAGTCGGTACATTGCTAACCAACTCTTTGACGGTGCAAGCGTTAGTAATATTGCAGCGCCCCTTGCCGGTAATGGCGAGCTTGACGCCAGGGCGATGGTTTCTTTCGATTATCGTCACCCCTGCTTTAGCCCTAGCGGCAAAGAGCGCGGCCATCATGCCCGCAGCTCCGCAACCGACAACAACAATGTCCTTAGGCATCACGAGCCTCCTCTGTGGCACGCCATAGTCGGGCTACCTCCTCCCCCGACAAAAAGCGATACGATCCCAGCGCTAGGCTCCCCAGCGTCAGCGGACCTACTGCCAAACGTTGCAGAAACACCACTTCATGGCCCACTACCGCGCACATGCGCCGAATCTGCCGTTTTCGCCCTTCAAAGATCGTCAGGAGAAAAGATGTAGTTGTTGACTTATGGGTGAGCCCCTCTAGCAGGGCGGGTGCCGTGACTCCATCGTCAAGCAAGACACCTGACTTAAGGGCTAAGACAGCCGCAGAAGCAACATGCCCGATAACCTCCACTAAGTAAGTCTTGGCAATATGGCTTGAAGGATGCAGGAGCCGATGGGTAAGGTCACCGTCATTAGTGAACAGCAACAAGCCTTCGGTATCTTTGTCTAAACGACCAACAGGGAACACCCGCACCTTGATGTCCGTTAACAGATCCATCACCGTCATTTTGGCATGTTGGTCCTGCTTGGTTGTTACATATCCGCGTGGCTTGTTGAGCATAAGGTAGGTCAATTTTTCCGGCAGAGATAGTGTCTGTCCATCGACCACGACCTTATCTCCCTCCGCAACCTTGGTGCCGAGAGCGGCCACCTGGCCATTGACTGTAACTCTGCCGGCCACAATCAGCTCTTCCGCCCCCCGCCGTGAAGCCACCCCGTGCTGCGCTAGGACTTTTTGCAGGCGCAACATCATGAGGGGAGCGCCAGGACTTGGGACATATCAAAAAATCCGGCCTCTTTTCCCGCAATGAAGCGAATGGCGCGCAAAGCACCCTGCGCGAAGGCCTCGCGTGACTCGGCCTGATGGGTCAGGGTTATGCGCTCACCCAGCGCTGCAAAGTGCACTTGGTGTTCTCCGACAACTTCGCCAATGCGCAGGCTATGACAGGGTACGTCCCGACCGATGAACTCAAGCAAGCGCTTGGCTGTGCCACTGGGGGCATCTACTTTGTGGCGGTGATGAATTTCCACTACTTCTACCCCATAGTCTGGCCCAAGTTGCCTAGAGAGCGCCTGCACAGCGTGAAAAAAAATGTTTACTCCGGGCGCCATGTTAGGCGCATGAACGATGGGTATGTTGTTTGCCGCGCCACGCACGATCTCCCTTTGCAGAGCCGTCAAGCCGGTTGTACCGGAGACAAAGGCACAAGATCCCTTTTCGGCCATCGCCAAAGCCCGTAGGCATGTCTCTGGGGAAGTAAAGTCTACCAGCACATCTACTGCCGTCAAATCAAGTTCGTCCACGGGCACTACCTGCAGTGTCCGCCCAAGGCCTAGCATTTGACCACTAAGGGGATGCGTTGCTTGCTCTGCGGCCGCTATGACCACGATATCCTCAGTCTGATTGATCAATTGTGCAATCAGCGACCCCATCCTGCCGCCGATACCTACAATGCCTACCTTTATCAACTCTGCACCACCCTTCCCCTACT
>Ga0209316_100605_pt1 | contig 10349 bp, 7 predicted proteins | sample 3C3metaG_FD_184150 | JGI IMG/M metagenome (GOLD analysis project Ga0209316, IMG submission 184150) | Freshwater bacterial and archeal communities from Indian Creek, Illinois, USA - 3C3 metaG (SPAdes) (version 3) | ecosystem: Environmental > Aquatic > Freshwater > Unclassified | place: USA: Indian... | reverse complement strand
GTCTAAAGACAAGGATTTTTAAAACATTCCTGTCCGAAACTAAGGGTTTTCAAAACAGCTACTGTCTAATCTATAGGGTACACTTTAATTGTAGTGACCATTAAAGTTTTAAAAGTACTCATTTAGACGGGTTTTGAGAACTACAAGTTGAAACAGGGGTTATTTTATATTTAGAAAGGCGTGCCAATATTTAACTTTTATAAGCATTTTTTGTTATATATTCAGGATTAATACGAACTCTGGTTTTCAAATATTTCTTCCATAAATAATTATTTCGCAAAGGATTATTAGCTTCCTGTGTAAATATATTTTGGATATTGACATCTTCAAATAGGAAATAATTCCTTCCTTTTTGAGATCCGAAAAGTGCCAATAAGGCATAATTATAACTTGAGCTGCTGTATATTTCAAAATCTTTTTTTGGAATTCTTTTGACAACTTCTTCAATAGTAAACAGGTCCGGTACATAAACGCCACATTCATCTTCTATTTTCCTAAGAAAATAGGCAAAAAGCTTATCAGCATTTGCCTTTCCTTTTAAGCGATCGTAATCAAAAATCTTTATCTCACCTTGTCGAAGCTGCGTACTGTTCCTTCTTTTTGTAGTATTTTCAATAATGATACCATAATACTCCTTTAATGTTGTTATGTCCGAATAATCCTTGCCATCTGGCCGGTAAAAAACCTTGTCCAAAACCCTAGAAAAAGGTCTTTCTAATGGCAGAAAACTTTTTATATAATTATCCCCTTGTTTTCCCAACCTTACATCCTGCTTAGCAAAGTCAAAGTATTCGCCCGGTTCGTCCAACACACGTAAATCGCCTACTTTCGAGTTGGTTTTTTCAATAATTCTTTGAAATAGGTCCTGTAACTTCAAGATCATTATACTATACTGATCGGCTTGTCCCAATCCCAACTCTTTCTTAATTAACGCTCTTGACTTTATATCAAATGGTATAGCAATATCAGGCAAAAGGATACTTAGCATTTTAAAATGATATATACTCATATCGATATTTAATGCCCTGAATCTATTTAACCAATAGATACTGGTATTATTGTCGCATAATATACAGCTTTTACTTTTCAAAGCATTTGAATAATATGTATCCCAGTTGGTTTTCAAATCTTTTGCTATTGCTACAGCTTCCTTTATTCTTGGAGGTGGGGTATAATTTTCGTTTAGACACTTGAAAAAAGTATTATGCTTTTCAACGTCGATATAAGTCCTGACAAAGCCCTTAATTGCTTCATCAGCATTAGTGTTTGGTTTGATTTTCCAGTGGAATGTGCAGCCATGTTTTTTACAGAAACACTCAGGAGCACATTCACAATTCAGTTGTTCCCATAGTTCAATCAAAGTAACTTGCTCCTGAATAGGATATCGGCTCCTGTTACCAGCAGCAGCTTTATTTGAGGCATCTATTCTCTCTTTAATCTTGTGTAAAGAATTGAGCATAACAAATTACACCTTCGTTTCATACGATAACAGTCACTTATCCCTGGCAATATTAGCACAAACTTTCCTTAAGGAGATGATTTCGCCTTTAAAAGAGTTAAACTTATTCTTTGCTAAGTTTAAAATGGGTCTTACTGACATAATAATCTCCGTTTCCGCTTTTTTTAATTCTGAGAATGAACCATTAAATTCCCAAAATGACAACGATAAATTTGCTTCCATCCACGTAGTAAGCCTTTCTTCTCCTTGCGGAGTAAAGGCATAATTTACAAAACGATTATCACATTTTCCAGTATTGCTTCTTGGTATAGGCACTAATTTCAACTGTTCTCGCAACAAAGCGCCAAGAGTTCTTCTGACAGTAGAACTACCTGTACTGCCGCTTTGAAAGTGGGTCTTTTTATCTCTGGATGATTGGCCATCTTCTGTTTTCCCTATATATATTACATCCCCGCTTTTAACATTTTTTTGTGCTGATTCTAAAGGGAAAACATCTCCGGTAAAACCAATAGCATAAATACCTGGCTTGTTGGAAAAAGAAACTATACTTTTATAAGCTACGAGTGTTGTCTTCAGATGTTTAACAACATAGTTGTTAAATTCACTGTTCATAAGACCCCTCTCCCTCTTTGAAAGAAATAAAACCCTACGCTCTAAACTATAAGCGGTTGACACGAGATTGTCCCGAATTTCGTAGAATTTAAGATTTGCGGTCCTAACGATAGTTTTGGCAAACCATTGTTTGGGGAAAACACATTTTACGAAAAGATCCGCTACTATGAAAGTATATCACTTTGGCAAACAAAATAAAAAGGAAAAAGTAAAGGGTATTTTTATCATGCCATTAACACCGATTCGGCGCTAAAAGCCACAGTGGACCCGAGTAACATCGTAAACAGGAAACGATTAGATGCTCTCAGCCCAATCGTGCAGCAGCACGAGTTCGCAATGTTTACTGATTGTTGAATTGCTCATAACGACGTTCAGTACCAAATCCAGCTATAGCTCACGCCAAGGGGAGCATGGGGTTGGATTGATTGACCGACAGTCATTTTTAGATTCTACTCGATGTCGATGGCATATTCATCTAGGTATTAAATCGACAATTTTGATCCACTCAGAACCAAGTAGTTGTTATCAGTATAAAAACACGCAAAGAGGCAGAAAAATTTGAGCAGATCAAAAACAGTGAATATGGCACCAATAAAGTTCACCATTTTAGATTATACGTTATAAAAGACTTGGGTCCAAACCTTTCGGGTTTCTTTTGCAACTGATATGTTAGGCGAAATCTAGCAATTCCATGGAGGAAGTAAAGATGGAAGTATCTCGTAAAGTAATAGGATTTTTTTAGCATCCCCAAGCGATCTTGATAAAGAACGAGCTATGTTTCGAAATATTGTTGTCGAAGTAAATCGATTCAAAGCTGATTCAATTGGAATTCAATTAGAAGCTGTAGGCTGGGAAGACACTTTATCCGAGAAAGGTCGTCCTCAAGAATCAATAGATTAGGATATACAACAATCCGATCTTTTTGTTATGCTTCTCTGGAAACGCTGGGGAACGCCTACAGGGGAGCACAGTTCGGGTTTCGCAGAAGAGTACAAGTTCGCAAAATCTTTGAATGAGAGGACTAATGGGAAACCAATAATTTGGCTTTACTTCCGCGCTGTTCCTGATGACATGCTTGCAGACCCAGGCAGACAATTAAAAAATGTACTAAGGTTTAGGAAAACAATCGAGGAATAAAGGAACTTCTTATATCGTGCCTATGAAAGTTTAGACGATGGGGAAAGATTATTTTGAGAGCATCTCTGCCACTGGATAGATAGGATAAAAATTGTTCGGGACAAATTAGATAAAGAAGATAAGGTACCATTAGGCGCCTCTTCAGAGGAGATTCGGGTAAAAGACCATGTAGTTTTTCTTTCTTAAATTGTGAGTTTGCGATAATATGTCTCTCTCGAAAAGCACTATCAAAGGATGGATATTTTTGAAAGGAATTTAAAGAGATCAATGAAAGGATTACCTTGCTTTCACAATCAAGAAAATTCATAATTCCAGTAAGGCTAGATGATTCTGATATTCCCGATGAACTTAAGGAAATCCATGTGATTGATATTTTTCAAGGTTGGAAGCCGGGAATAAATGGTATAACGAAAAGCATTGTAGAAAACTTATACAATGTATTCTTACAACAGCAAATGATGGAAATCCACAAAATCGAAATACCAATTGAGCATTTGAAAAGTATCACGCAAAAATTGGTAAACGAGGCTATTGAAAAGGCGAACCTTGGACAAATAACCAAGGCAGAAGAGTACTTCGCCATTGCTATCGCCGTTCCAACTGATATAAATGCTCTTAATCTATTTGGGCAATTTCTACTACAAATTGGCATGTTAAGGAGGCCGAGGAGAAATTTAAGCAGATAGAAGATTTCGGTAATAAGACTGGTGATATACTTTGGGTAGAAGTTACCACTGGTAATTTGGGCGCTCTCTACTTAACCCGTGGAGACCTCAAGGCTGTTCCTGAAGAAAGTAAATTTTTGCTTGATGAATTGGGGGATGGAGATCTCATATTCTATATATCATTAAGTTGCGGAATTGATTTTCAATTGCCTGCGAAAAGATGGACGATTAAAACCATCTCCGACAGGCCCTATTTATTTTTATAATACTATGAAAACTGTAAATGTTCTGTACTATTTAGAATCGCAAATAACGAGCGGCTTTTACAGGCGTTTCGATATTTCATTAATACAGCACTGAGACTATGGGTGGTGCTGCAATAAATCAAGTTGGAAAAGAGGTTCTGAAACGTAATACTCAAGCTTAGTTACGGCATTACCAGCCTTGAATGTATTTCGTTTTAACAAAGCACTGCAATCGGAAGTCTGCGCTCAAAAGGGCGGTCGAGTTTCTGCTTGAGCATTTGCTCATATGCAAGTAGTCTAAACCTTACCACTATAGAATCGACTTATTGTTTGTGCAGGGTGGCGTGAAATTTTAATTGATAACAAAGGTTACGATATGATATGATTTTATATGTTCCTTCTATTATTATAAATGAAAAGGGTGCTCCAAAATCAATGTTTCCGTTTTGGTTGAGTTACCAGGCAAGTCTGAAGACTGATGCATTAAAACGCTTGCAGCAGAAAAAGATTCCCTTGTTTTAATACCCGTAGCAAGTTAATAACAGTGTGTGCAGAGGCTTGGATCCAAGAAATTTGTAGTTCTATTTGAATGACGCTAGATTGGTGCCTATGACTTGGGAATTAGCGGTAGCGGTGACTGGGATGAAAAGTACTCGAAGCGCTAATGGAGGTAAAGCAAAATAGAAGAAAAATATCCGCTAAATAGGTTAGAAAAGGGCGGCAAGGCGAGGATTAAATATGGGAAGATTCACCGCCCAAAGATGTACAAGGAACTTTTGAAGGCGAGAATATTAGATGAAGTGGCGTTCAATGCACAAGAGGCGACGAATTAAGAATTAGGAGGGAGTCGGGTTTATGGATTATCTAAGTGAATCAAAGCAGTATATTAGAGAGTTGTCCAGGATTGCAGGTCTTGTAATGGATGAAGATGTCAAACTACATATAGAAGCTAAATGTACAAATAAACAATTACAAATTTTGCATGAAGGGGGGTTTATCGCGGATAAGGAGATTTTAAGAGAATTTTTGCCAGAGGAACAGATTGATTCTATTAAGGTTCAGATGAAAAAAGAATCGACATTAAAAAGAATCGCCATTATGGATGTGTTAGGTATATATAACGCTCAAACTCAAACCATAGTTATTTACGAGGTCTTATGTAAATTAGTCGCTTATAGCTTGAGATGTAATTTGGCAAATTTGATTTCGGTCGTTCTTGCCCATGAGGCGGCACATGCGGTTACCCACTTAGGTGTAGATCACGAGATTATGATTTGGGATAACTTTGAGTTGGCATCAAATAAAGAAAAAGAATTGTTTGCACAAATATATCCTTATAAACTATGGAAAAATAATCCGTCAAAAGATTCGCTATTGGAAACTTTTATGAGGCTAGAGACTAATCAACCTGATATCTATCATGCTTGGAGGATTTTTGAGAACTCGAATTTAAATGAAATCAACAAAGCACTTTATAAAGCTAGGCGTTGTCAACAAGCGTGCGATCAAAGTGATAACCAAAATAATGTTATTATTGAGCGTATTGTCGAAAAAGTTGGGGGATATGCGCCATTAACTGGTGAAGAAATAGCAGACACCATCTCTGATGAGACGGAAATTAATATTATCCCATCAAGTGATAGGGGTTCATGTACACCACTTTTGGTAACTTGTATTGGCACTAACGACAGTATTGAATTAAGAATACTTGAAACACTAAAACATTGTTATGGAATTTGTCCGGAGATTAATAAACGTGTACTTTTTGTTGCAACAAAATGGGATATTTCGGTTTGGAAGAAACACAGGTCTGCGTTTTCTGGTCTAATAGTACAACTTCTGATTATTGGACTTCCTAAAAAAGTTCTAATTGGGGAAAAGGCAGCTGGGTTATTTCCTTGGCAGAACAAGAATAGGAACATTAATCGAAGCCAGGCTGAAAGTATCAAGACTGGAATAAATAATCTATTGAGATCGTATATTCATGGTTTAGAAGCAGAGGTTTATCAAGGACGTGGAAAACAAGATGCGACTGTTTATCTAGACCTCGATTTGAGATCTTTTTCGGGATTAGTAGTAAGAATTGAAATGACAATCAATGGAAACTCACAACTTAACTTGAGGGTCTTCAGACATAGAGGTAGTAGACAGAGATTTGAGTTATGGGTTACATCTAAATCAGTTCAAGCGTTTCTGACAGGGTTCGAATATAGTTTCGATAGACACTTCATTATAATTCATGGGCTGCTGAAAAATTTGCCCGATCGAAAAGTTGTGCATAAATTCGTATCTCTTGTAGTTAAATTATTGCATGTTATGTGATATGAATTCAAGAGGGCACGGTTCAGGCATGATATACTGCTTCACTGTTGGGAACAGGTGCGTTTCTCCTTCTCCAGCAATATACACGATGAGATACTATTAAAGATTGTTTTAGCAACAAGTATTCTGAAGGAGGTTTACAAATGTTTGATGATAAAGCGATGATATTTGACTTACCTGCTGAAAACAGGAGATTAGCTTTAAGGCTCAATGAAGTTGCATGTTGTGGATACGATCTGCAAGGCATCACTCCACTTTTCGGCAGCATAAATGCTGCTATTTATAGTCTCCCACGGGGTAATTACATAGACAAGGCAGTTTTTCGTTTTGGCAAAAATGAACAGGGATCTTTGTTTCGTTGTTGGGATCTTAAGTTGCATGGTATTCGTGATAATGTAAATGAAGAAATGCAAACTTACATTGATTTCGAGAAGACACAAGGGTACAGACTGGCGGATATTATACCTCTAACTGCATTCTCGCCTGATAAACCAGGTCCTGGCAGTATCGGTGTAAGCCTTGTTTTCGAACGTAGAGGAGGTGAGGGTACGGATATAAGTCTAGACAAGTGGTCTTTAAAAGACAATAGAGAGGAATCAGTTTCTGTCCCTTGCCCAGTATTGGGTTGTAAACACTCTGTAGATCGTATGACTAAAAAGGATACCAATTTGGACTCGGATAAAAAATTATTGAACAATTATCTTTGCCCTGACCATAGAATTTACATTTCACCCTCAACATTTGAATATGAAAATCCCTTACAATCAATCTTGTGGCGAACTCCGGCAGATGAGGAAGCATTAAGTGTCGTTCGTATCCCTAACGGCAAAAGAACCTTTTCAAGAATGGGCAGAGAGAATGATGAAGATTCATTGACGTGGAATGTATTTTACTTTCTCGAAAAATATAATCTCCTGGAGCAGTTTTTGAGTGTACACGCGAAAACTCAGTATGGCTACTTTGATAAAAATGTTGAAAAAACAGTATATTGGTCGGTGGACGTGCAGCAAAAGCAGGTATGGCAAGATTTAATACAAGCTCGGAATTGTTTGGGTGAATCTGGATTTAATAGTTCCGAACCGGATTTATTCCTGGTGACGAAATATCATGTGATTTTGTTAGAAGTAAAATTCAAATCAGAAGTTTATACAAAGCACGATGATATTCCTCAATACTATGAAGATGCTGAAAAAAAGCTGCAGGTATTTGCTGTTAGTCTGAAAGATGCTGTAGAGCAATTGGGGTATGAGATGGTAAGGTTTTTTTTGTTGGGTATAGCATTGGAATCTATAACAGGCAAGCAGTTCTGTTATATAACTCTGACTCGCAGTGAGCAGGACAAGGACTTATTATGCAAAGTCAAAAAAGTTGTTAAGAATCCTCAGACCCTCATACACATCAACTGGGGGCAGGTAGAGAAATTCCTAAGTGGAATATCGCTTAAAGGAAAGGCAAATGCGGAGAAAAGGATACTTACTCGATATCTTAATGGGAAGACTGCCGGTTATAGCAATCAGCAAATGAAGCATTTGTTGGATTGATCCGGATGCTAAAAGCCAGTATTTAATGCTCCCTATGGTCGTGTTGTCTATTGCGAAAGCATAGTGCGTCAACATAATTCTTTGTCATTATGAAAGTACTCGAAGTATTTCATTAGCAAGGGAATCTGAAGACACTAGATTTTACTGCGACAGGACCTTATTAAGCAGTGGTTCTTCAATGCGGTCCGGGAGATTCGGGGGCTGTAGCCACCACCGTATACGGGTTGTCTGATGATTTTGGGCTTTTTGAGCTGGTGCTCAGTGCACATCGAAGCGGTCTGTCTCTGGCATGGATGTGTTCTTACAGAAATATTTTTATGGGAAGTCGCCATATGATGATTTACTGGGAGCAGTGATAAACCAGATAAAAATACTAATGGGTCAAGAAGTTAATAATATGATATGCCTTAAATCATCGATGAGGAAATATAACGATGAGTTAAAACGAGATAGAATATTTCGGTATCATCGAAAATAAGCAAACTGTGCTAGGTTTTCTGACATACAATAAATCCCGCGAACTGGCTAATTGAAGACAGTTCGTGAGCTTATTGTACTTCTTGGCTGTTAAACGGATGACCAAAACAGCTTTATATTGTTTGCACTAAACGGATGTTTTTTTGTTGTTTGACAGAATAAAAAGTGCTAATATTAATTGTCAAGGAGATAAAATTAGATATAACCTAAACTCCCTAAAATTTTAGCGTAGACAGATGAAAAACGCAAGAATAATCTGTTCACCCCTTCAGAATAGTCAATTTCAAGCCTTTTGTAGACTTTTTTTATTTATTATCAACCTCTTGAATTCTCTTTTAGTATACGCTATAATTAGCGTATACAGAAAAAAAGGGGGAATTGAGATGTCTATTTCAAAATATTCGTTGATTGATGTCCCATCAGGTGATGGCGTTCACACTAAAATCGCCGGAGCTAAGGGCGAAAAGTACGTCTACAAATACACGCATTACTTTCGCAACGCAGAAGGCAAGCCTCGCAATAGGGCTATACTAATTGGCAAGATTGATGCCGAAACCGGTAAGATGGATCCGAACGGCAACTATTACGAATTATTCAAAATAGCTCCAGGAATGCCTGACACTGCAGTATGGGATTTTGGGTACTCATACTTGGCACTCAAATGTTGCAATGACATGGGGTTAATTACCTGCCTGAATAAGGTGTTCGGAAGTCAGGCCATGGACATAATTGCTTCAGCCGTTTACATAGTTCGAGAGGGCGGTTCCATGGATGCCATAGACGATTGGCTTGAGCGGACATTGGTACCCGGCTACTTTAAATCTCTTAATTCACAGAGCACCAGCAGACTTTTTGAGTCGATATCTCCATCCAAGACCCATGAGTTTTTCAAAAAATGGGTCGCCGTGGCGCGAACGGGCGAAAACGTTTGCTATGATGTCACTTCAATATCATCGTATTCGCGGACAATGACGGACGTTGAGTATGGTTACAATCGCGACGGCGAGGATCTTCCGCAGTTCAACATCGGTATGTTCTGCGATGAAAGTAGCAAGCTCCCGCTTTATTTCAACCGTTACAACGGCAGTCTCACAGACAAGACGAACCTGTCATATGTTCTTGAAAATGCCGGGGCGGTAGGCTTGAAAGACATAAAGTTTGTAGTGGATGGAGGCTTTATAAGCGAAGAGTGCATCCGCAATCTTAAAACTCACAGTAAAGCGTTCACCATAGGCATCCCGGCATATCTGGATATTGCGGTTGAAATGCTAAAGTCTTATTCCCAAGGCATTGAAAAGTATGCGAACAAGCTCTCTGACAAGGATATTTACTGTGTTGACAAGTATTTTGAATACTACGGCGCAAGCGGCAGACTGATGCTGTTTTACGATCCGATGAACCATGCCCATCTGTGTAATGAAATGTCCGAACGCATACGTTCACTTAGTGCTGAGCTTTCAGGTCTGAAACGTTACCCTGAGAGTAAGCTGAAACGATATACGCAATATTTCAGAATCACCAGACACGCAGACGATAGCGGTTTTGATTTTGCTGTTGATGTCGACAAGGTCGACCTGTTGCGCCAGTACAAAGGGTTTTTCCTGATATTTTCGACTGATAATGGAATCAGCCACGACGATGTACTTTACCATTATCGCGCCAAAGATGCCGCAGAGAAGCTGTTCGACCAACTCAAAGTTGATATGCAAGGCGCACGAATCCGTACACATAACGAGCAAACCACTAATGGCAAAGCTTTTGTGCTGTTCATCGCACTCGTAATCAGAGCCTACATCATGGGCAAACTCAAAAAGCACCTTGCTGAAAAGTCGACCTCGCTCAAAAAGGTTTTTAATCAACTGACAAATATCACTGTGATTACAACAGGCGG
>Ga0209316_100604_pt1 | contig 10356 bp, 12 predicted proteins | sample 3C3metaG_FD_184150 | JGI IMG/M metagenome (GOLD analysis project Ga0209316, IMG submission 184150) | Freshwater bacterial and archeal communities from Indian Creek, Illinois, USA - 3C3 metaG (SPAdes) (version 3) | ecosystem: Environmental > Aquatic > Freshwater > Unclassified | place: USA: Indian... | reverse complement strand
GCTGTGGGGGGGCTAGGGGGCGAAGCAGCCAAAGCGGATGGGGTGCTTAGGGTGGATTGGGGTGCGCTCATGGCGCCTGACTGTAGCGCAGAAAACCGACAGCGGCACCGAAGGCGCTTGGCATCTGCCTATGGCGGGCATACAAAGCAGCAATAAAAAACGGGCCGCCGTCCGGATGGAGGGGCCCGCAGATGCTGCAACAACCAGTCTCTTAATCTTCGAGGTCGTCGGCCTCATCGACGATAGCCTGCGCCGCGAGGAAGTACTTGTTGGTGGCCAGATCGCGCACGGTTTTGATGCCAAATGCCGTTTTGAGCTTTTCCGCGTCGGCGGCCGAAACGCCGTACAGCGCATCGACCGGGGCTTCGGCCACTTCGGATACGGGCAGGCCATGGTAGGCCTTGTCCAGAACTTTAGAGAAATCCATGTTGACTCCTGAGGGTTGAAGAAAAGCGACGAGGTCTTGATCCTGTGCGCTCGGCTCCAGTTCCCCGGTTGGAAGCGGGGGCCTGAAAAACCGTGGCCGCTGTGTACCCTAACACAGAATTTTGAAGCCCTCGTGAGGGGCCTCAGGGGGCCTTACATGCCCGCGTAATTCGGCCCGCCGCCGCCCTCTGGCGTGACCCAGACGATGTTTTGCGTCGGGTCTTTGATGTCGCAGGTTTTGCAGTGCACGCAGTTCTGGGCGTTGATCTGCAGGCGCTCGCCGCCGCCATCGGCCGCAACGAACTCGTACACCCCGGCCGGGCAGTAGCGCTGCTCGGGCCCGGCGTAGCGCGCCAGATTGATCTGTACGGGCACGGCGGCGTCGCGCAGCGTCAGGTGCGCCGGCTGGTGCTCGTTGTGGTTGGTGTTGCTCACAAAGACGCTGGAGAGGCGGTCGAAGGTGAGCTTGCCGTCGGGTTTGGGGTAGTCGATGCGCGCACACTCGGCCGCCGGGCGCAGCAAGCTGTGGTCGGGGGCGTGGCGGTGCACCGTCCACGGGGGGCGCTTGACGCCGATTTTGGGCAGCAGCCAGTGCTCGACACCGGTCATGAGCGCGCCTACGGTGCTGCCTTTTTTGAACCAGGATTTGAAGTTGCGCGCTTGGTCCAGTTCCTGGTGGAGCCAGCTTTGCTCAAACGCGGCCGGGTAGGCGCTCAGTTCGTCGCCACTGCGGCCGGCTTGCACCGCCTCAAAGGCGGCCTCGGCGCACAGCATGCCGCTTTTGATGGCCGCGTGACTGCCCTTGATGCGCGCGGCGTTCAGGTAGCCGGCTTCGCAGCCCACCAGCGCGCCGCCGGGGAATACGGTTTTGGGCAGACTCAGCAGGCCGCCGGCGGTGATGGCCCGCGCGCCGTAGCCGATGCGCTTGCCGCCCTGAATGTGGGCGCAGATGCTGGGGTGGGTTTTCCAGCGTTGCATCTCTTCGAACGGGCTTAAGTAAGGGTTGGCGTAATCGAGCCCGACCACGAAGCCCAGCGTGACCCGGTTGCCCTCGAGGTGGTACAAAAAGCCGCCGCCGTAGGTGCGGGCATCCAGCGGCCAGCCGGCGGTGTGCACCACCAAGCCGGGTTTGGCCTGTTCGGGCGGCACTTCCCACAGCTCCTTGATGCCGATGCCGTAGGCTTGCGGGTCTTTGCCTGCATCCAGCGCAAAGCGCTCGATCAACTGCTTGCCCAAGTGGCCGCGCGCGCCCTCGGCAAAGACGGTGTATTTGGCGTGCAACTCCATGCCCAGCTGGAAGTCGGGCCCCGGTTGCCCGTCTTTGCCCAACCCCAGGTGGCCGGTGGCCACGCCCTTGACCGCACCGGATTCGGTGTACAGCAGCTCGGCCGCGGCAAAGCCGGGAAAAATCTCCACGCCCAGCGCTTCGGCCTGCTCGCCCAGCCACTTGCACACCGCCCCGAGGCTGATCACGTAGCAGCCGTGGTTGTGAAAGTTGCGCGGCACCAGCCAGTCCGGGGTGCGGGTGGCCGATTTTTCTTTCAAAAACAGCACGTCGTCGCCGCTCACGCGCTGGTGCAGTGGAGCCCCGCGCTCTTTCCAGTCGGGCAGCAGCTCGCTCAGGGCGCGCGGGTCCATTACCGCACCCGACAAAATATGCGCCCCCGGTTCGGAGCCTTTTTCGAGCACGCAGACGCTCAGCTCGGCCCCTTTTTCGGCCGCCAACTGCTTGAGGCGGATGGCGCAAGCCAGCCCGGCCGGGCCGCCGCCGACCACGACCACGTCGTATTCCATGGCCTCGCGTGGGCCGTGTTGTTCCAGTAGCGATGCGGGGGTTTTCATGCGGTATTGCGGTGATTGAGGGAGGCACGGGCGCGTGCCTAAACTTACGACAAACTGTCAGATTAATGGGTGCGCCATTGTAGGCGCCGCGCGGCCTGCATGGCCGTCGTTTGCGCGACTCAGGGGCCGCTGGCTAGGGTAAACCCTGAGTTTTGGGCATGAAAAAACCGCCACGATGGGGTGGCGGTGTGTGGGGTGCGCGGCGCCAGGGCGCCTTAGCGGTCGCGCGCGAACGGACGGGGCCGCGGAGTGGCGTCGCTCGAAGGCGGCAGAAGCGGCAGGGTGATGCGCGGCTGCTCGCCGGTGAGGGTTTTGAGGAAGGCGACGATGTCGGCGTTTTCACGCTCGCTAAAGCGCCGGCCCAGTTGCAAACGGCCCATCACATCCACGGCTTGGGTCAGGGTGTCGGCACCGCCGTCGTGGAAGTAGGGGTAGGTCATGTCCACGTTGCGCAGCGTCGGCACCTTGAAGTTGAAGCGGTCGGCGTCCTTGCCGGTGACGGCGGCACGCCCGATCACAGTGGCTCCGGCGCGGCTGTGGTAGGGCTCGACCACGCCCATTTTCTGGAACGCATTGCCGCCCAAGTTGGGGCCGTTGTGGCAGGCGACACAGCCGACCTCGTTCTACAATCGAGCGCAATGAAGATTCTTCTGTCCAACGACGACGGCTACCAGGCAGCGGGCATCGTGGCTTTGTACGAGGCCCTGTGCGAGGTCGCCAGCGTCGAGGTGGTGGCGCCCGAGCACAACAACAGCGCCAAATCCAACGCGCTCACGCTGCACTCGCCGCTCTACATCCACCGCGCGGCCAACGGCTTTCGCTATGTCAACGGCACCCCGGCCGATTGCGTGCACATCGCCTTGACCGGCTTGCTGGGTTACACGCCCGATCTGGTGGTCTCGGGCATCAACAACGGCGCCAACATGGGCGACGACACGATCTACTCGGGCACCGTGGGCGCGGCCATGGAGGGCTACCTGTTTGGTGTGCCAGCGATCGCCTTTTCGCAGACCGAGAAGGGCTGGCGCCACCTCGACACCGCGGCCGCCAAGGCGCAGGAACTGGTGCGCCATCTGCTGCCTTCGTTGCAACCGCAGTCTGGGGCGCAGCACCCGACCGAGCCGTGGTTGCTCAACGTCAACGTGCCGTGCCTGCCTTTGAGCGAGTTGCGGGGCTTCAAGGTGGCGCGACTGGGGCGGCGCCACGCGGCCGAGCGCGTCATCACCCAAGTGAACCCGCGCGGCGACACCATGTACTGGATCGGCAGCGCCGGCCCGGCCAAGGACGATGCCGAAGGCACCGATTTTTATGCCGCCGAGCACGGCTTTGTCACCGTCACGCCGCTGCAGATCGACCTCACCGACCACGCCCGCTTGGCCTACTGGGGCCAGTCGGTGGCGCAGTGGTCACGCGCGCTCCCGCGTGCACCGGGGGCGCAGCCGCTGGCCATGCCCGCGCCCAGCGCGGAGCCGGCACAGCCATGAACCGCCCTCGACCGGGTGCAGGAGTTGCGGCGCGCCCGGCCACGCGCCCGGCTTTCCCGGCGCAGATTCCGGGCCTGACGCCCCAGCCTGCGGCCCGCAGTGCAGCGGGCGCCCAAGCGGCCAAATCGGGCAGTGCGGGCAGTGCGGGCAAGTACGGCGCCGCGCCTGCGCCAGCCCCTCAAGGCGGCGGGCTGGATTCGGAAGCGGTGCGGCTGGCGCTGGTACGCCGCTTGGTGGCCCAAGGTTTGCAGCACCCGGCGGTGGAGCGCGCCATGGCCACCGTGCCGCGGCACCGCTTCGTCGATACGGCGCTGGCCTCGCAAGCCTACGAAGACATCAGCCTGCCGATCGGCTTGGGGCAGACGATCTCGCAGCCCACCATCGTGGCGCGCATGCTGGAGCTGCTGTGCACCGGTCGGCCGCTACCGCTGGGGCGGGTGCTGGAGGTGGGCACCGGCTGCGGCTACCAGGCGGCGCTGCTGAGCCTGCTGTGCCACGAGGTGTACAGCATCGAGCGCCTGCGCAGCCTGCACGAGCGTGCGCGCGAGAACCTGCGCGAACTGCGCCTGCCCAACCTGCATCTGCTGTTGGGTGACGGCATGGCCGGGTACCTGGCTGGTGCCCCCTACGCCGGCATCATCGTTGCCGCCGCCGGGCCCGAGTTGCCCACTGTTTGGCTAGAGCAACTGGCCATCGGTGGCCGTTTGGTGGCGCCCACGGAGCTCAGCCCGGGCCAGCAGCATCTGGTGTTGATCGAGCGCACGGCGCAGGGTTGGAACCGGCAGGTGCTCGATGCTGTGCGCTTTGTCCCCCTAAAATCGGGCGTGGGCTGATGAGTGCATCGGCCCGATTGGGCTTTTGATGAGGTACGGGTATGAATGCAAGGGTTGAGTCCGCTGGGTTTGGGCAGGAAGGTACGCGCCGGGCAGGCACGGGTTTTGGGCGCGTGGTCGCATTGGGCGGTGTGGCGGCGCTGGTGCTGGTGCTGGCCGGTTGCGCCGCACCCACGGCCCAACGCGCTCCCGTGACCGAACGCAGCCCGCAGCCCGCAGCGCGGGCGGCTGCGGCCCCGTTGCCACCCGGAGCCGAAAACGCCGGTCTGCCGGGCTTTTACACGGTGCGCCCTGGCGACACCTTGATCCGCATCGGCCTCGAAACGGGCCAGAGCTGGCGCGACATCGCCGCTTGGAACGGCATCACCAACCCAGACCGGATCGAGGTCGGGCAGGTGCTGCGCGTGGTGCCGCCCGTGGCGGTTTCTGCAGCGGCAGCTGGGGCCACCCCTGCTCCGGGCGCAGCCGGCACCACGGCGGCACCTGTGGCCACGCCCACTGTTCAAGGCCGGCCGCTCACGGATCCAGCCGAGGCTGCTGCGGCCGAGCAACCGCGCCCAGCGCCCGGTGTGGTGGCGCCGGTGGCCGCTGCGCCCGCCCCTGCGCCAGCCGCCGGAGCAGCGGAAACCATCAGCCTGATCTGGCCTGCGGCCGGGCCAGTGATCGAGTCCTTTGACGAATCCCGCAACAAGGGCATCGGCATCGCTGGCCGCGCGGGTGACCCGGTGCTGGCCGCAGCGGCGGGCCGCGTGGTGTACGCCGGCGCGGGTCTGCGCGGTTACGGCAATCTGATTATTATCAAGCACAACAACACCTTTCTCACCGCCTACGCGCACAACCAGGCGCTGCTGGTGCGCGAAGACCAGATGGTGCGCCAGGGGCAACGCATCGCCGACATGGGCAGCAGCGACGCCGACCGGGTCAAGCTGCACTTCGAGGTGCGGCGCCAGGGCCGTCCGGTCGATCCGGCCGCTTTCCTGCCCCGGCGTTGATGGCGCACGCTCTGGCCCAAGCGGCCCGCTCAAATCTTGTCAGCGCCCACGATCGCACCGAGCCCGAAGCCGAGCCGGCTGCTGCCCTAGCTGCTGCCCGCCCGGCGCCGGTTGCGCCGGCGCCCACCGCGCTGCCGGTTTCCACTTGGCTGCGCGTCGATGCCATGGACCTCGATGCCCAAGGCGTGGCGCGGCGCCCCGACGGCAAGGTGGTGTTCATCGACGGCGCCCTGCCCACCGAGTGGGTGAGCGCGCACACGCGGCGCAGCAAAAACCAGTGGGAGCAGGCCGATTTGCTCGCCATCCACCGCGAATCGGCCCTGCGCGTGCCACCGCGTTGCCCGCATTTTGGCTTGCACGCCGGGGCCTGCGGCGGCTGCAAGATGCAGCACCTAGAGCCCGGGGCGCAGGTGGCGATGAAGCAGCGCGTGCTCGAAGACAACCTGTGGCACTTGGCCAAGGTGCGGCCTGAATCCATTTTGCCGCCGATCGTTGGCCCGGCTTGGGGTTACCGCTACCGCGCCCGCCTGTCGGTGCGCTATGTGGCCAAAAAAGCGCAGGTGCTGGTGGGCTTTCACGAGCGCAAGAGCCGTTATGTGGCCGATATGCGCGTCTGTCCGGTGTTGGCGCCCCAGGTGAGCGCGCTGCTGCTGCCCTTGCGCGAGCTGTTTGGGGCCATGGACGCGCGCGAAACCTGCCCACAGATCGAGCTGGCGGTGGGCGATGCGCTCACGGCGCTGGTGCTGCGCCATTTGCAGCCCCTGAGCGCAGCCGACCGCGCCCGTTTGCGCGCCTTTGCGCTCAACCACAGCACGCCCGAATCTCCGATCCAGTGGTGGCTGCAGCCCAAGGGTCCCGACAGCGTGCACTTGCTGGATGAGTCCGCCGAGCTGCCACACCTAGACTACGCCCTGTCCGAGTTCGGGCTGCGCATGCCTTTTAGGCCCACCGATTTCACCCAAGTCAACCCGCACATCAACCGCGTGCTGGTGGGTCGTGCCGTGCGCCTGCTGGCGCCGCAAGCGCACGAGCGCGTGATCGACTGGTTCTGCGGCTTGGGCAACTTCACCCTGCCGCTGGCCACCCAAGCGCGCGAGGTGCTGGGCATCGAGGGCAGCGCGGCGCTGGTGGCGCGCGCCCAGAGCAACTGGGTTGAGAACCAAAGCCTGCGCGGTGGACTGGCCCCCACCCGCTTCGAAGCGCGCAACCTGTTCGAGCTCACGCTGCAGCAGCTGTGCGCTTGCGGCGTGGCCGACAAATGGCTGGTGGACCCGCCGCGCGAGGGCGCCTTTGCACTGGTCAAGGCGCTGGCCGACTGGCAGCAGGCGCAGGCCGCCGGTGCGGCCAATGACGCAGCCGCAGGCGCGCCCGAGTGGCGCCCGCCGCAGCGCATCGTTTATGTGAGCTGCAACCCGGCTACGCTGGCGCGCGACGCTGGCTTGCTGGTGCACCAAGCGGGCTACCGCTGCACGGCGGCTGGGGTGGTGAACATGTTTGCCCACACCGCTCACGTAGAGAGCATGGCGGTGTTTGAGCGCGTGGCTGGCGCCTAAGGCGCAGAGCAAGGGGGCGGCGGTTGTTCAGCGTGCCGGCGCTGCAGGGGCTGTTCCGGGGGCCGCTGCAGGGGCGGGCGCAGCGGGCGCGGGGGGCGTCGTCAGCCCGGGGCGCGGCGGCAAGGCGATCGTACCCGGTGTGGCCCCGCCGGGCGTGCCTGGTGCTGCAGGCCGCTGTGCCGGCGAGGGCGCCGGGGTCACCGGGGTGGCGACAGCGGCAGCCGGGGTGCCCGGAGCGCGTGGGGCAGTCGCCGGAGACGCAGCGGGAGCCGCCGCCGCAGCCGGCGCCACAGGCAGCATTTGCTCGGTCGGGCTGGCCGGCGCTGCCGCAGGTTGTTGCGGCATGCCGGGGATATCGTTGTCGCGCATGTGCTGGTCCATTTCGCGCCAACCCTCAAAAATCTCGGCCCTCGACATGCGCGGGTTGGTGGCAAAGCAGTCTTCGATGCTGCGCACCGCGTGGCGACAGGCAGCGCCCACGGCGCGCGCCTCGGCGGCTTGGCGCTGCGCGACCATGCCGGGGGTTTCCAATCCCAGCATCTCGCAGCCGCTCAGCAGCAAAAGCGAGGACAGGATGGCGAGCAATCCCCAGCGGCGCAGGGGCGAGATTGCAGGGTGGATGGACATGGTGGAACGCATTGTCGGCCTAAATGCCGCGCACGGGCCAAGAAAAAAGGGGGCACAGGCCCCCTAAACTTCTCATTCAAGTTGCACCGAGATTGCCCATGAGGCGCACCAGCGGTGCGGTCTGGGTGCAAGCAGAGGCAGGCGGGAGCAAGCCCGCACGCTCCCCGCGCCGCAGATCACTCCTCGCCGCCCATCAGGCCCAGCAAGATCAGCAGGCTCTGGAAAATGTTGAACAGACTCAGGTAAATGCCCATGGTGGCCATGATGTAGTTGGTCTCGCCGCCATCAACGATGCGCTTGAGGTCAACCAGCAACAGTGCGCTAAAAATGCCGATCGCCATGGTGCTCAAAACTGCCATCCAGATCGTGCTGCCCACAAAAATGTTGATCACCATGCCAGCGATCAGCACCAGCACGCCCATGAACAGCCACTTGCCCAAGCCTTCGAGGTCGCGCTTGATCACGGTCGAGAGGCTGGACATGACCACAAACACGCCAGCGGTGCCAGCAAAAGCCGTCATCACCAAGCTGGTGCCGTTCTGAAAGCCCAGCACCATCGCCAACAGGCGCGAAAGCATCAGGCCCATGAAGAAGGTAAAGGCCAGCAGCAGCGGCACGCCGAGCGCGGAATCCTTGGTCTTGTGGATTGCGTACATGAAGCCGAAGGCCCCGGCCAAGAACACCACCAAGCCCGTCACGCCGCCGAGCGAGGCAGTGATTCCGGATGCCATGCCCACCCAGGCTCCCAGCACGGTGGGCAGCATGCTCAGGGCGAGCAACCAGTAGGTATTGCGCAGCACGCGGTTGCGCTGCTCGGCCGATACGACGGGGGCACCAAAGCGGCCCCAAGATTGGCTGGGTTGGTTCATGTGGCAAAACTCCTTTAAGGTTTGCAGTGGATTCTAGCGCCAGCGGCCCGATAATGCAGGTTTGGTGCAAACCCAGCCCCGGCTGCAGGTGTTGCTTCGAGTCCACCACTGCTAGGAAAGTTCATGAAAAGCAAACCCGTACTCGACCTGGCCGATGTCAAGGCCGTGGCCGCCGCCGCCGAAGCTGAGGCGCTCAAAAACCACTGGGCGGTGACCATCGCCATCGTTGACGACGGCGGCCACGCGTTGTGGTTGCAGCGCCTCGACGGCGCGCCGCCCATTTCAGCTCAAATCGCCCTGGCCAAAGCTCACACCGCCGTGCTCGGGCGGCGCGAGAGCAAGGCCTACGAAGACGTGATCAACCAAGGCCGCACCTCGTTCTTGAGCGCGCCCACGCTGCAGGGCATGCTCGAAGGCGGCGTGCCAATCTTCAAAGACGGGCAGTGCCTGGGCGCGGTGGGCGTGAGCGGCGTCAAATCGCCCGAAGACGCGCAGATCGCCAAGGCCGGCATCGCCGCGCTGGGGTTGTAAACGCTGTTTTTAGCGCCGCAGCAGCCACCAAGCCACTGCGGTGGTGATGAGCAAAGGGAGCAACAAGTCGAGCCACATGGTGATCAATCTCGACGGTGTGTGTGGGCTGTGAGCGTTCGTGCCTTAGGGTGCCGTCTGTGCAGGGGGTTAACGCGGGCTTGCCGCGGCCAGCTCTTGATGCAAATGCAACAAACGCTGGCTTGGGTGGCACTCCGACCAGATGCGCTGTGCCGCATGCACGCACTGGCCGCACTGCGTGCCCACGCCGTGCTCAAACTGGATGGCATCGAAGCCTTCGCCTTGCTGGGCGCAGGCGGCGATGGTCTTGTCACTGACCCGGCGGCATACACAGACGATCATGGAAGGGCTCCTGAGGGATTGAACGGATGATAATGATTCGCACTAAAGTCCACAAGCCTTTTTTGATAACCCTTCCATCGTGATGGCAATAGGGGATTTTGTGCAGACTGCGGGTTTTTCTGGGCCCGGCGGCCTATGTTTTCACCCGCGCTTCGGGTAGATTCACAGCTTTACGATTTAGCACGCTGATACGTCATGACTACGGAGCTGCCTCCCATTCCGGCCAAGCGCTACTTCACCATCAGTGAGGTGGGCGAACTCTGCGGCGTCAAGCCGCACGTGCTGCGCTACTGGGAGCAGGAGTTCACGCAACTGCGGCCGATGAAGCGGCGCGGTAACCGGCGCTACTACCAGCACCACGAGGTGCTGATGATTCGGCGCATCCGCGAACTGCTGTACGAGCAGGGTTTCACCATCCAAGGCGCGCGCAACCGCTTGCAAGAGCAGGTGCAACAGGAGCGCGAGCAGCGCCGCAGCGGAGCCAGCACCCTGGCACCCATGGAGCCGGAGCACGAAGACCACGTCGCACCCGAGCACGCCGGCAACGCAGACTCTGCGGTTGAATCCTCCCAAGTCTTGACCAACTGGGCCGCCGTGCGCGCTGAACTGCTGGCGATTCGGCGTTTGCTGGCCCAGCCCAGCTAGGGCGCCTAGAAGTCCATGCCGGTGGCCTCTAGGGCATGTTAGAATTCCAGCTTCGGCGTGTAGCGCAGCCTGGTAGCGCACTTGCATGGGGTGCAAGGGGTCGCGAGTTCGAATCCCGCCACGCCGACCATAAACGACAAAAGCCCGGTTCCGCAAGAACCGGGCTTTTTTCTTGTCCGAGCTTCTTGTGTCGA
>Ga0209316_100602_pt1 | contig 10406 bp, 10 predicted proteins | sample 3C3metaG_FD_184150 | JGI IMG/M metagenome (GOLD analysis project Ga0209316, IMG submission 184150) | Freshwater bacterial and archeal communities from Indian Creek, Illinois, USA - 3C3 metaG (SPAdes) (version 3) | ecosystem: Environmental > Aquatic > Freshwater > Unclassified | place: USA: Indian... | reverse complement strand
GTCGGTGAGGTGTGCCGCCGTCTCAGCCATGCGCCGGGTGTTGCATGAGGGGCAGACACCCCTGCCTTTGCACGAGAAGGCGACCAGGAAGTCGTGTCCGCAGTCGTCGCAGCGGGCGCGGGCAAAGCCGTGGGCGAAGATGCCGCACTCCAGATATTTCTCGAACGCTTTGCGCACGTAGGGCTTGGGGCTGTGGTGGTCGCCCTGGCCCTCAAATTGCCAAATTCTGGCCGATTTTCGCCGCGTGCTGCTGTAAGGAGCCCCAACATGGCAATCATGGATATCAAGGTGCCCGATATTGGCGACATCGACGAGGTAGCGGTGATCGAGCTGCTGGTCAAGCCAGGGGATGTTGTCCGGGCCGAACAAAGCCTGATCACGGTCGAGTCCGACAAGGCCTCGATGGAGATCCCTTCCTCGCACGCCGGCGTGGTCAAAGCGCTCCAGGTTAAGCTGGGGGATAAGGTCCGGCAAGGCTCGGTGCTGCTGACTTTGGAGGTTGAGGGGGCAGGTTCCGTTCGGGCTGAGCCCTTCGACGAGCTCAGGACAGGCCCTGTCGAGGCCGCCTCTGTTCGCCCTGAGGCTGGGCCGGGAGCCGGCGCGGCTGCCTCCGTTCGCCCTGAGCTTGTCGAAGGGCTCACCGAGGTGTTGATCGCGTCCGCGCCGGCTGCGGCCTCCCCGCAAGCGGTCAGCACCACCCCGTTCGACTGCGACCTGCTGGTTCTGGGCGCGGGCCCGGGCGGTTACTCGGCCGCCTTTCGCGCCGCCGATCTGGGCCTCAAGGTCGTGGTCGTCGAGCGCTACGCCGAACTCGGCGGCGTCTGCCTGAACGTGGGCTGCATCCCCTCCAAAGCCTTGCTGCATGTGGCGGCGGTGCTGGAGGATGCCAGCCACCTGGGCGCTTTGGGGATCGAATTCGGCCCGCCCACGCTCGATGTGGGCAAGCTGCGCGCGCACAAAGCCAAGGTGATAGCCAAGCTCACCGGCGGCTTGGCCGCCATGGCGAAAATGCGCAAGGTCACGGTGCTGCGCGGCTACGGGGCTTTTGTTGGCCCGCACCAGGTGCAAGTCGAAGCCACGCACGGCAGCGGCCAGGAGCAAACCGGCAGCAAGCAGGTGGTGTCTTTCAAGGCCTGCATCATCGCCGTGGGCTCGCAAGCCGTGCGCCTGCCCTTTATGCCCGACGACCCGCGTGTGGTCGATTCCACCGGCGCGCTGGCGCTGCCGGGCGTGCCCAAGAACATGCTGATCATCGGCGGCGGCATCATCGGGCTAGAGATGGGCACGGTGTATTCGGCGCTGGGCGCGCGGCTCGATGTGGTCGAGATGCTCGATGGCCTGATGCCGGGTGCCGACCGCGATCTGGTCAAGGTCTGGGAGAAGATGAACAAGGGCCGCTTCGACCGCATTTTGCTGAAAACCAAAACCGTGGCCGCCACAGCCACGGCCGAGGGCATTCGGGTACAGTTCGAGGGGCTCGACGGCAGCACCAGCGAAGGCACTTACGACTTGGTGCTGCAAGCCGTGGGCCGCGCACCCAATGGCCGCAAGATCGCCGCCGAGCAGGCCGGTGTGGCGGTGAACGAGCGCGGCTTCATCCCGGTCGATGCGCAAATGCGCAGCAACGTGCCGCACATTTTTGCCATAGGCGACGTGGTCGGCCAGCCCATGCTGGCGCACAAGGCGGTGCACGAGGCGCACGTGGCGGCCGAGGTGGTAGCGGGCGAGCTGCTGGGCCGCCCCGATCTGGCCGCGGCCGCTTTTGATGCGCGTGTGATCCCCAGCGTGGCCTACACCGACCCCGAGCTGGCCTGGGTTGGCCTGACCGAAGATCAGGCCAAGGCCCAAGGCATTGCGGTGCGCAAGGGCCTGTTCCCGTGGAGCGCTTCCGGGCGCGCGCTGGCCAATGGCTGCGAGCAAGGCTTTACCAAGCTTTTGTTCGACGACCGCCCCGAAGCGGGCGGCCACGGCCGCATTCTGGGCGGCGGCATCGTCGGGCGCCACGCGGGTGATCTGATCGGCGAAGTGGCGCTGGCGATCGAAATGGGGGCCGACGCGGTGGATATCGGCAAAACCATCCACCCGCACCCGACCCTGGGCGAGTCCATCGGACTGGCGGCCGAGGCCGCGCACGGTTCCTGCACCGACCTGCCGCCGCAGCGGGGCTAGGCCTGCGCCGACGCCGACCGCCAAACCCATCCAGAGCCGGCCTGGCGGCCTGCCGGAATTGGCAGTGACTCGATCAGCTCGTCAATAGCGCGCTGAGCAACAGCAAGGCCAATAGCGCTATCCCGGCCACGGGCAGGCGGCGCAACTGGCGCTCCTCCAGCCACAGGGTGCGCGGCCAGCGGTGGGCGGGGGTGGGGCTGGGTCCACGGTAGCGATCCAGCCGCGCCGACAGCGCCAGCAGGGCGAACCAGAAGCGCTGCAGCGGCGGCTCGATCAGGCCCAGCAAGTCGCCGGGGCTGATCTGGGGTACGGCGCGCCAGGGGTGATGCAGCGCGGCGGCAGCCAGGGCGGCCCCGAGCAGCAGCGGCAGCAGCGCCAGCGCCAAGCCGCTGAGCGTGGGGGCGGCCGTGGGCAGCCAAGAGGGCAGTGGGCCGAGCAGGCCCAGCCAGGCCAGCAGACCTGGCAGAGCCAAAGCGGTTGAAGCCAGCAGCAGCGCCAACCACGGGGTGCGCAGGCTGGGGGTGGGGTGTTCGGGCATGGTCTCGGGCTGCGCCTGCAGCCACAGCAGGCGCGCCATCAGCAGCGTGGTGCCGAACGCAGCCACAGGCAGCAGCCAGGCCAGGGCCTCGGGCCAGGGCGCAGGCAGGCTGGAGAGCGCTTGCTTGAGCCCGTCTTTGGCCCAAAAGCCGCTGCTCAGTGGCAGGCCCGCCAGCGCCAGCGCGGGCAGGGCTTGGGCCGCCAGCGCCCAGCGTCGCGCCGTGCCCCTGGCGTGCGCCAGCACCGCCACACCCAGGAACAAGGTGCCCTTGGCCAGCCCGTGGTGCAAGGCGTAGAGTGTGAGTGCCAGCGCCAGCGCTGGCCAGGCGCCGGGGTGCAGCAGCGCCGCGCCGATGCCCAGCGTCAGCAAGCCCATCTGGCTGATGCTGGAGTAGGCCAGCAGCACCTTGGGCTGGCGCTGGGTGAGCCCGATCAGCACCGCGATTAGCGCCGCCAGCAGCCCCAGCCCCAGCGCCGTCGCGCCCAGCCATGGCCAGGGCTCCGCGCCCAAGGGCAAAAAACGCATCCAACCCAGCAGCCCGGCCTTGATCATCACGCCCGAGAGCACGGCGCTGGCTGGAGTCGGGGCCACCGGGTGCGCCAGCGGCAGCCACAGGTGCAGCCCCAGCACCCCGGCCTTGACGCCAAAACCCAGAAAGATCAACAGCGTGGCCAGGCTCGCGTATGGCCCGTCATTGAACGCCAGCGGCAGCGCGATGGATTCGTTGCCAGCCACGCGCAGCAGCAAACCCGACAGCAGCAGCGCTTCGCCCAGCACCGCCATGCTCAGATAGACCCGACCCGCGCGCCAGGCGGCGGCGCTGCGCGCATGCACCACCAGGCCGTAGGCGGCAAAACTCATCAGGGCAAAACCGGCGTAGAAGCCGATCGCATCTTGGGCCACGATCAGCCACAGGTTGCCGCTCAGCGCCGCCAGCCAAAAGCCCCACATGGCGTGGCGCCGTGCGTCGTGGCGGTGGTAGGCGTGCGCGGCCCAGCCGGCCAAGGTCCACAGCAGCCCGGCCAGCAGCAGAAAAATGCTGCCCGTGGCATCGAGCCCAAAGCGCAGGCCCAGCAGTAGATGCGGCCACTCCAGAACGAAGGGGTGGGCCGCCCCCGCCGACAGGGTGTTCAGGGGAAGCGGGTGGCTCATGAGGGCGGTGCCCAGAGTCACATACAGGGCCAGCAGCAGCGCCGGCACCGCCGCCCAAGGGGCCATCGCGGCAGCCAAGGCGCGGCTGCGCGGCCACAGCAGCAGCAGCAGGAGCAGCAGCGGCCACAGCGCCAGCAGCGGCAGCAGGGCTGCGAGGTTTGGCATGGGTGTCATGAGGTACGGCCCTGCCACGGCGCACGGCCGCCCGAAGCCGTGGCAGCGCCCCCTCGGGGGGCAGCGAGCGCAGCGAGCGTGGGGGCGCGGGTCATGGCAGGTACTCGGTAGCGGTGATGAACCGGACCCAATCCAGTGGACTCAGCGGCACCCCGGCGGCCAGCCCAGCCAGCAGCGCCAGCGCGGCGGCGCAGAGCGTGGGCAGCAGAAGCAAAGGGGCGGCGTCGCCCGTGCGTGGCGGTCCCTGCTTCGCCCCCTGTTCGTCGGCATCGTGTGCGGCGCCGTGCGACGGCCCATGCCCACCCTCGTGCGGCCAGCGCGCCGGCGGGGGCTCGAACCAGGCCAGGCGCAGAATCGGCAAAAAGTAGGCCGCGTTGAGCAGGCTGGAAAACAGCAACACTGCCAGCACCCAGCTTAAGCCCGATTCGATCGCCCCCAGCCCCAAGTACCACTTGCTGACAAAGCCCGCCACCGGCGGCACCCCGATCATCCCCAGCGCCCCAATGCTGAAGGCGGCGGTGGTCCAGGGCATGCGCCGGCCGATACCGGCCATTTGGCTGATGCGGTGCACGCCCAGCGTTTCGGCGTAGTTGCCGGCGCAGAAAAAGAGCGTGATCTTCATGATGCCCTGATGCACCAGATGCACCAGGCCGCCGATGGTGCCAGCCGGACCAAACAGCGCCACCCCGAGCACGATGTACGAGACCTGGCTCACGGTCGAGTAAGCCAGGCGGCGCTTGAGGTCGTCTTGCGTCAGGGCGCGCAAGGAGCCAAAGACGATCGTGATCGAGGCCACCACCGCCAGCGGCAGCAGCACGCCCAGGCTGTGCGCAAACTCGATGCCGAACACCTCATAGACCACGCGCACGATGCCAAAGGCCCCGGCCTTGACCACCGCCACCGCGTGCAACAGCGCCGACACCGGGGCCGGTGCCACCATGGATTGCGGCAGCCAGCCGTGCAGCGGGGCCAGCGCCGTTTTTACGCCCAAGCCGGCAATGAAAAGGGCAAAAATCCCCACCAGCATCCAGGCCTCGGGGGTGGCGCTGGCATCCAGCGTCGCGAAGACGCCCCCGGCCTGGAACTCCACCGGCCCCACCTGCACCTGCAACCAGACGATGGCGGCCAGCAACACCACCCCGCCGCCCAAGGTGTAGGCCAGATAGCGCGCCCCGGCTTGCAGCACCTGCGGCGTGCCGCGGTGCACGATCAGCGGGTAGGTGGCCAGCGTGAGCAGTTCGTAGAAAAGGAAAAACGTGACCAGGTTGCCCGACAGCGCAATGCCGACGGTGGCGGTCACGCACAGGCTAAAGAAGCCAAAAAAGCGGCTGCGGTTCGGCGAGCCTTCCAGGTAGCCGATGGCATAGACGGTGGTGAGCAGCCACAGCAGCGCTGACAGGGTGACGAACAGCAGCCCGAGCGGGTCGGCGCGCAGCAGCAGCTCGTGGCCGGGCAAAAAGGGCAGCCGCAACTCGTAGCTGATGCCCTGCTGCGTACCCCACAGCATGGCCCCCACGCAAGCCAATTTGAGCAGCGCCGCACCCAGGTTGAGGGCGCTGCGCAGCGCAACGCTGCGCTCGGGCAAAAAGAAGATGACCAAGCCAGCCACCAATGAACTGGCCAGCGTCAGGGGCAGCAGCCAGTCGTTCATGCACCGCTCCCGGGCCAGAGCAGGGTCTCGGCTGCCAGCCAGTCGCTCAAGGCCGCTGCACCGAAACCACCCAAAGCCGCCAGCAGCGCCAGCGCCAGCGCGCACAGCGAGAGCCGCTGCGGCAGCGGCGCGCGCGCCTCAAACGCTTCGGGGGTGGGCAAAAAGGCCAGCCGCAAAACCCTAAACACATAAGCAGCAGTGAGCAGGGTGCCACCCAGCAGCCACAGCAGCCAGGGCCATTGGTCGGCCAGCAGGGCGGCTTGCATCATCTGCCACTTGGCGGCAAAACCCAGGCTGGGCGGCAGCCCGATCAGGCTCACGCCGGCCAGCGTGAGCGCGGCAAAGGCCAGCGGCTCGCGCGCCACGGCTCCGCGCAGGCTGACCAGATCGTCGCGCCCGGCCGAGAGCACCAGCACCCCGGCGGCCAAAAACATGGCGGCCTTGGCCAGCGCGTGCGCCAGCAGGTGCAACACCGTGGCTTCGAGCGCCAGCGCCGCCCCCAAGCCACCCGGTAGCAGCCAGGCAAAGGGCAGAAACAGGTAGCCCACCTGGGCCACGCTGGAATAGGCGATCAGCATCTTGATCTTGCGCTGCGTCAAAGCCAGCACCGAACCCCAGACGCTGGCCAGCAAGCCCAGCAGCGCCAGCAGCAGCCCGAGCGCGGCCAGGTCCAGCGCCGGGGCAAACTCCAGCCACAGGCGCAGAAAAATCAGCAGCGAGACCTTGAGCACCAGCGCCGACAGCAGCGCGCTCACCGGCGTGACGGCGTTGCCGTGCGCCGCTGGCAACCAGAAGTGCAGTGGGGCCAGCGCGGTTTTGAGGGCCAAGGACACCAGCACCAGCGCCAAGGCCAGCTTGGCGTACCACGGCGTGGTGCCCACAGCGGCCAGGTGCGCCCCGATCGAATCCAGCGCCAAGCTGCCCGTGGCCGCGTACAGCAGCACCACGGCGAGCAAAAACAGGTTGGACGCCAGCAGCGCGGCCAGCAGGTAGCGCAGCGCCGCCGCCAGCGCCGTGCTCTGGCCGGTGAGGGCGGTCAGGCCCACGGCGGCCAGCCCCACCAGCTCCAGCGCCACGTAGAGGTTGAACAGATCGGCCGACAGGTAGCCGGCGTTCAAACCGGCCCACAGCATCCAGGCCAGCGGCCAAAAGCGCTGCGCCGCCTCAGAACCGTGCGCGAAGTAGGCCTGCGCGTAGAGCAGCACCGCGGCATAGACCAGCAGCGTGAGCAGCAACATGGCCTGAGCCAGCCGGTCTGCCACCAGCTCGATGCCCAAGGGTGCAGCCCAGCCGCCGAGTGCGGCGCGCAGCGGCTCGGGGCTGGCCAGCATGGTGGCAAACACGGTCGCGATCAGGCCCGCCAGCACCAAGGTTCCCAGCACCTGCAGCGCCGCGCTGGCGCGCTCGGGCAGGGCATACAGGCCCAGCCCGATGGCCAGTGGCCACAGCACCAGCAGCGGCAGCAGCAGGGCCTCAGTCATCGCCTCAGTCATCGCGTGTCGCGGCCCGGTCTTCGGGCAGTTCGGTGTGCCCGCTAAGTTCGAAGTAGCGCCGCGCCAGCCGCACGCCCAGCGCGGTGGCGGCGATGGCGATCACGATTCCGGTGATGATCAGCGCCTGCGCCACCGGGTCGGCAACGCCGTCGGGGCCGGGTGGGCGCAGCGCCAGCAGCAGCAAGAAGATGCCGCTGCCCATGACGTTGAAGGCCAGCAGTTTGCGCAAAATCGACGAGGCCAGCAGCATGCCCAGCAGCCCAAACAGCACCAGCGCGCTGCCCGTAGGCAGCCAGATCGAAACCCCGCTCATGCCGTTTTGCTCCCGCCAAACAGCGCCACCAGCGTGGCACCGATCGAGACCATCAGCGCGGCCTCGATGGCCAGCACCAGCGGCTTGACCCAGCCGCTGGGGTAGCCCAGCGCCGCCCCGGCCAGCGCGCCCGCAACCAGGCCAATCAGGATAAACAGCGCCAAACCGAGCGCCAGCACCGGTGGCCGGGTCAGGCGCGACTGCGGGTCCAGCGGCAGGCTGGCAAAACGCGCCAGCAGCACCGCTCCGGCCAGCACCGCCCCAGCCTGGAAGGCCCCGCCGCTGCGGCTCGACCCGGCCCACAGCAGGTACAGCGCCACCAGCAGCGCCAGCGGCACCGTGATTGCAGCCACCCGCGCCAGCACCGGGTCGTGCGCCAGCGCGCGCTGTGGCGGGGCCGGGGCCGCCTGCACCGCCACCACCGCCACCAGCAGCACGGCGATTTCGAGCAGGGTGTCGTAGGCGCGAAACGACAGCAGCACCGCCGTCACCGGGTGCGCGATTTCGGATTGGGGCAGGTTGCGCGCCACCGCCTCGGTGGCGGCACCGGCCAGTGGTTCGATGGCCAAAACAGCCAGCAGCAGCACGGCAGCGCAGGCCAGCGCCAGCAGGACCAGCGCCCAGCGCGGCCGCCAGCCCTGTGGCCGTGGCCAAGGCAGGCGCGGCCCGGCGGCGCGCGAGCCGCCGATGCGGCGCGATTCGAACTCGCTCGCCGCCAGCATGAGCAGCGCCCCGGCCACCCCGGCCCCGATGGCGGCCTCGGCCAGCGCCACATCGGGCGCGCCCAGGCGCACCCAGACCAGCGCCAGCAGCAAGCCAAAGGCGATGAAAAGCACGCTGGCTATCTGCACCGAGCGCGCCAGCAGGGCCGAGCCGGCCAGCAGCAGCAAGGCCAGCGCCAGCAGCAAGTCGGTGGCGTTCATGTTGGTGGCGCTCCTGGCGGTGGCGCCCCCAGGGTGCTTGCGGGTGTGCCATGCGACTCCAGCAGACAGCGGCGCGCGATCAGGTAGCCCGAGGTGGCGCTGGCTGCCAGCGCCAGCAGCCAGATCAGTCCGATCTGCGCCGCCGCCGCCCACGATTCGGCGTGCAGCAGCAGCGCCAGCGCGGCCAGCCCAAGCCCGAGGTTGTCGGCCTTGGTGAGGGCGTGGATGCGGCTTAAAGTATCGGGCAGGCGCAGCAGGCCGAGCGTGCCCGCGCTGAAAAACAGCGCCGCCAGCGCCAGCAGCAGCCAGGTCAGGGCCTCAAGCACGGTGCTGCTCCGCGCGCAGCCGCGCATAGGCCACGGCGGCGAGCAAACCAAGCAGGGCAAAGACCAGCGCCACGTCGCGCAGCGAAGGCCAGCCTTGCAGCGCCGCCAGCGTGAGCAGCAGCGCCACGCCGGTGCTGCCCAGCAGTTGCGCCGCCAGCAGCCGGTCGGTCAGGCCAGGGCCGCGCAGCACGCGCAGCAGCCCGAGCGCCAGGTTGAGCACCAGCAGCAGGGCGAACAGGGTTAAGGCGAGTGGGAGGGTGGGGGGCAGGGTTTCCATGGCGCAGGGGTAGAGGTGGTCAATCAGGGCTGTTTCAGCGGCTTGGGCGTGGCCTCGGATGCGTACAAGGCCGCCACCAGCTCCTCCAGGTGCCGCACCTCGGCCGCTATGGGCAGGCGGGTGTCGAGCGCGTGCAGTGTCAGGCGGCCGCCTTCGAGCCTTGCGGCCAAGGTGCCCGGCATCAGGCTTACCAGCAGCGCCAGCAGCACCTGCTGGCCCTCGCTGGGCAGGCGCAGCTCCAGCTCCAGCAGGCCCGGTTGCAGCGGCATGCGCGGGGTGCAGACGCGCCGCGTCACGTCCAGCGCGCCCAGCAGCGACTGCCAGGCGAATACCCAGAGCAGCCGCAGCAGGGCGCGCCAGCGGAGCCGAGGCGCTGGCAGGGCGTGTGAAGGTGCCTGAACAGTCATGCAGTGGGCGTGGCCTTGAGCGTGATCTTGGCCTGTAAGGGCGGAGGCGCAGCGCCGCCGCGCCCACAGCGCCAAAGCCAGCGCCAGCGCCCCCAGCACCCAGCCATCGGCCCCCGGCCAGACCCCGGGCTGGCGCAGCAGCAGCAGCCAGACCAGCCCCAAGGCCAAGGCGGGCAGGGCCAAACCGCGCACACCCATGCGCAAACGCTCTAGCAAAGCCACATCTGTACCTCGCTCGTGAAAACGAGCGCACCCCAGCGGTGCGCTTGCGCTTCATTGTAGAGGGGCGTGTGGCGCGCCGTCCTCAGCTTGCGGGCTGCAACGGGCTCGGTCGGTGCAATTGACGCAGTTGCTGCGCCGCCTGCACCATGCGCTGCAGGGCTGGCTTCACTTCTGACCACTGGCGCGTCTTGAGCCCGCAATCGGGGTTGACCCAGAGCCGTTCAAGCGGCAGGCGCTGGGCCGCGCCGTGCAGCAGCGCCACCATGCGCCCGACTTCGGGCTGGTTGGGCGAGTGGATGTCGTAAACCCCGGGGCCGATTGCGTTGGGGTAGGTGTAGCGCTCAAAAGCTTCGAGCAAATCCAGCGCCGAACGGGCCGTCTCGATGGTGATGACGTCGGCATCGAGGCGTGCAATGTGCTCGATGATGTCGTTGAACTCGGCGTAACACATATGGGTGTGGATCTGCGTCTCGTCGCGCACCCCGTTGGCGGTCAGGCCAAAACAGGCTACCGCCCAATCGAGATACGCCGCCTGCTCGGCCCGTTTGAGTGGCAAGCCTTCGCGCAGGGCCGGCTCGTCGATCTGGATCACCGCTATGGGGATAGGAAATCCAACCGCATGAGCACAAGTATGGCACACGTTTGGGGCGTCTCAGGCATGCACACAGGGGACTGCTGGGTTGATTTCTCAAAGCCAGTTGCCCGAGATTTTTCGGTATGACCCGTTTTTGGCGGTGACAGGCGCAGCGCTGCCTCGCAAC
>Ga0209316_100594_pt1 | contig 10550 bp, 8 predicted proteins | sample 3C3metaG_FD_184150 | JGI IMG/M metagenome (GOLD analysis project Ga0209316, IMG submission 184150) | Freshwater bacterial and archeal communities from Indian Creek, Illinois, USA - 3C3 metaG (SPAdes) (version 3) | ecosystem: Environmental > Aquatic > Freshwater > Unclassified | place: USA: Indian... | reverse complement strand
GGGTTAGTGTCACACCCGTGTGACACTAACCCCGTCCCCCTGTCACGCGTCCCCCTGTCACGAATTGAAAAAGACTCAGTTCACTATTGACATTTAATTCACAATAATATATCCTACACAAGGTAATGTTAAAAAAATAACGTAAAGGGGAATGAGGAGTTTGGCTCAAAGCTACAGGAATTTTGAAAAAGTCAATGCAATATTGGAAAATCATCAAAACAATCCGGATTCGCTTATAAGCGTACTGCAGCAGATACAAGATGAGTACAGGTATCTTCCCGAAGAAATTCTGGCTTATGTTTCAACTGCGATGGGTATATCGCCTTCCAGAGTTTACGGAGTGGCAACGTTTTACGAGAATTTTTCGCTTCATCCCAAAGGTAAATACGTCATAAAGGTATGTGACGGCACGGCGTGTCATGTCAGAAAATCTCAAACTCTGATTGATACCGTAAGAACACAGCTTAATCTCAAAGAAGGCGCAGATACGACAAACGATATGCTTTTTACTCTTGAAATCGTTTCATGCTTAGGAGCATGCGGATTAGCGCCGGTTTTGCTTGTTAATGAAAAGGTGTACGGTAAGGTTACATCTGAGGAAATGAAACGAATTCTCGATGAATACAGACGAAAGGAAGATTTACCGGAATGATTGCAAATGCGACTATTTTTGAATCATTGAAAAACGATCTCTTAGAAAAGGGAAAACGGATAGGTACAAAGGTACTTGTCTGCGCGGGCACGGGCTGCGTTGCAGGCGGAGCGCTTGATATCCATGCAAAAATAGAATCCCTGGCAAGAGAATATGGTTTACCCACAGATATACAAATGGCAAGCGAAAGCGAGCAGATTCTCCACGCCGTGCCGAGCGGATGTCATGGTTTTTGTGAGATGGGCCCTTTAGTGAGAATCGAGCCGGAAGGCACATTGTATGTTAAGGTCACTGTGGATGATGTTGAGGAAATTGTTAAAAAAACCTTAGTTGCCGGTGAGATTGTGGAAAGATTAACTTACAAGCATCCGGTTACAAAAGTTTCATACGCCAATGAACATGATATACCTTTTTACGCGCAGCAGACCAGAATCGTGCTTGAGCGCTGTGGCGCGATAAATCCCGAGGATATAAACGAATATATTGCATCAGGTGGATATAGCGCACTTGTAAAGGCGTTTGAAATGTCCCCGGAACAAGTTTGTAAAATAGTGTCCGACTCAAAGCTTCGGGGCAGGGGAGGAGGAGGATTCCCTACAGGGCGCAAATGGGAGAGCGTACGCAGACAGAATACCGATATCAAATATGTCATCTGCAACGGTGACGAAGGGGATCCCGGCGCATTTATGGACAGAAGCATTATGGAAGGCGATCCACATGCCGTTATTGAGGGCATGATTATTGGAGGCTATGCATCGGGTGCAAAGTTTGGATACATTTATGTTCGCGCTGAGTATCCCTTAGCTGTAGCAAGGCTTCAAAACGCAATAGAACAGGCTCGTGAATACGGATTTTTAGGTGAAAATATACTCTCAAGCGGATTTAGCTTCGATCTTAGGATTAACAAAGGTGCGGGAGCTTTTGTTTGCGGAGAGGGCAGCGCGCTTCAGGAATCGATAGAAGGCAAAAGAGGTATGCCAAGGGTCAAACCGCCGAGAACGGTGGAAAAAGGTCTTTACGGCAAGCCTACGCTGCTTAACAATGTTGAGACATTCGCGAATGTGCCGAGCATTATGTTAAAAGGAGCCGAATGGTTTGTTTCTCTTGGAACAGAGAATAATTCGGGTACCAAGGCATTTGCGTTAACAGGAAACATAAACAATACCGGGCTTATCGAAGTGCCCATGGGAGTCAAATTAAAAACGATAGTCGAAGATATAGGCGGAGGGGTACCGGAAGGAAGAAAGTTTAAGGCTGTGCAGATTGGCGGCCCGTCAGGAGGTTGTCTTACTGAGCAGCATATGGATTTAACCATAGATTTTGATTCGCTCGACAGCGCAGGCGCTATGATGGGTTCAGGCGGTCTTGTAGTAATGGACGATAAGGCTTGCATGATTGAAGTGGCACGCTTTTTTATGAGCTTTACACAAAAGGAATCCTGCGGCAAATGCGTCCCGTGCCGGGAAGGCACAAAAAGGATGCTTAAGATTATGGGGGATATAGTCGAGGGAAGAGGAACTATGGAAGATATAGCGCTTCTTGAGGATCTGTCTGAAACGGTTACTTTAGGATCACTTTGCGGACTTGGAAAGACGGCCGCTAATCCGATACTTACCACATTAAGATATTTCAAAAATGAATATATAAGTCACGTCAGGGATAAGAAATGTCCTGCAGGTGTGTGCAAAAAGCTTATGACATACGAAATTATTGCAGCGGCTTGCAAGGGATGCACAAAATGTAAGCGTGTCTGTCCCGTACAGGCAATTGAGGGCGTTGTAAAACAACCCTTTGTGATAATTCAGGAAAAGTGCATAAAATGCGGGGCATGCTTAGAAATTTGTCCCTTCAATGCGGTCAGGGAGGTATGAAATGACAAAGACTATGATTGTTAACGGCAAAGCCGTGAGCTTTGATAAGGAAAAGAACATGCTTGAGGTCATAAGGGGGGCGGGTATAGAGCTTCCTACATTCTGTTATTATTCGGAATTAAGCATATATGGCGCGTGTCGTATGTGCCTTGTGGAAGACAAAAGGGGAAATGTAGTCGCTGCATGTTCTGAACCGCCTAAAGATGGGGCTGAGATTAAAACCCATACACCGAGGCTTCAAAAACAAAGAAAAAACACTATGGAGCTGCTTCTCTCAAGCCATGACAGAGATTGTTTGACCTGCAGCAAAAGCGGCAATTGTAAGCTTCAGGATTTATCAATGCTTCTTGGAGTTGATAAGGTCAGGTTCGGCAAGACTGATGAGAAGCTGCCGATTGATACCTCAAGTCTTTCAATTGTAAGGGATCCCAACAAATGCATACTTTGCGGCGACTGTGTCAGAGTTTGTGAGGAAATTCAAGGAATTGGCGTTATCGGATTTACGCATAGGGGAGCAAACGCTCAGGTTGCGCCGCCGTTTGGCAAGAATTTGAACGAAGTCGATTGCATTGATTGCGGACTGTGCGTGTCGCACTGTCCTACGGCTGCTTTAGAGGTAAAATCAGAAGCCGAAGCTGTATTTGAAGCGCTTTACAATCCACAAAAAATGACTGCGGCCCAAGTTGCTCCTGCCGTAAAAGTTTCATTTGGGGAGGCTTTTGGCTTAAAAGCCGGGGAGATAACAACGGGAAAAGTTGTGGGAGCGCTAAAAGCTCTCGGGTTTGATATGGTGTTTGACACGTCTTTCGGTGCGGATTTAACCGTTATGGAAGAATCAGACGAGCTTTCAAGGAGATTGTCAAGCGGTGAGAATCTACCGCTTTTTACGTCATGCTGCCCGGCTTGGGTTAAGTTTGCCGAGTTTAATTATCCAAGCTATCTTAAAAACATCTCAACTTGTCGTTCTCCGCAACAGATGCTTGGCTCTTTGGTTAAGGATTATTATGCAGGCAAAAGCGATCGCAAGGTTTATATGGTATCTGTCATGCCTTGTACGGCTAAGAAAGATGAAGTGAAAAATCCGAAGTTCTCAAAAGACGGCTTATTCGATGTGGATGCGGTGATAACTGTAAAAGAACTGGTCAAAATGGTCAAAACTGCAGGGCTTGTTTATGACGAGATCGAAGAGCTGCCATTTGACATGCCGTTTGGGTTCACTACAGGCGCGGGACTGATATTCGGAGTAACCGGCGGAGTTACCGAAGCAGTTCTGCGAACGCTAGATCCCGGTAAGGCAGTTTATACTCAGCTAAGGGGCTTAGAAGGCATTAAGGAGTATACAGCTACTTTTGGAGACAGATCAGTAAAAGCCGCAGTGGTAAGTGGTATACAAAACGCAAAGGACTTAATTTCGAAAATAGAGTCGGGAGAAGCTTCATATGATATAATTGAAGTGATGGCATGCCCCGGCGGATGCGTAAACGGAGCAGGACAACCGTTCGCCCCTCATTCTTCAAAGACAAGGCTAAGAGGCGAAGGGTTATACAAAAATGACAAACAAATGCAGTTTGTAAGCTCGAAAGAAAATCCCGTAATAGAAAAGCTTTACAACGATTTTCTTGGGAAACCGGGTAGCCCTAAGGCTCATGAGCTGTTGCACACGCATTATACCTCGCGAAAAAGGCTGCATGAGATGGAACTTGCCTTTGAGCCGTCTAAAACGGAAAAGACAGAGGAAATCAAAGTATGCGTAGGAACATGCTGCTATTTAAACGGCGCTTATGATATATTCAAACAGTTTCAGGATATTATTGCTGAAAAAGGAATAAATGCGACTCTTAACGCAACATTCTGCTTTGAAAACTGTAAGGAAAGCCCTTGCGTCAAAATAGGGGATACACTTTATGGGAAAGTCAGCAAAGAGGAAGTGGAGAATTTCTTAAAAAATCTTTAATCTTCGTTGCGAAAGGAAGTTTTGATGGAGATTATAAACGTTTGCGTGGGCAGTTCATGTTACCTTAAAGGTTCATACGCCGTAGTCTCGGAGTTTCAAAGGATCATACAAGAAAAAGAGCTTCAAGACAGTTTTGAGTTGAAGGCTGAGTTTTGTCAGGGCAATTGCATGAACGCACCTTGTGTGCGTATAGGTACTCGGCTGCTCACAAAAGTCAACCCGCAGGATGTAGAACAAATACTCGTATAATGGGGACTGTGTATTAGTCGTCGGTCGTCAGTCGTCAGGAATACGAATCCTCACGACTGGCGCTTGACTACTGACGAGCAATATCTGATGTCTGATACCGGAGGTTAATATTTGGAGGTTGGAAGTCAGATTAGAAAATCCGGCTGCTGATTTCTGAATTCGATAGCTGGAGGGAAAATCATGAGTTTTGTATCGATATTAGGGTCAAACTGCAGGAACTGCTACAGGTGCGTCCGATTTTGCCCTGTTAAGTCAATAAGAATAAAGGGTTCGACAGCGCAGGTGGAAGAGCATATGTGCATCAATTGCGGTATTTGCGTTAAACAATGCCCTCAGCGCGCTAAACGCATAAAAGGGGGAATCGACAGCGTAAGGGAATTGCTAGCCGGTCAAAATAGGGTTATAGCGAGCATAGCCCCTTCATTTGGGGCGCTTTTCCCAAAACCCTTAAGCGAGGTTACTTCAAAACTTCTCTCGTTAGGATTCTTCCATGTTGAAGAAACGGCTGTTGCCGCCGAAGTGATAGCTAAAGAGTATAAAAAACGCATTGAGAAACTCGAAGATGGGGATTTTTTAATTTCTTCAACGTGCAGTGTCGTCAAATCCATGATCGAAAAATATTACCCGGCGCTTCTATCGAAACTTGCACCGGTTATATCGCCTATGGCAGCACATGGACGAATGCTCAAGAAAACTTTTGGCAGCGATTCAAAAGTAGTGTTTATATGCCCTTGCATAGCGAAAAAGGAGGAAGCTCTCGATCCTCAGATATATGGAGCGGTCGATGAGGTAATAACTTTTACTGAGCTCTATGATTTGATAGAGGAATCAGTGGCGGGTACGGAGCTTTTACAAAAAGGCAAAGCATTGTCCCCCTTAAAACCTACAAATGGGAGATGGTTTCCTTTAACCGGAGGGATATTAACCACAGCAGGCATGGAAATTGATTTGAATAAAGGAGATTTTCTTCTAATCGACGGTATTGAGGAAACGCAAGCGATTCTCTCGGATCTCGAACAAGGTCGTATAAATCCTAAATTCGTTGAAATATTGGCATGCAAGGGCGGTTGTATAGGTGGACCCGCATCAATGCGCGACGATTCTTTGTTCATAAAAAGAGACAGGATGCTTAAGTTCGCATCTGAAAAAAACGCTGAATCAGAAGTATCGAGTTATGACGGAGAGATATTGCTGCAAAGAAGTTTTAGACCAAGCATTGTACTATATCCTAATCCGGGAGAAAAAGCTATTCTCGAGATTCTTTCGTTAATAGGAAAAACGACTCCCGATAAGGAATTAAACTGCGGATCTTGCGGTTATACTTCATGCAGGGAAAAAGCGATAGCAGTTTATAGGGGTATGGCTGAGCTTGAGATGTGTCTTCCCTATATGAGAGATAAAGCGGAAAACATGGCCAATCTTATAATCGACGCAACGCCGAATGGCATAATAGTTGTTGATTTAAATATGATCGTCAAAGAATTCAACAATGCCGCGGAAAGCATGTTTGGAGTTAAGTCTTTTGCCATAAAGGGTAAATCTATATCGACTGTTTTTGATGATTCTATTTTTTACGAAGCTATAGGTCGGGATGGCTTTTTAAGGATAAAAAAGGAATATCCACAGTTTTCATTGGTTGTGCAAGTAACTCTGCTTCACATTCAGGAGCAAAATCTCATAATGGCTATTTTTATAAATGTAACTGAAAGTGAACGTCAAAAGCAGAGCTTTGAAATTGTAAAACAAGAAACATTATTGAAAGCACAGGAAGTAATCAACAAACAAATGAGAGTAGCGCAGGAAATTGCCGGCATTTTGGGCGAAACTACAGCCGAGAGCAAGGTGTTGCTGAAAAAACTGATAAGCATTGTAGAAGCCGGCGGGAGCAACGATGTTTTGTGATGTGTTTTATCGCAGCATTAATAAATCAAAAGAAGAGCTCTGTGGTGATAGCGTTGAAGTGATCCGTGGCGATGATCACACAATTGTAGTTTTAGCGGACGGATTGGGAAGCGGAGTGAAAGCGAACATATTATCCACAATGACTGCTAAGATTATCTCGACTCTTCTTAAGGAAAGCTTCAGTATAGAAGAGGCCGTCAGCACGATGTTAAAGACTCTTCCTGTCTGTAAAGTCAGAAATCTTGCATATTCGACTTTTTCACTTGTCAGGATCGATAAGACCGGACAAGCCTATATACTTGAATTTGATAACCCTGGAGCAATCTATATCAGGGATAAAAAGCTGGCTGATATAGAATTTACTCGCAGGATAATCGAGGGTTACAGCGTAAAAGAAGCGTTTGTAGAACTATTGCCCGGGGATGAACTATATCTTTTTAGCGACGGGGTGGTTCACGCAGGGATAGGCGCTTCACTAAGCCTTGGCTGGCAGCATGAAAATGTTGCGTTATATATAGAGAAACTACAAAAAGACAGCGAAAAATCCATCTTTGAAAAAGTCTTGAGTATTCTTACTACATGCAATAAATTCTACAACAGTAAACCCGGCGACGATTCTTCGATTGTAGGGATTGAGGCGAAAACCACAAAGCAAGGAGTTATCATGATAGGTCCTCCAATAGACAAGAACCGTGATTGCGAGGTGGTAAACCTCCTTATGCAAAAAGACGCATTAAAAGCTGTGTGCGGAGGCACTGCCGCAAATATAGTAGCGCGTGAAACGAATGCGAAAATAAAGCCGCGCCTTGATTTCCCAGATCCTTCCGTTCCGCCTATCGCAGAAATTGAGGGGATTGATCTTGTGACTGAAGGAGTTGTAACCTTGAGTAAGACGCTTGAAATGATGAAGGAGATTACAGCGGGCAATCCTTTTTCTCCTGAGTTTAGCAGAAAAAAGGACGGAGCTTCAAGGCTTGTTAAATTTATGCTGAAAGACTGCACTCATATGAAATTTCTGGTAGGGATGACTTTGAATCCTGCCCACAAAGAATTTGAATTTCATAATTCAATGATGAAGCACAGGATAGTCGATGAGCTGGTTGGGCAAGTCAAGCGATTAGGCAAAAGAGTCAACATTCAATATTTCTAAAAAGAAATGAGGACGGAGCCTTTTGCTTTTGGTCACAATAATAATATCTGATTTGAAACCGACAATGTACCTGGAGTATAATAGAAGACACTTCATCATTTGAAAGAGGTGCTCATAAGTGGAAATAAGACATATATCAGCTAATGAAGAAATTATCGCCTCAAAAATCCAATCTATAGCTTTTGCTTTCAACAGTGATTTCGAAACATCGAAAGAACAGGAAAGAAAGGAAGATGAATCATATAAGACTTGCAGGGCTGTGTTTGATGAAAACGGTAAAATGTGCTCTTGTCTTGAGCTTTTGCCGTTTGAAGCCATGTTTAACGGAAAGGTCGTACCTTTGTCGGGCATAGGGGGCGTTGCGACTTTACCGGAGGAAATAGGCAAAAGATATGCACAACAACTTATGGCATATTGCATGGAGGAAATGTACGAAAAAGGTGATGTGTTCTCGTACTTATACCCATTTTCGCACGTGTATTACCGCAAATTTGGCTATGAGTTAAATATGAAGGTTAACAACTATAGCATACCGATAGAAGCGTTCAAAATCTTCAAGGATCGTAAAAATCTAAAACTATTTTTGCCTAAAGAGGATACTCAAGATATCAAGAGGATTTATAACGAATTCATAAAAGATAAAAATCTTGCTTTGGTAAGAAACAACGAAAGATGGGACGGATTTTTTGATAAAGATCCCTATAAAGACAATGTCTACATATATGTTTTGTACCATTCTGACAATCAACCTGCCGGTTACATTAAATATAATGTCAATAAAAAGGCGTTCGATAATAAGGAGATGGTTATTAATGAACTGGTTTGGATAGATTTTGAAGCGTTGAGCGGAATCTTTTCTTTCATATCAGGACATGCGCCGCAATATCGAAACGTAAAATGGAGAGCTCCGGAATTTATCGATCTAAAACTACTGTTTCCTGAGCCATATTCTATCGAGTGTCAAGAATTGACTCATGGCATGAACCGCATCGTAAACGTAAAAAAGTGCCTTGAGCTACTTGAAGTTCCTGAGCATTCAGGGGAAATCGTTATTGAAGTAGTCGATGCATTTCTAAATAAAAATAGCGGGAAATACTGTTTGTCATGGGGAAATGGCAGTTTAGAGGTCACAAAAAGCCAAAGGGACGCTGATTTAATATGTGATATACAATCTCTCTCACAGTTAGCTACCGGATTCTCAACGCCTAAGCAGCTGCATCTCTTGAACAAGGTTAAATTATCAGGGAAAGCTTTGGCTGCGGAGAGATTGTTCACAAGAAAAGACCTGTACATAAATGATGGATTCTAAAAAGCAATGGGGCTGAGTCTTTTGCTTGATATAAGGCTAATCCGGAATGAGGTTTACTTGGTAAATTCATTTCCCGTTCTTTTGGCGAAATATCTTAATCATTGTGCCCTTGCCAGGCTCGGAGGAAATTTCTGCATGATCGGTCATGATTGATATCATAATTAGTCCGGGATACCTGAGGCTTTGTCCGGTTAGTTCACCGTAGTAATCCTCCATTTCGACATGCCGCGGCATATTTAATATTGCCCTTGCTTCATCCAATTTCTGTCTATCCATTCCTTTTCCATCGTCAACGACGGTTATAATGATCTCATCTCCTGTATCCTCAACTGTTGTTTTAATGTTTTTGGCTGATGCGTCGATGGCATTGGATATAAGCTCGTTCAAAATCCCGTTGATTTTTCTTAAATCCTTTTTCATGTGTCCATCTCCTTACAGTATTTTTATTTGTCAATTCTGACAAAAGCGCTTAAAACGCTCACCATGAGAGCTGCGACTATGCCTCCCGCAAAACCATTGTTGTACAAATTCATTCCTCCATGAAGATAACCCACATTCATAACAACGGACAAGTGTATAAACCCGGCAACTATCCCTACAAGAGGCCCAAAGGTGCCAGCTATTGGCGCCAAGGTGGTTCCGAAAAGTGCAGCTAAAATAGCTCCGGGGTCAGAAGGAGACCAGATTTTAATCATCGTGCCAATATAAACGCCCAGCATAATGGGGATAATATTTTTTACGTGTTTTCCAAATGCTCCAAATCCTACCATGGTGAGGAGTCCACCCAAGGTTGGTCCATTAAGATCAGCACCCGCCCATATTATATATAAAATTCCTATAAGACCGACTGACCCCATGTTGACAAAAGTTACTCCGAAACCGTTCAGATCGGTAAAATCAGTTACAAGCACACCGGTATTGTTGAATAGTTTGCCTATTAATTTAAAAGAATTTGGATCAAGGAACATCCCGAGTATTATCATAGATATAAAAAAGATTGTGAATATCGGGATAAGAGTTAAATTAAATCCCTCGCCCCAGATTAGCGTTGGTTCACCCTTGAGCCCATGTCCGCGAAATAATGCCATAAACACTGTTCCTGCAAATCCGCCGGTAACTCCGATGTTGTATATATTATATCCCCTATGGAATCCTAAGATATGGGTTGCCAAGGGTGAAAGGATGAAGCCGGTTAAAATTCCGAAAACAATTCCCAATGTAATCCCGACTATCGGGGACAAATTAAATCCCAATGCGAATTGGCTCACCATTGGCGCTAAAGTGGTTCCGAAAAGAGCCGGCAAGATATACTTCCCGAACTTGTCTTTTTTGACCCTTGCATAAAGATATACTCCAACAAAAATTGGCCAGATATTCAATATATTTTTTCCGAATAAAGCAAATCCTGCCATGGTAAAGATGGCTGCAATGATTGGTCCGGATATATTTAATTTTGCGAGCCT
>Ga0209316_100592_pt1 | contig 10579 bp, 3 predicted proteins | sample 3C3metaG_FD_184150 | JGI IMG/M metagenome (GOLD analysis project Ga0209316, IMG submission 184150) | Freshwater bacterial and archeal communities from Indian Creek, Illinois, USA - 3C3 metaG (SPAdes) (version 3) | ecosystem: Environmental > Aquatic > Freshwater > Unclassified | place: USA: Indian... | reverse complement strand
AAGGTCGTTTTGCGCCGCGTGATACGCAGATGCGAATGATGCTCTTGCCCTGTTCTAGCAAACGCTCTACCGTGGTGTAGGAAGAAAGATCTGGTCTGATGCCGTTAAGGATCATGTTGCTGATGCGTTCCATGTCTGCTTCAGCATTTTGCACGCCTACAACCTGCCCATCGCGGGCAATCCCTATGAAGATCTCGCCGCCGTTTGAATTAGCAAAGGCCACAATCTCCTTCTTGATGTCAGCGGTTAGCGCCTCTTTCAGCTCAACATGTGCGCTTTCAATGTACTGCATGTCAGTCCTCCTAATCGACATTTTCTATATTATGTACATAATATCGCGATTTGATGTCGATTTCAACAACGGAGCAAGGGCTTTTGTGTTGTATGCCGCCAAAGTAACTAAATATGTGTTTGTCCATCAAAAGGGGTATAGCGCAAATTGCTCGGCTTTGCCATGGAGCAGGCCATCGCTTGGCGCTTTGGCGCCGGTGCGGCAGTAGACGCCTATGTGGCCGCGCTCGTCATCCCGGCGATTATTTCTGGCGTGGTAGGTGGTGCCCTTTCTACTGCCTTTTTACCCGTTTATAGTGAATGGCGAAACTGCCGTCTTTCCAACACTCGCCGACCTCGCCGCGCGAGGCGACAAAAAGGCCTTTGCCGAAGCCTTAGTGGCCAGCCTGCGGGGCTTGCTGCTCTTACTGGTCCCCGCTTCGGTCGGTCTCTTGGTGTTGCGAGAGCCAATCGCGCGCCTTTTACTCCTTGCAAGACACGCTGACGCCAGTCAAAATTGGCGTTCTAACGGCCTTCCTCAATGCGCTACTTGCCTTGCTACTTGTCGGTCTCCTCGAGCACGGCGGCTTGGCTTTAGCCAATTCCCTCGGTGTTTCGCTCAGCGCCGTGGCCTTGTTCATATCGCTCAAGAACAAACTTGGGCCAGTGCCCATGGGCCTGTTGCCTCTTCTTGGCAAAGTCATGCTATGCGCTCTCTGCATGGGGATTGCCAGTCATTGGCTCTATGTTGGGCTTAGCCCGCTTGGCGCCATAGTCGCACTTGCAGCTGCGGTCGGTGGGGGAGTGGCTGTATACGGCGCAGGGCTACTGGTCATGCGAGTCGATGAAGCGACTTGGGTGCTAAGCAAGATTATCAGAGCGGCAATCCATAGGCTCTTTCGCTAACGCTATTGCGCTAGACGGTTCCAACCACAGAATCCACAGAGGCGTCGATAAGAGAGGAACAAGGCGCTTGGGCATACGGTGCCTTTAGGTCCATATTCCTCTCTTGCTTTCTCTGTGACCTCTGTGGTTAAAAAAACGCTCCCTCCCCGTCTAACTTCTAACCTCTAACCTCCACCCTCTAGTTATGTGCCCTCTGTGGTAAGGAAGCGCACCCAGTTCAAACTGGCTCTCAGCCAAAGTCTGCTATCCATTTCAGGTAAATTGCTCTGGTTTGCGCGTGCGCAGGCTATCGATCGCCGCTTTGAGTCGGCCACCGGACGATTGCCTATCTTTTTCTCTTGTCGTTCTTTCTAATCGCACAAAAAGGAGGCCAAGACCGTGCCTAGGCAAGCGCGCGAAATAAGCTCCACCGGTTACTACCACATCATGATGCGCGGCATAAATCGCGATTATATCTACCAGTCCATACAGGACAAGGCATACTTTGTGAAGCTACTGGGGGAGGATGTACTGCTTGAACTGGCTGCTTACTGCCTGATGGACAATCATGTGCATCTAGTGCTGCAGGCCCAGCACAAAGACCTCTCCGTCTCCCTACGCAAGCTAAATGTAAAATACGCCATGCACTATAACTACACGCAAGACAGGGTAGGCCATGTGTTTCAGAACCGCTACCGCAGCGAAGTGGTGGCAGACGATAGGTACTTAGCGCAAGTCATACGGTATGTACATAATAATCCGGTGAAGGCAGCCCTAGTGGCTGATGCCCGTCAGTACAGGTGAGTAGCTACAATGAATATTGCGGCAGCGAGGCGATAATATCGACTAAGCAAAAGCAGCGAGTCCTAAGTCTCTTTCCGCTAGGGTTAGAGGCCTTTAAGGCTTTTCACCGCGAGAAAGACAAGCAGGAATACCTAGATACCGCCGCAGAAATCGAGCAGCAAAGACTAAGCCGCGCGAGGGACATCATTGCAGATTACTGCCAAGCCCACGGCCTTGCCGATTATGGCTACGCCTCCGCGGGCAAGCACCCCGCACACGCGGCAGGTATTGTCACGGCTTTACTTCAGGGCGCGTCGCTAAGCCACAGAAAGTTGGCCGAGTTGCTGCAAGTGAATGCTAATGTGGTGCATTTGGCGAGCAAAACGCTCGCCCAGGCGTGAAAGCAAAAGGCTCCGTCCCCAACGCTTTTTCTTTTCTTTTGTTTCTTTTGTTACGGTATTCTTACAAAGAGCAAAACCCTGTTGTGCGACGGCGGGCTACTAGATATGCTTGCTCTAAACCAAGGGGAGTCTCCGAGTATCTCTCGGCATTTCTTGCCCTGTGCGCCCTAAAAAGGGGTGCAAGGTCGAAGCAAGGGACGAAGAAAAGCACAGCTGTGCCTCCTGTGGTCAGACCCAAACATTGAAAGGGAGGGAAACCTTCAAATGAAAAAACTTTTTGCTTTACTTCTAAGTGTAGCTATGGCAGCCAGCTTGTTCGCTGGCGTGGCTTTTGCAGTGGTTCCGACGGTGACGTTCACGCCGAATAACAATGCTGTTGACGTTGCAGTTAATGTTAGCCCAACCATAACCTTTAGCGAAGCGGTGCAAGCCTTTGGTGGTGCAACGCCAGATAGTGCTTACCTCGCGGATAGCGTCACCTTGCTGCAAGGCGCTACAGTTGTGCCGTTTTCCGCTAGCCTGAGTGCGAATGGGAGAATACTCACTATCGACCCGACCAACGATCTCGGTATCGGGTTACCATACACCCTAACAGTTCTCGCCAACAGATTTGAGAGGGTAGCTGCTCCGCACGGACTTGTGGGGGGAGCATCTGCTACATTCACTACTGTTGGTGCTCTCGCAGACATCACCTCCTTCACCATTCCCGGTCAAGTTTCCAGTTTAATCACCGATAACGGCGTGGCCCCGGGTACGATTGTTGTTACCGTACCTTTTGGCACGGTAGTAACCGGACTAGTGCCCACCATCGCCCTCAGCGCTGGCGCAACTGTAACTCCTGCGTCTGGCGCGGCACGGGACTTCACTGGTCCTGGTCCTGTAGTGTATACTGTTACCGCCCAAAACGGGACAACCGATGTTTACAATGTGACTGTGACTGTCGCTCCTGCATCAGCTGTTGCAGACATCACCTCCTTCACCATTCCCGGTCAAGTTTCCAGTTTAATCACCGATAACGGCGTGGCCCTGGGCACGATTGTTGTTACCGTACCTTTTGGCACGGTAGTAACCGGACTAGTGCCCACCATCGCCCTCAGCGCTGGCGCAACTGTAACTCCTGCGTCTGGCGCGGCACGGGACTTCACTGCTCCTGTAGTGTATACTGTTACCGCCCAAAACGGGACAGTAGATACGTACACGGTGACTGTGACGGTTGCTGCTCCGCTCCCCAACGTCTTCCTCACCGGCAGCATCATCCACGGCGCGATTGGCCTTAACAACAACGTTGTTATCGGCGGCTCGCTCATGGAACTCGGCCGCGGCACCCTATCTGCTGAGCGCTTTCTTGCCGTGCAACACCGTGCACCTAACACAACGGTTTGGCATGCTGCTCCTGGAGCGTCTGCGTTTTCGATCCCCGTAAATAGCGCAGGTAGCTTCAACTTCCAGTACAGATTCACCGTTGCTGGCGACTACCGCTTGGCTGTTCTTAATGCCGCGGGCGGTACAGTTGTGCGTCAAGACGGCGCTGACGTCGCCATTAACCTCGGTACTGTTACGGGCATGCCCCTTAGCATTACCACCCCTACCACTACAGTAAGATGGTCGGTTGACCCAGTTTCTGCAAATCAAACCATCACCTTGCCGATCACCGCTGTCAGAGAAGCCCTAGGCATTCTGCCGGTGCGTGTAGTCGATGGCACCGGTACTCTCGGCAGCAACATGGTCGACGGTACTTTCACCGTCACTCCCACTGCCGGAGCTCTAGGCACCATCACCAGAACTTTTGACGCTGCTGGCGTGACCACTCTGGTCATTGCTCGTGGTACAGCTCCTGCAGTTGGTGCCTTGCTAGTCACCGTAACTGACGACACCGGCAACTGGTCTGGTCAAGTTAGCATTAACCTAGCAGCTCTTGCCGCATTTAATGCTAACACACGTCTAGCTCAAGGATCTTTGGTCGCTGGCAACCGTGTGCAATTTGAAACAACCGTTGCAAATGCACAGGGCGCTGACATTGCCGCTGACCAGTACACCATGACAACTATTGCTGGCCCTGCGATGGGTGCTGCCGTAGTCCGCCTTCGCACGGATAATGCCCCTGGTTCCGTAGGGCAATCCGCCCGCACAGCGGCGATAACTACAGCTACCGACCCCATTAGTCGTGATGCTGGCGGTATCCTCCTCGTTGCCCCTGGCACAATTACCGCCACCACAGTTCTATTTAACAGCACCCACCACGAAATTGCCAGAGTGGTCGAAACATTTACCGTAAATGGCGGACTAGTGGTCAACCTTACCACGGCCCGCGTTGGCCAGACAGTGCGCCTAAGCGCGACTGTCACTGACCGTAACGGCAATCCTCTCAATGCCGCACGCGTGCGCTTCACTGCAACATCTAACATGTTTGTACAGCGCAATGCCTCTACCGGCCTCTTCCCCACACACCCCGCGATTGCTAACGCTAGCAACGTAGTGACTATCGACGGTTGGAACCTTGCTCCACAGCCCGGCCAGACAGTAAGCAACGGCACGTTCACCGCCGAAGTCATATTGGTCGACACCGGCACGGTAACGGTCGAAGTGATTGAAGCGGTGCAGGTTACACCTGGCGCGGCGATTACCGCACCTGGTCCAGCCATCATCACTCGCGGTGCCGCTATCACCGTGCTTCCAAACCTCTATGCCGTTACGGTGTCACAATCTACTTTCGTAACCGCACATCCTGAGGTATTGACCTTCACCGTGCGCGACGCCGCTGGTAACTTGGTCAATGAGCAGCTCTCATTCACCCCAGCCCCTGCACCTCATAGAGTTGTACATCTAACCGGTGATTTAACGCCTACGTTTTCCCCAATTATGATATCCCCCGGGGTGTGGTCTGGCGTCTTCACTTCAGAGGAGCCAGGAACCGTTCGCATCCGCATGGTCGGTCTTCTTGACAATAGAGTTAACGGTATTGAATTCACCGTGACCGTTGTCAACCCTAGAGCCGAAATTAACACCTCAAAGTCGCTCGTTACCTCAGAGTTCTTCGAAGTAGTAACTGTGAGCTTGTTCGACCCACGTAACGATCAACCTATCGCACTGCCGCTGCAGGTGCGCGAGGGTGTCGCCATGGCTCCTAACCACGCCAGCTACGCGACTGCCAACCTTAGCATCGCTACCAGGCCTAACGCCAACGCTCCATGGGTTGAGCACGTTGCTGGTGTGCCGCTATCCATAGGTGTAGGTGATGCGCTTAGTCCGCTAGGATTAGCTGGTTCACCTGTTGTTGCACGCGCCTATCCACAAGAGGCTCGAGTGCGCGATTTTGCTCCCGCCACTGTGCATGAGTTCCGTGTTCTAACATTTACGAGTGAAAGAAGAATCGCTGGCGTAGAACAACCCGCAACATTGCGCTTTATGGCCAGTATTGCGCCAGGCAATACTGCTGAGCACTTTGTGCAAACGCTCAAGCCTGCCGTTGTTTCCCTTGATAAGACTCAGATCGGTGCTGGCATGGCTACCGACCTTGTTGTTTCACTGCGTGATGCTCATGACAGACCGCTCGGCTCCATCCCTGCTGTTGGCAATGTCCCCGCCGTAAATCGTGAGGTTTTCGCCTCCGGCAGATGGGGTAACGCCTTTAATATGGATGCGTCGGGTAACACATCGATCAGAATTCGTACTGATGGAATGGCTGATGGCGTAATCTTCGGCACCATTCGCTTTGAGGTAGTATCTGATCGAATCCTCGACACGAATATAGTATGGCCAGTACAATCTGGCAATCCTCTGCCAGTTGCCACCCAAGCTGCGCTACGCGCTGATGTGCGCGTCACTGCTCCGATTGACAGAGATCGTCCCGGCATCGCTGTCACAGCACCTGCCACCACGACTGCCACTACGGCGCAAGTCACAGTGACAGTCACTGACGACGTCATGATTGCGCGTGACGGAGTGTCCTTCGATGGAGTGCGTTTCCAAATGAACGATGTTCCCACCTTCAGCTTCGTTCGCAATGTCGACTTGGTGCTCGGAGTCAACAGCTTCATTGTCAGCGCTATGGACAGAGCTGGCAACGTAACTACCCAGACCATTACCATCACCCGTGAAGCTCCTCCTGCTGGCGACACCGCCGCTCCCGTCATCGAAGTGACTGTACCTGCTGTAACGACTGAGGCTACTGCTGTAGTCACCGTTACTGTTAGAGACAACGTCAACCTTGCCGCTAACGGCATTATCTTCGACGGCGCTGTAGTTCCTGGCTTTGCCACTAGAGAGAGCGTCTTCACCCGCACCGTCAACCTGCGCGAAGGCATGAACATCTTCACTGTCGCCGCACAAGACGCTGCTGGTAACGTAGCTACTCGTACCATCGCTGTAGAGCGTCGTACCCCGCCTGCACCTGTTAGCCATGTTATCACCATCGGCAGAGCTAACCCCGCTATCGGCCTCGACGTACCTGCCAATGTACGCAATGGTCGCCTCATGGTTCCTTTCCGCTGGTTCGGTGAGAGAATCATCGAAGCAACTGTTGACTACAGAGTAGTTGGCGCTGCTGAGATCGTTACCCTCGTCAAGGGCAACATCACTGTAGAACTAACACTCAACAGCACCATCGCTACCGTCAACGGCACCCCAGTTTCTCTCGATGTAGCAGCTTTCGCCACCGGCGGCCGCACCTTGGTGCCTGCTCGCTTCTTGGCTGAAACCTTCGGCTACACCGTTAACTGGAACCCCGCTGACGACAGCGTGACTATCACCAAGAGATAGTCTGCCTTAAACAAAAAAAAGGAGGCCCTGCGGGGTCTCCTTTTTTTGCTTTTTTTGGGGCAGGGGCAGGCTGCTGCTAGCGGTAGATTGACAGAGCTCTGGCACGAACGATAGACTAATGCTAGTATGAGAGCCCGAGAGGAGCGACTTAAATGTTATATCGTGTGCAAAGTAAGCACAGAGTTATGTGCGTTGTGCTTGCTGCCCTGCTGGTAGTAAGCAGCCTTTACCCCCTGCGCGGTGAGGCGGCTGTTGTTACCCATGTCACTGTTAGCCCCACCACACTAGTTCTAGTCGTCGGGGCTAACGCTACCGTGGTGGCGACAGTGCACCCCGCCGTTGCGTTAAACCGCTCGGTTACTTGGGCGAGCAGCAATGAAGCTGTTGCTACGGTCAACGCGCAGGGGCGGGTCACAGGTGAGTCGCCGGGCCTAGCTATTATCACGGTTACAACCACTGATGGCGCACGCACCGCGAGTGTGGCCGTGTCTGTCGTGCCTCCCCCGGTGCGCGTGACGGGGGTGGCCTTGAGCCAAGCCGGCGTGGCTTTGAACCCAGCCAATAGGAGCCTGACGGTGGGGCAAACTGACGAGTTAGACGCCACGGTAAGCCCGGCTAATGCGAGTAACCCTGCTGTGGTGTGGTCGAGTAGCAATAGCCAGGTGGCGGCCGTAAATGTGCATGGGCTAGTGACTGCGGTCTCGCCCGGCTTGGCCATTATTTCGGTAACTACGGTGGACGGCAACTTTACCGCGCAGACCGTGGTCGAGGTGGCAGTCCTTATTGTCCCCTCGACGGACATCGTAATCACACCCCCCAGCACACCCACCAGCCCGTTACCGCTAGCTATCGGGGCTAGCGTTACCTTGTCGGCCTTCGTAAAGCCCCACAACGCCACCAACCGTTCTGTGGTCTGGGCTAGCCATAGCCCTCTCGTCGCTGCGGTTAGTGCCAGCGGGGTAGTTACCGCCCTTTCCCCCGGTGACGCTGTAATCACGGCGACGAATGGCGATGGTAGGTCTGGTTTTGCTGACATACATGTGCCTTTGCCGCCTAATCGGGTCACTGGTATTACCACGCCGCCGGGGGTGGTCGCTTTGACGACAGGAATGACACGCACAATTACGGCTACTATACTGCCATCTAATGCCACTATTCGCCTGGTTAGGTGGGCGAGCAACAACCCCTTCGTGGCCACGGTTAATGCGACCGGGGTTATCACGGCGGTTTCGCCTGGCGTAGCCTCTGTTTCGGTCACGACCTTGGATGGGGGTTTTGTGTCGTGGGTAACGGTGCAAGTTACCATGCCGGTAGTTCCTGTAACGGGCGTTACTATTGTGCCCACCACGCTAAGCCTTGTAACCGGGCAGACGGGTGTTTTAACCCCTACCGTTGCCCCCGCCAATGCCACCAATCGCGCCGTAACTTGGGATAGCACGAACGTGCAAGTTGCCACAGTAAACGAGAGCGGGGTGGTCATCGCCGTCGCCCCTGGCAGCACCGTCATAACTGTCAGAACGAGCGATGGGGGGCGTACGGCGACGGCAAATGTTACTGTCACCGCGCCCATTGTCCTAGTTACAGGCGTGGCTGTAGCGCCCGCTTCGCTAAATCTTGTCGTGCGCGGTACGGCGACTTTGACATCCACCGTCGCCCCCGCCAATGCCACCAATCGTGCCGTTACATGGGCGAGCGCCGATACGCGCGTGGCTACAGTAAATGCGACAGGGGTAGTCACCGCTGTGGCCCCTGGCAACACCATAATAACTGTGCGCACCACTGATGGCGGGCGTACGGCGACAGCCACCGTGACGGTCGCTTCGCCGATTGTCTTGGTTACCGGTGTGACCGTCGCACCCACCACCCTGAGCCTTGTGGTGGGGGGGACGGGTAGTCTAGCGGCGACAGTAACCCCAGCTAACGCCACCAACCGCGCCGTAACTTGGGCGAGCGCGGACATGCGCGTGGCTACGGTTAATGCCAGCGGGGTAGTAACTGCGGTTTCACCGGGGCTGACGGTAGTCAGTGTTACTACGGCGGATGGTGGGCGCACTGCCGCCGTAGCCGTTACGGTGGCGGCACCAGCCATTTCCGTAGCGAGCGTGGTGCTCGCGCCGGCCATCCTTACTCTCCCAGTAGGGCAGAGCAGTGCCTTAGTAGCCATGGTGCAGCCAGAGAACGCGGCTAACAGGGCTGTGACCTGGGCGAGCAGCCAACCCCTTGTGGCTGCGGTCGATGCCCGCGGTATTGTTACGGCGCTATCTGTAGGCAGTGCTATTATTACCGTCACGACTGTTGATGGTGGGCACACCGCAGAGAGTAGCATGGTGGTGGTGCCACCGCGCGCGGAGATGCCCATTGACCCGACAGCAACAACTATCTTGACCTTGCCAGACAGAGCGAGTGTCGTCGTGCCGTCAGGGGCCATTAGCGGAGTAAATGCGCGTCTTTTAGCCGAGGTGGTGCCGGTAGCGCCGACCTCACCTCTCTTGACTGCGGCCAGCCGTGCCCAGCTAATGCCCGTGAGTGAAATTATGCAGCTGACTTTGAGCGGGGGCACGCTGGACCGAAACTTGCACCTTTCACAGCGTTTTGTCGCGGAGCAAGTACCCGCAGGGCAGGTCGCTGCTCTACATGTCTACAACGCGCGCACGCAAAGATGGATCTACCTTGGTGGCCAAGTAGTGGACGGGGCCGTAACTGTTGGCCTCGCTGACTTTGGGCAATTCGCCGTTCTTGCCACCCGCCCATTGCCCCCGCTCTCAGACATATCTAACCACTGGGCACAAAGACCCATTAGCACGCTCTCGGGTATGCACATCATAGGGGGCCATAGAGACGGCACCTTTAGGCCCGATACGCAGGTCAGTCGGGCAGAATTTGTGGCCATGTTGGCCCGTGCCCTCTACTTGCCCGAGGATGCTAATGCGGCCGCTCACTTTCGCGATGCCGGCACTTTTAGCTGGGCGGCGGGTGCCATAGGTGCGGCCACCAAGGCCGGCTTAGTGGGGGGTAATGCCGACGGCAATTTTGCGCCCGCGCGGCATATTAGCAGGGCCGAAATAGCGGTGGTGTTATCGCGCGTGGTGCAGCAGGGCCTAGTCACCGTGCCACGCGTGCCTGCGGTAAACTTTGCCGACCAGCACACTATACCGGCGTGGGCGGTGAGTGGCGTGCGCATCGCAGCTGAGGCAGGGCTGGTGCATGGCGCCGGCGACGGCAGGTTTAACCCCAATAATTTTGTCACGCGGGCGGAGGTAGCGACTATGCTCTACCGCCTAGTGGCGGCGAGGTAGTGCCCACCATGGCCTTGCCCTTTAAGAGTACCTTCGCGCAAATTATGTCCCTGCTCGGCGTGGGGCTTGGCCTAGGCGTGGCCAATATTGCGCCCCCGGCCGCACTGACGGCCGAGGCCATGTGGGCGCTGGGTCTACTGGTTTGGGCCATTTGCTCTTGGGTGGGCCAGGTTTTTGACGACTATG
>Ga0209316_100591_pt1 | contig 10584 bp, 7 predicted proteins | sample 3C3metaG_FD_184150 | JGI IMG/M metagenome (GOLD analysis project Ga0209316, IMG submission 184150) | Freshwater bacterial and archeal communities from Indian Creek, Illinois, USA - 3C3 metaG (SPAdes) (version 3) | ecosystem: Environmental > Aquatic > Freshwater > Unclassified | place: USA: Indian... | reverse complement strand
AGCGATTTCTGCGCGGATGGCGGGCGTGGTGCGCGCGTTCTTGTGCAGGGCTATCATCATGTAGACTCTCCTTGAGCTTGCGTCAGATCGTACACCAGCGCCCTCATCGCCTCACGAGCGATGAACAACGGATAACGCTTCGAGTCTATACAATCATCGGGGATGCGACAACTAGCAACTGACGGGGGTTGAACATCGTCCACCAGTGGGTGAAGCCGTGGTTAGGCACGCCACCTTGCAGGTGATGGGTCATGAAGCCATAGGGAAGCTCAGAGCGCGGCCAGTAGTCCTTGAGGTCGTCATCCTTGCGCGCTTCCCATTCAGCGAACGCTGTGTCGTATTGCCGTGCGTGCACCGTGTCGTAGGCTGCGAAGAACCGGCCGCTGTAGGGTTTGCCTGCCGCATCGCGCTTGGGCGCGTAGCCCTGCACCGCGTAGGCCGCCATCGGCCCGGTCTTGCCCGTCGCCTTGATGGTGGTCAACACATCCTGCACCGTGCCACAGGCTGCGCAGGCGTAGTGGGATTTTTTCGGCACCGTGCCGCTTTCCGGTGCAAAGGCGATCGTCGTTTCCGGGCACGTCACCTCATCTGGCAGCGCACCACGCACCTCCAGCAGGCGAATCTTGGATGCGCGCGCACTGTCCCACCGCGTGGTCGCGGCCACATCGTCTTGCGCCGAGCCGCCGTAGGGCTGGCCATTCGCGTCCTGCTTGGCTTCGCCCGCCAGCCATTGCGGATGCACCAGCAAGCTCAGCTCGACCTTTTTGTTCGGCTTTTTCGGCTTGCCCAGGTTGACCATTGCCGTATGGCCGCAATGCGGGCAGATGACACCTTTCCTGCGATCGAGCACGGAGAACGGGTATTCATCCGGCGCGACATACAGTGGCGAATCCGGCGCCATCCGTGCGGCTTCCTCCTCAACGTGGAATTCGCCGCCGCATTTGCTGCACTTGTGCTCCCAGTGCTTCACGCTAATGGTCTTCACCGCCATCACCGGGCTGGTCATGATCGGCGTGCGGTGGCCGCAACCCGTCACCTGACAAGGGCCGTGCTTGGCCCAGAAGGTATAGATCGCCTCCGGGCCTTCGTAACGGTAGTCCTTGCGCTCGTCGCGCGGGATGGTCAGAGGTTCGAAATCGGGGGGCATTGCCTTGTTCGACGGCAAGTGCGTCCACGTGCCTTTCTCACCCTCCGGGCCGTCACAGTAGTAGTACGGCATGATCTGCGGCTTGACCTCGGCCTCGATCTCGGCGAGCAGCTTCTTCACTTCCTCCAGATCGACGTTGGCCAGTTCCTGCTTGACCACGAACCACGCGACCGGGTTGAGGTCGTTGCCGACCATCTGCATGCCCAGGCGCGAGCCTTCCACCAACGTGGTGCCGCCGCCCATGAAGATGTCGGCCACCTTCAGATGCTTGAAGGCGCCTTTCTTCTGGTGGTTGGCGTAGTAGTTATCCCACACCAGTTTGGCCGCGTGCGATTTGTCTTCCGGGGCCTTGGTCGCCGCCGCGATCAGCATCGAGCGAAATACGCTGGAGCGCCGCCGCGCCCACCACTTCGACATCTGGTAAATCGGCTTGCCCGCGTTGCCTTCGATGATCGCCACCTGATTGACGGGCAGGATCGGGAAATCCACCTCCAGGCAGGTTTTGGCGCGGTTGGGGTCGTTGAAATCGACCGTTTCCAATGCGACAGGCTTTCCCGCTCCGACGGCTTTGGCGACGGCTTGTTGAAGTAGTTCTTTTTTGGTGGCCATTTAAGCTGTACCCCCAACTGCACTGACAGCGACTTGAGGCTGAAGCCGGGTGCGCAGTTGTTCGTAGATTGGAATTTGGATGCCTTCGGCCACCTCCAGGGTGACAGCCAAGCCATAGGGAATGGCATCGTCAAGACGTGCCGCTGCATCCTTCTTGCACGCGATGTGCAGCAAGATGCTGTCGCCGTCCTGAAATGCCGCGATTTGGTCTGTGCCTTCGAGCACCTCATGCTGCACCGTTCCGCGCAGCACCTGATTGTGATCCCCGTCTTGACGCGCAAGCTTCAGCGGCAAAGTGCCCCAGTTATTGGCTGGGGACATTTCCAGCTTGGCCTCGCGGAAATTCCGATGGTTAGGATTGACTGCGCTGAACCATGCCAAGGTCACCACCATCCGACGCCATTCCTGGCTGCTGGACAGGCCGGGCGGTAGCGGCAGGCGATATTCGTGGATTTCGTTCTCACGGATTTCGCCGCAGCCCAGCACCGTGCCGCGCTGCTCGGTACACGCCAAAACACGTTCGATCTGCACTGCGCCATAGCCAAGATAGCGCGCCATCACCTCTTTAAACTGGCGCGAGTTATCTCGCGTTTTCAGCGCGGCAGTGATGGCCTTGCAAGCGTCATCATCCTGCTTTGCACCATGAACCAGTAGCGCTTTGATGAGTACGGAAATCAGCCCCTGCGGAATGCTGTCTTCGTGATCCCCGCGCAGCGCATCCAGCACTTCATAAATGCGTGCCGCACTGCGCGTGGCAAGGGCGGTGGCGTTGCTGGTGCCGCGTGTATGGACGGTTTTCGACAAAGCGCCAGCCTGATTGCTGTCCCAGGCGACTTGTTGCCCCGGCGCTGCAAGCCCACCATCGGGTTGATAGACGGTTTGGCTGTCCAGCACTGGCGTGCGATACAACTGCCGACCACCGGGGAACAGGATTTCCGGCTTGACTGAGCGACGGAAGCCATGCCCAAGCCGTGCGGCAGGGCTGAACAACGACGCGCCGGGCAGCAAGTCTGTACGCTGCCCTTGGTAGTAGTTTCCGCCATTGTCAGCGTGGGTCGCGCCGACAGTGATGGCATTGATGGCTTCTGCCGGGGACAGGATGCGCCGTCCGGATAATTGGGCCTGAATGCACTTGAGCACATGCTCGACCTTCTTCGGGTCGGTCAAGGCCAAGTAGTCCGTTCCAGACAGTGCAATGTCGATGGCTTCGGGATAGTTCCCGGCGCTGACGCAGAAAAGCACGCGGTATTTCCACGACAGCCAATCCAGCAGTCTTGCCCAAGGGCTGGGTGTGTGAATGAACGGACGTGAAGGGTCGCCGATAGAGAGGTTGATGACGCAAATGGTGGGAGCCTGTGCAGGCGCCGCGCCTTCGCCTTCAAACATCCGCCGAACCGCTCGCGCGATGCGATCCTCGAAAAATACTTCGTCGGGGACATGCTCGCTCCGGTTCATGGAGTGAGGGTCTGGCTGCATGATGGGCAGCACATACACCAGACGCGGCAACGGATCGGCTTGGCCGTCGGCCATTTCTCCATGCACCACCAAAGACGCCATTGCCGTGCCGTGCTTTCTGTCGCCCGGTTGGTACTGCGCGGAAAGATTGTCCGGGTCGTCCAACAGCAAGCGGCCCTTCAGTGCTTGATGCTGCACATTGGGCACGCCGTCGAGAATGGCCGCGATGGGAGGAAGGTCAACGACCCCTTCGGCTATTTCCGTATCGACACCTTCACCATCTTCCGTGACTGCAAGGCTTTGCCCGGTGGGGCGGAAATACATGACGCCATGAAATTTGAAGAGCTGGATGTCAGTGTCGTGGCTCTCGGATTCCAGGTCGTTCAAAAGCTGCTGGATGCGCTCTGCGGGCAGTTCAGCCTTCACCGCGTGAAAGGCAATTTCCGGCATGTCGATGAAGCCGCCCAAAGTTTTACCGCCCGCAGCTTGCAGAAGAGTGGCGACGTTGCGTTCGCTCTGCCTGCGCCTGTCTTCTGATCTGCGGTAAAACAGCTCGATCTGAAAGCGGATCGCTTGAGCAGGATTGATGGGGTTCAGCAAATCCTGCCAGCGATCCAGCATGCCTGTCTCGCGCAACGCCTCTTCAATTCCCCAACGGCGGATTTGCACGGTCTGGTTGAAGACATCGCGCCATTTTGTTTTTCCGCTTGGCAGCGTTTTGTTGTCCCGCCACTTCTCCCACAGCGAGACAAGCTCCCGTATTCCTGCTTCGTTGCCGAGCGAGAGGAACATGCGTCCTTTGACGGCCTTGTTCGTACGCTCCCCTTTTGTGTTGCGCTCGAAAAAATCCTCATCGGGCGGAATGTCATCAATATCCCATTCGCCCATCCACTCCAAGCCAATGGCTTCGACAGCCTGCCGAAACTCATTGACGCTGCCTGCAATCTCAATCACCAAGACCGTTTCAGGCTCAAGGCCAGCCACGGAGCCGCTGACGCTGGCTTTGTAGCGCTCGAAGTCTTGTTGCAACGTGGTCAGTTGCGCATCCAAGCGCTCCACCTGCTTTCCATGTCCGGGAACATGGGGTTGGCCGATTACGATAGGCCGTCCTTTGGGCGGTGGGATGGTTCTTGCTTGCGGAAACATCAGAAGCGGAAGAGAGGTTGCCATCAGCGGTTCGTCCCCTCTTCAGTCACATCGCCAGCGGCTTTCGGGTGCTTTTTTGCGGCTGGCTTCAGGCGGCCTTTCCATTGCTCCAGCTTCAGCTTGGTAATTTGTTGGGCGTTATCCGTTTTCATGTCGAGCACGGCACGACGAACGACGCCCAAGCAAAATTCTTCGGTCTCTGCAAAATTCAGCCCCAGCAGATGCTTTGCCAATGTTTCAGGTTCATAGCCGAATTTCACACTGCATCGCTCGCCAATGGAGGCGATGTATTGCGTCAGTTGCTCACGGGTCGGGGTTGCCAATTCAATGCGCAACTGAAAGCGCCGCCAGACCGCCTTATCCAAAAGCTCTGGATGGTTGCTGGCTGCAACGACCACCACATAGTCAGGCATTTCATCCAGTTGCATCAGCAAGGTGCTGACGACGCGCTTTATTTCTCCCGTTTCATGGGTATCGCCACGCTCCTTGCCAAGCGTTTCAAATTCGTCGAAGAACAGAACGCAACGCTGCGTTCTGGCGTATTCCATTACGCTCTTCAACCGGCTGGAGGTTTCACCCAGATAGCTGCCAACCAAGGTTTCGTAGCGAATGACGATGAGCGGGTACATCAACTCGAATGCCAGCGCTTCCGCCAAGGTGGTTTTCCCGTTGCCTGGCGGGCCAGCGAGCAGGACGCTGTTTCTGGCGCGCAGATTATGGGCGTGCAGCAACTCTGCCCGATGCTGTTCCTCCACCAATTCTTGTATCTGTGCCCTGATCTTTTCTGGCAATACCAAGCTTTGCAGATTGCGCTCAGGCGTGATCTCGTAGAACAGGTCTTTGTGCGGACTGTTGCCCACGGCCTTGCCAGCCGGCGGGCGTGCGGCCTGAATGGCACTGGGCTGCAATGCCTTGGCAAGCCGCTCTGCAAGCAGTCGGTGCCCTTTCTGCCTCTCCTCCTGGATCAGCCCTTCAGCCGCTTTGCGAAAGGCAAGCTGATCCCCGCTGGTCGCGGTTTTGACCAGATCAACTAATAAATCAGCTTGCGCCATTAGCCCATGCTCCGAAAAATGTGCCCAAACCTGCTCATTTGCTTATCTCAATCCAAGGCGACAGCACCTCCAGCAGCGAGAGGCCACCATGCGTCAACGTCGGATAGCCACCTTGACTGCGCCATTTCCTGCGGCCCAAGGCCAACAGATGCGCACCATGCGGGCTGTCGATTTGCAATGCGACCGGAGGAACGAAGGGACCTGCGTCGCCATTCCCCGCCTTGCTGCGCCCGCTTGAAAAAGTTTGCTTGAGGTGAGCGGCAACCTCGCCATCGGCATCAGGAAAATAGCCAGTGGCGGCGTAGCCGTGATCCGATGTAATGACCAAGCGCCGCCCAGTGGCGAGGCGCTCAACAAAGCCCCAAAAGTCGTCACTGGTAAGTTGCTGCGCGGCATCTTTGGTTAGGAGCTCCAGCCCCTGGCCTGCGCCGTAATCGTGCAGCTTGGCATCTGGCCAGTGGTGCCAGAACACCCAGTTCTTCGCGCCCGAGGCGTTGCCCACCAAGCCTGCGCAGTCCTTCCACGGCAGATCGATGGTTTCGGTCTGCGCCGGTTGCAGCTTATGCGCCAAGCCGCCGCCGTTGGCTTGCAGCTGGCTGCGGCTGGCCAGCCCTAATGCGCGGGCAAACGGGTTGGTCTCACTAGGCAGCTCGGATGCAGTAGCGGCCACTGTGTGCAGGGTGAATCCACGCTCTTTGGCTCCTTGCAGCAGCCAAGGCAGTTCGCGCAGCGAGAGGGCATCAAGAATCAGTATGGCGCGCGCGGCGCTATGGCCATACCGGGGTTCGTTCCACCAGCGCGCAAGCCGGTCTGAGGTACGTTCCACACCACTGATTTCGGGTTGACCAAAGGCCCGCCACAGATCCCAGCCGCTGGAGGCCAGGAACAAATCGAGCTCGCCAATTTCGCGGTCTCGCTTGACCACTTCACCGGGAGCATTGCTTTCAGCCAGCGGCTTGGAGGCAATCTCTAGCGCCCGTTCGGTAATGATGCGCCACGCCTCTTTCGGGCTGTCCTGGGTCAGGCGCTGCAAGATTTGAGCATCCAACGCCATCAGTTGTCCTCCTTCTCAAGGTTTAGCTCGAAAGTCATGCCATCGGGCAGCTTCTTGAGCAGTTCCTTGAGCTGCGCGCCTGTAGCGGCAGATACCTTGATGGAGATTTCAGCCACCGGTGTGGCTGGGCCAATGCCCCAGCCTTCGAGCTTACCGATCAGGTTGAGCGGCGACGTTGGAGGGGTAGAGAGAGGTATACGCGGTTTGGTGGTGCTGTTTGTGCCACCGAAAATTCCGCCCGGCGTAGAGGCTGGTGTGGATGGAGTACCAGGCTGCGGCTCTTGTACACCGGGGGCCGGGATTGTGCCGCTGCCAAAGATATCGCCGCCCAATCCACCATTGCCTCCAGCGGGTGGCTGCGGCGCGGGCGGCGTAGTGCCGCCGGTGGCGGACATGGCCGAGGGTTCCATCAGGAACACTTCATCGAGCTGACGTCCGGTGTAGGAGAGCTTGGGCCGCAAGCGCCGCCAAGCGGTGTCCTCATCTTCGCCTGCCTGTGTTTGCAGATGCTCCAGATTGCGCAGGTTGATGGCGATCTTGCCGCGCGCGCACAAGCGCAGGATGCGTTCCTTCATTGCGGTTTCCCCCAGCCAGGGGATGCAATCCTGACCCGCAGGGCGAGGCTCTTGCAGTTCACGCAGCAGCTTGCCGAGAGGGGCGTTCTCCGAGGCGGCTTCAAGAACGAGGTCTTCGAAATCCTCGGGAACAAAAAGGTCGTTGGTCAGCGTTTCCTCGATGCCCTCGGGGATTTGTGCGCCTTGCTTTCTCAGGTGTTCCGTACTGAACAGGGATTGCTGCGGGTTCTGGTGGTCATAGCGGTGCAGGATGGCAAACCGATCGAAGCGCTTCTTCAGGTTTTCGCGCAGCGTGCCTTCAAATTCCCTATGAAGTTTCTTGTATTCGGGGCTCTGCCCACTCCATTCCTGCGCCTTCATTTCGGCACGGGCAAGGATGAGGAGGTCGCGGTCCTGAAAGGCGTTGGTGGAGCCGGCACGGGGCAATAAGAAGCGAAGGGTGTTGCGGCGCTTTTGCAGGTGGTCCTTGAGCCAGCGGCCCAGTGTCTGGTCAATCTTTTCCGGCTCTTCGGGCAGCACAAGAATGGGAAGCCGGTCATCCCAGCGCTCCGGCTGCTCGGCTTCGTCGAGCGATGCCCAAGGATCGGTCTGCCACGATTTTGGCAGGGCAATCACGCGGAATGTTTTGGCGACTTCATCGCTGCCGCCAATGACGTAACGCACCTGCTTGGCAAGCTGCACCTGATCGGAACCATCGGTGAACAGCTTGTCGTTGCGCGCGCAGGCCATCAGCTTGGCGCGAGGGTTTTCCTCCTCGCGGAAGACCAAGCGCGGGCCATCCTGGTGGATGTTGAAGCTGTTTTCGACAATAGTCGCCAGCTCGACCTGAAAGGCATTGCCATCCACCGGTTTGCTGCGGGTGATGTCCACCTGCAACGTGGTCGGCTCGGCCCCGGCAAGATTGCCGACGGCGATGGAACGCAGCCACAGCGCGCTCAAGATTTCTTGCAAGTGTGGGGCAAGATTGCCATGGTCGTACACCGCCTCCGTCACCGAAATGATGTTGTGCTGCGCTTTTTCACGCAGGGTGCGGTGGTGTTCGTTGGACACTGAATCCAGCAGCGCTCCAATGCCCGAGGCATCGTCATCCAGCCGGAAATCAGCGGCAGTGAGCACAGGCACCGCTTCGCCCCGGCTCTTGTAGAGGTTGGCCAGGATGCGAATCATGTCGCGCGTTTCTTGTGCATCCGTGGCGATCAGCACCTGTTCCTCAAGCAGGCGCAGCAAGTGTGGCGCGTAAGGCCAGGACTCAGTGAATTCACGGCGCTTGCGATCCTGCTCGGCGGGCGGAACATCCAGCAGGCGGAAATATTCGGAGACGTGTTGCGCAACCAGCGATTCGATGGTGCCGTCTGCAATCTGCAGACGGTTGTCGAACAGGCGATGCAACAGCATCCGCCGCCGATCCTGCTGGATACGCTCGGCATTGCCTCCCGCCTTGAAGTCGATGGCCACCGGGTTGACGCGGTGCACCTGCTGGTAGGCGTCGCTGCCGCCGTTGCGCACAGAGATCACCAGCACCAGTAGGTCGGGGCGCTCTTTGGCGATCTCCGACAGGATCTGGATGAAATTGAACGCCCAGTGCTTCCAAGGGTACTGCTTGGTGTTGGTCAGGCCGTCGTACCAAGTCTGGAATTCGTCCAAGAGCAGCATCGTGGGCCGATGCTCAAGCAGTTCGATGATGAGCTTGTCCGAGGGGATGTCGGTCTTGGCCGCTCCCATACCTTCCCACTTGCCCTTGATGAATTCGCCGCGCGGATGGCGCTCGAACAGCAGGTCCCATAGGAATTTGTAGCGTTGGCGGTGCAGGCTCTCGCCAATGACCAGCATGCCATCGCGCAGTGCGATCTTGCCGATGCCGGGATCACCCAGTGTGCTTGACCAGGAGTTGAGCCATGCGCCCGTTGATGCGGCATCATTGACAGCGTGGTAGAGCACTGCCATCAAGTGAGACTTACCCAGGCCGCGCTCGCCGATCACGACCACTGGCCGCCCTTGGTTGGGGCCTACGGCTTCGATGCCCTTCAGCAGATCGTGGGTGGGATAGGTGATCTCCAAGAATGCCTGTGCGGCGATCTGGGTGGCACCCGTGTTCGAGTCGTTGGAAAGCTCAATGGCCGTCCCTTTGAGGCGCTTGCCCCGAAACTCATCCCGAAGAGTCAATCCAAGCATTACTTACGCACTCCATCGTTGGTTTGGCCATTGGCCGTGTGGACACCATCGCGCGCAGCGTCGAGTCCTTCCAAGGACTGCTGCTTGATCCAGTTGTCAATGTCTGCGCGCGAAAACCGCCACGTCCCTCCAACTTTGAAGGCTGGGATTTTCTTGGCCCCGGCCAACCTGTAGATCGTCCGTTCCGTGACCTTCAGGTAGTCGGCTACCTGCCTGATGGTGAGGATTTCGCCTTCGTTGTTGTCTGGGGGCATCGGGGGAGCCTTGGAGGTCAAACAGTGGCAGGATTGTACAAAATTTTCATGTTCGGGTGATAATTACGCATCTCATGCAGATTTTTCAAGATTGCTGTCGGTCATAAGGCATACGTAAAGATCGGGCAGGAAGCGTTGGCAAGAGGCAAAACAATGGAGCTCCGACATCTACGCTGTTTCCTCGCTGTTGCAGAAGAACTGCACTTTGCCCGTGCAGCCGAGCGGCTGCATATGGAGCAGTCGCCACTGTCGCGCGCCATCAAGGATTTGGAAGAAGAACTGGGCGTGGTGTTGTTCGCCCGCACCACGCGCAGCACGCGAATGACCCGTGCCGGCAAGCTGTTCTTGGTACATGTGCGTCGCGTCTTTGCGGCTTTAGAACAAGCGCGGGACAGCGTGAAGGCCGCGGCGAACGGTTTTCACGGACAGTTGCGCGTCGCTCTTTCGGATGGCATCACCCCCTCGCGCTTGCCTGCACTCCTGAATCCGTGACCTCAATTGAGCCATCCCCTCATGCCAGCCCAACCGCTGCCCGAAAAAGGGATTTCTCGCACTTTTCCCGCCCAGCAGGCCGCGCGAAGGCCCGGCAGCGCGCACAAACACCCCGCACAAGGCGCTTGCAAGCCCATCTAACCGTGTTTTCGCCCGCTTTCGCCACCCCCGGCGCAGCCTTAGCCCCGCAGAACCCTGCGTTTTTCGCCATCCGTGAACTCGCTGAGCCCGATCTGGCCCAGCCAGCAGCCCTAAGCCGCCTTCATCTTGCCAAAGGCGCGCTCAAACACCGCAAAGCCCGAGTCCGAGCCCGAGATGCCCAAGGTCCAGCCTCGGGCGTGGCTGATGACGCGCGCAGCCTTGACCATCAGCTCTTGCATCACGGTCTTGATGCGCCGGCGCAGCGCGGTCTTGCGCATCGGGCTGTCGCTCTCGTGCAGCGTGTACTGCCCCACGATGCGCAACAGGTTCATGGCCAGCGCGGCCAGCGCACACACCAGGTGGTTGGTGGCAAACTTGCCCGAGGGCAGTCGGTTCAAGTCCATGTCGGTCTTGAACTCGGCATGAAACTGCTCGTGCGTGGCATGGTCTCGGTACAGGGTGATGACTTGCTCATGCGTGACTTCTG
>Ga0209316_100590_pt1 | contig 10598 bp, 6 predicted proteins | sample 3C3metaG_FD_184150 | JGI IMG/M metagenome (GOLD analysis project Ga0209316, IMG submission 184150) | Freshwater bacterial and archeal communities from Indian Creek, Illinois, USA - 3C3 metaG (SPAdes) (version 3) | ecosystem: Environmental > Aquatic > Freshwater > Unclassified | place: USA: Indian... | reverse complement strand
CAACAAAAACAAGCTTCACCTCGTTACTTCGCCACACTAGGCCACTTTCCTGCTAAAACAATAATTTTAGCTACCCTAATCGGTCGGCAGGGGTATGTTAGGGCATAGGCGCCTTTCATTACATAACTATTTCACAGCCTTGTCTATAGTACAGCTTGGCACATAGGGGCACTGATCGTGACAGAGGTGATCTTCTCTACACCAACCCAAAATATTTCTCAAAGAACTTCATCAGCTCCTCAATGACACTTTGTTTCTTGGCCGCTCTGTTGCCGCCGCCAAAGCGCGAAGCAGGTGGCATGATCTTATCGATATCTGTGCCAGTTGTCTTTAGTGTGCCATCCCGGAACGAGTTATTGATAAGGCGCTTTGTTTCTTCCTGCTTGAGTTGTTCCTCGCTGATGAGGGCCGCCAGGTCCGCTTCTTTCTGCTCATGAACAAATTTGCGCCAATCTTCATCCACCTTGGTGGAAGCGTTGACTGTGTCAATGAAGTGCTCGATGAGCTCCTTCTTGCTGCGGAGCTGGAGGGTGGAGTTGATGGCCTTGTCGATAGAGCCCAAGATGCTTTTGTCAGCACAGTTAGAGGCATGGTACTTGGCTACTAACATGAGGATGTAGTCGATATTGATTTCAATTTGGCGGATCAGTTCAATTTCAAAGATGATGTCGTCATTGATCTTTTCTTTGTCGACAGTCTTATCTTGGGTGAATTCCTGATACAGATCGATATAGACGCTCTGGTAATCTTGATAATCCCTATCCGTCAGGATTTCATGGCCAGCGAAGCTATCAAAAGCGGTCAGTATGTTCTTTAGGCGCAGGATAGCGCCGAAAAGACGTATAAATTCTTTCTGGTTTTGCTCGCCGCTAATGGCCTGTCCAAGCGGAAAACGCTGCATTAACTCAGCAATCAATGCGCAATAGCCTGGTTGATGTTTGCCGTTCTCCTCAAAACCATAGTAGTAGGCCTCGTAATTTCTGAGGAGGACTATGCCCCCGGCATCCTTATCGCCGAATAAAGCAATGGCCTTATCCGTCTCTGTCTGCAGATCACGGAAGCAGACAATATTACCATAAGTCTTGACCGAATTCAGAATCCGGTTGGTGCGCGAAAAGGCTTGAATCAAACCATGCTGTTTCAGGTTTTTGTCTACCCACAAGGTGTTGAGGGTTGTGGCATCAAATCCCGTTAGGAACATATTGACGACAACCAGCAGGTCGACTTCGCGCCCTTTCATGCGCATGGCTAAGTCCTTGTAGTAGTTCTGGAACTTGTCCGAGGACGTATCAAAATTGACATTGTAATCGGCATTGTAATCCGCGATGGCTGCCTCGAGAAAGTCTCGCGAAGATTTGTCTAGGCTGGCTGTATCAAAGCCTTCTTCAGGTACGCCATCCTCCGGATCTGCTTCGTTGCTGCTGTAGCTAAATATAGTGGCCACATTGAGCTTGCGCCCGCGCTCGGCCAGCTGTTTTTTTAGCTCGGTGTAGTACAACTTCGCAGCCGGTATCGAACTAACCGCCAAAATGGCGTTAAAGCCAGATACCCGCTGCCCTTGCAGTGCATAAAAGCTGCTGCGCTTGGTCTTCTGGTCAAAGTGCTCCAGGATATAGCTGACAACCTCACGAATGCGACTGGGGTCGGCCATGGCCTTTTCGGTATCGATAGCGGATACGTCTTTGTCCAACACATTATTTTTCATCTTTACCGTGTTGATGTAATCGATGCGGAAAGGCAGCACGTTCCCGTCATTGATGGCATCGACGATGGTATAGGTATGCAGCTTTTCCCCGAAGGCTTGTTGCGTCGTTCGCATCTGTGGGTTACGGCCGCTGCCGGCATTGGCCGCAAAGATAGGCGTACCAGTAAAACCGAAGAGATGATAATGCTTAAATGATTTCACGATTTTGCTGTGCATATCCCCAAACTGAGAGCGGTGGCACTCGTCAAAGATAATGACCACGTGCTTTTTAAAGACCTGATGCCCTTTGTTCTTGGCCACGAAGATATCGAGCTTCTGAATGGTTGTTATGATGATGTGAGAGGTGTTGTCCTCTAGTTGCGCTTGCAGTATCTTGGTCGAGGCGTTGCTGTTGGCCGCACCCTTTTGGAACTTATCGTATTCCTTCATGGTCTGGTAGTCTAGGTCTTTACGGTCAACCACAAACAGCACCTTGTCTATGTAAGGCAGCGCCGAAGCGATTTGCGCTGTCTTAAATGAGGTTAGAGTCTTGCCGCTGCCGGTGGTATGCCAAATATAGCCCCCCGCTTCCAGGGTGCCGGTCTTTTTGTAGTTTTTCGCTATCTCAATGCGCGAGAGAATGCGCTCTGTGGCGGCAATCTGGTAGGGGCGCATAACTAACAGCAAACTCTCGGAAGTAAAGACGCAGTACTTCGTCAGCACATTTAAAAGAGTGTGCTTGGCCATAAAAGTCCGGGTAAAGTCCACGAGATCGGCAATGATTTTATTGGTTCCATCCGCCCAATAGGAGGTGAACTCAAAACTATTGCTGGTCTTTTGGCTTATCTTGCGCTCCCCCAGAGCGCTTTCTTTCACATGGCTATGGCGGGTAGTGTTGGAATAATACTTGGTGTGGGTGCCATTAGAGATGATGAAAATCTGCACGTACTCAAATAGACCGCTCGCCGCCCAGAAGCTGTCTCGCTGATACCTCTTAATCTGGTTGAAGGCTTCACGGATAGCGACGCCGCGGCGCTTTAGCTCAACATGAACCAAGGGCAGGCCATTCACAAGGATGGTCACATCATAGCGGGCACCATGAGCCCCTGCAGATTCTTCATATTGATTGATGACCTGTAGGCGGTTGTTATGAATATTCTTCTTGTCAATCAAGTAGATGTTCTTTGTGGAGCCATCGTCTCGGCGTAAAATCTGCACATGGTCAGTCTGTATTTTACGGGTCTTTTCAACGATACCCTCGTTGCTACTGGCGATACACTCCGCAAAGAACCGCGTCCATTCGCCATTAGAGAAAGTGCAATTGTTAAGCTGCTCTAGTTGGTTTCTTAGATTGGCAACCAGGGCAGCTTCATCGCGAACTCGCAGGAACTCGTACCCTTGGGACTCTAGGAGACGAATAAATTCACGCTCCAAGTCAGCTTCGCTCTGATACGAGCCAAAACGGTCATACTCCGCTACATATTCCGCAACAACGGTGGCTTCATTGGTCGAAACCACGATGTTGTACAGGCTCATGCACTCGCCTCCTTCTCGTCTGCCGGACGAGAAGGAAAGGTTAATAATTTGTCGCGGTAATACTCGTATTGCTTGCGCCTAGCTTCGATTTCGGCGGGCAGACCGCTGGTTAGGTCGTTGCAGAGGGCGTCAAAACGGTCGAGGATGGCGACGATGCGCGCTTGTTCTTCAAATGAAGGAGTAGGAACAGGTATCTTATTGAGATTGTCCTGTGTTAATTTTGGCTGTGCTGCAGTAGATATAAAACGGCTTAGATCTATCATGTTCAGATAATATTCGATAAATCTTCTCTCAATGTAAGTTTCAAACTTTAAGACATGAGCATGGTTGTTCACCCATATCTTTCCCGATGCAGAAAAAGCAATTGGAGTAACTCTTGCTACAAGATTTGCCCCATCTTCTGAAACAAGCAAATAGTCGCCATCGAAGATATAGTCGCTTACATAATCAACAATCCCGGATGCTCCATAGTACGGATACTCGCCTGACTCACGATCCCCTTTGGTGACAGGTTTGCGTTTTGAATCCAGATTCATAGCGACTGCTCCCAATGTACCCTTAGGTACGTCATCCCCAAAAGTCATTAACTTGTTTCTGTAATACTCATACTGCTTTTTCCGCGCTATAAGCTCCGCTGTAAGCTCCGCTGTAAGCTCCGCTGTAAGCTCCGTGAAATTGTCCAGTATCCGGACAATTTCCTGCTGCACCGGCAGCGGCGGGAGGGGTAGCACATATTCTTTTCTTATAACAGATGGATGAGCCTTATGAATGTAGTCGTACACTTTTTTTCCCCATTCATTCATCAGAGAATAAAATAAGTACCGCGCATCCACTTGGGTGGAATCGTTTACTTTAAGCCAACCACTAACATTGGTTAGGGAGTAGCAATGTTCATTTCTGTAAAAGAATTTTCCACCCCCATCAATACTCCAACTGATTCGAACGTCGGCAAACATAAATTTTCCATAGCGACCAAACTCGCCATCGCTATTCGCAGATGAAGAATAGACCGGATAATTCCCTGGGAATGCATCTATATCTTTCTTGCTAATTACATTCCCCCGCCCTAATGTTATTAGTCCCATATCCTCATAATCACCCAAGGTCATGTGTATTGCCCCATCAGGACAAAGCTCCGCAATCAACTCATCTAATTTACTCATGTGCCACCTCCTTTTTCAACCATTCTCGACCAGAGCCTGTTTTCAAGTATTTCTCTCTTGTTACCGTTTCTTCAACCGTAATTAGCTGCTCGTGATAAACCATTTTAGTCGGCTTGTACAACTTCGTATGAGTTGCCCCTTTTCCGTTGCAGTGCTCTTTGTAACTGCGTTCTAAATCATCTGTATGACCTTTATATAAAGAGCCATCATCACAAAGAATTACATAAACATACTAATGCTTCGTCAGTCTGCCCACCCCTGCCGCCTGCCTGCCGCAGGCAGGTCAGGCAGGTCAATTTCTGCGATGATCTCAGCAATTTCATCACGCAGAACTTGCTCCCGCGCCACAATTTTTTCAATTTCGGCGTTCAGGGCTTTAATATCAATCACTTCCCGCGTGTCCTTCTGCTCCGCGTAGGTCGAAACAGACAGATTGTAGTCTTGGGCAGCGATAGCGCTATTCGCCACCTTCACCGCGAAATGGTCATGGTCAGCTCGTTTAATATAGGCATCAATAACCGCTTCAATATTTTTCTGTGTGAGCTTATTGCTATTGGTGACCTTGACAAACTCCTTGGAGGCATCAATGAATAGGGTGCTGTTTTCTGTTTTAGACTTCTTTAGAACCATGATACAAGTGGCAATGCTGGTACCGAAGAAGAGATTGTCTGGCAGCTGGATCACGCAGTCGATGTAATTGTTGTCTATTAAGTATTTGCGAATTTTCTGCTCGGCACCACCGCGGTACATCACGCCGGGGAAGCAGACAATGGCAGCAGTGCCATTTGTGGCCAGCCACGAAAGTGAGTGCAGCACAAAGGCCAGGTCGGCCTTAGACTTGGGCGCCAACACCCCGGCCGGAGAGAATCTTGGATCGTTAATAATCAACGGGTTGGCGTCGCCATCCCATTTGATGGAGTAGGGGGGATTAGACACGATGGCTTCAAAGGGCTCATCATCCCAGTGCAGCGGGTGAGTCAGTGTATCGCCATGCCCGATATTAAACTTGTCGTAGTCGATATCATGGAGGAACATATTGATGCGACACAGGTTGTAGGTGGTGATGTTTATTTCCTGCCCGTAGAAACCTTGGCGCACATTCTCCTTGCCGAGGATCTTCGCAAAATTGAGCAAGAGTGAACCAGACCCACAGGCTGGGTCATAGACCTTGTTGACTTCCGTTCTGCCCACCAGGGCGATGCGCGCTAAGAGCTCGCTCACTTCTTGCGGCGTAAAGTACTCGCCGCCGCTTTTGCCGGCATTGGAAGCATACATTCCCATCAGAAACTCATAGGCATCGCCAAAGGCATCAATGGTGTTGCCCTGATAGTCGCCTAGCTTCATTTCGCCCACGCCATTCATGAGCTTAACAAGTCTTTCATTCCGCCTGGCAACGGTTGCGCCCAACTTGTTGCTGTTGACATCGACATCATCAAACAATCCCTTGAAGTCATCCTCACTGGGCGCTCCCTGAGCTGAACTCTCAATGTTACGGAAGGCTCGCGCCAGAGTTTCGTTAAGGTTCTCGTCCCCCGCAGCCTTTTTTCTTACATTTACAAATAGCTCGCTAGGCAGGATGAAGAAACCCTTGGTATGCACCAGATCCATGCGTGCTTCTTCTGCTTCACTGTCCGTAAGTTTGGCATAATCAAAACCTTGCTTTCCTGCTTCAAGCTCATCACGGTTGATGTAGTCTGTCAGGTTCTCTGAGATATAGCGATAAAAAAGCATGCCGAGGACGTATTGCTTAAAATCCCAGCCGTCCACGCTGCCTCTAAGGTCATTGGCAATACCCCAAATGGTGCGGTGCAGTTCCGCGCGCTCCTGTTCTTTTTTGTTATCAGCCATTGTTCCACTTCTCCTCTTTACCCGTACTTGGTACAAACTCCATGACAACCCCAGAGCCTGTTGTCGCTTGACACCATGCTTTGCCCCCGCAAGTATATTCCAATTATATAGATAAAACGAGAAAGTAACAATTTGATTTAATAACGCAGTTTGTTTAGCGCCTAACTATGCCAGAAACCAGACATCCCCGACAACTGCAGGGACATAATTGGCAACTCAGAAGAGAGCGAAAAACGGCATAGCCGCAATAAACGACTATGCCGAATTTTTTCTGCAATTGTAGATCCCTATTTTACCACTATAAACGGGGGTATTGTGTTTTGGAGCGGGTGAAGGGAATCGAACCCTCGTAGCCAGCTTGGGAAGCTGGTGCTCTGCCATTGAGCTACACCCGCGCTTATCGTGTTTATTCTACCATATGCCCCTAGGCTATGCCAAGATAGCCCTTGGGCTATACCAAGCTAACGGGCGCCAAATTTGCGCAGCAAGTCAACCATGGCAGTATGCCCACCTGATTGCGCGAGCGCGATCGCAGTATGGCCCGCTACAGTAGCCTTGACATCAGCTTGATACTCAAGTAACAGAGAGGCAATAGTCAAATGGTTATCTTGTGCGGCCATAAGCAGAGCTGTGGCCCCTTGTTCGTTAGCTAAATTGACCTTGGCATCTGCTGCGAGCAGGGACTCGACAATGGCCTGGTGTCCTTCCTGCACGGCTACCATGAGGGGGGTAAAGCCGCCCTCCATCGTAGCGTCTACCGCCGCCAGGCTACTTAGTAGCCGCGTCATAGTCTCCACATGCCCAGCTTGTGCTGCCAGATGCAAGGCCGTCGCTCCATTGGGGAGTGCGGCGGCGATATCTGCGCCCTTGTCTAAGAGATACCCTAGGCTAACCACATCTTGGCTGCTGACGGCTAGGAGAAGTGCCGTTGCTCCGTTCGTATGCAAGAGATTAACGTCTGCCCCCTTGTCGAGCAAGAGCTTAGTCATTTCTGGCAAGCTATTATGAGCTGCCACGTGAAGTGGCGCCCATCCCTCTTTACTGACTTGATTGGGCGAAACGCCCGCGGTCAGCAATAGCTCGACTACGGCACCTTGTCCATATAGCACAGCATACATAAGAGGGGTATGACCTTCTTCATTTTCGCTCGACTTATCCATGCCCGCGCGCACAAAGAGATCTACAATTTCTGTCTGCCCCGCCTCTATGGCGGCGAAAAAACTTTCGGCATCGAATGCCACACCTTGGCGCGTCAGTGCCGTGCGTGCCGTTAGCGCGCAGCCCGTCAACATACTGAGGGCGATAAGTAGCGCTGTGAAGATAAAAATCTTACGCATATGTCCACTCCTACTATTAAGCTTCGTTAACTCAATTCGCCATCGCGGCAAAAATCCCTGTTCTACAGCGCCGGGAAAAATAGCAAGGGCAATTGGTCACTGGCAACATTGACTGCTATCTAGCTACAAACTCCCCTCTGATGACATAACCTAAACAAATTTAGGCAAGCATGCAGGAAAATAGACGAAAGCTGCGAAATACTGCTATATAGCACAAGGGGAAGGACCACAAGTCCAAAGACGATACATTCTATGGCCCTTGGCAAAAAAGTAGGGGGACATATGCCAGCAAATCCCTAGTATCTAGTAAGGAGGGAAGACTCGCTGCCCGGACTGGGACAGTTGGCTGGTCAATAATAAGAAAAGGACGTGACTATGTGAAACTAATCGGTAGACTGCTTTTCGCTATTGTCGGCGGTATTCTGCTCGGCCTGTATGCGCCGGATTTCCTGACACGAATCCTCATCACCATCCAAGGGCTAGTTGGGCAGCTCATCTTTTTTAGCATTCCCCTCATTATCGTGTTTTTTATCGCGGATGGCGTCATTGGACTGGGAGCAAGAAGCACCAAGCTGGCCCCACTTACTGTTGGTTTTGCCTATCTATCCACAATCTTGTCGGGCTTGCTGGCCTACATCGTGACCATGGCTCTAGAGCCTGTTATTGCTGGCGTTGCTGGCGAACTGATTACTGGCACCAAGCTGACTCCTTTCTTTACACTGGCTGTCGCCCCCGTATTTGGCGTAATGTCCGCCTTGGCCCTTTCTTTTGTGCTAGGAATCGGCGTAGTTACGACCGGTAGCGCAACTATGGCCCGACTGCTCGGCGAAGGAAAGAACATTATTGAGAAACTTATTGCCAACGTCATAATCCCACTGATCCCTTTCTTTATAGGCGGCATTTTCGCCGGCCTGGCGGCCGAGGGCACCGTGTTTAACACCCTGCGCGCCTTCGGCCTCGTGCTCGTCCTAGCCGTCTTCCTCCAATGGGTATGGATTTTTGTCTTGTATGGCGTTGCAGGTTTTGTCGCCAAAAAACCTGTACTAAGCTCTATCAAATCTATGATGCCTGCCTACATAACCGCAGTGGGAACTATGTCTAGCGCAGCAACCATGCCGGTAACTCTGCAACAAGCCCGTCTACTTCCTATCCGCAAAGAAATTTCGGACTTTGTTATCCCCCTTTGTGCGACTATCCATCTCTCTGGTAGCACCATCGCCATCACCATGTGCGCTATGGCCGTTATGATCATTAACCCGGCCTACACTCCTCCTGATTTTATGGGAGTGATGCCCTTCATTTTTATGCTCGGCATTATCATGGTCGCAGCTCCTGGCGTACCCGGCGGCGCCATTATGGCTGCTTACGGACTGCTCGGTACCATGCTCGGCTTTAACGAAGCGGCGCTCGGCCTAATGGTAGCGCTGTACATGGCACAAGACAGCTTCGGCACTGCTACTAATGTGGCGGGCGATGGCGCCTTGGCTATTCTCGTAGACAAGTTTGCGGAGTAGTTAAGCATCTCCTATCTCGACTTTGGCAGCAAAAAGTAAAAATGAAGGCCAGAAACGCTTATCCCACAAGCGCTTCTGGCCTTTTGCGTGGTACAAAAAGTTGTAGCGCAACGGCGCTGCTTTTTGACTTGCGGTCTACTTTAGTCACTGAGACAGTCAAGGCCAAAATTCCACTCCTTGTGACCCGACAATCGCATTTTTTTGAAACAACTGGCTGCGCACAGTCTGCACTACCATGCCAAGGGGGTATTTATCTTAACAGTGTCCGAGCTCTTGCTTGTGTCACGTTCTTACCATGCGCTTCTCCATATATCCCGTACATCCGCTAAGCTGAGCCGTTTGGGATTATTGTTAAGCAACCGGGTAACACCCATAGTTGCCTCAGCTAGCCCGTCGAGGGCCTTTTCGGGTACGCCCAAATCGCGGAGGCAGACTGGGATGCCAATGTTTTGGCACAGTTCTGTTATGGCCTCTAAGCCATGCATAGCCGCTTTTTCAAGCGGTAGTCCTTGTGCTCCCTCAGATATCGCCTGTGCCATCTGCGCATACTTAGGGTAGTTGGCTGGCAGGTTGTGTCGCAAGACATGGGGCAGCAACACGCCATTAGCGAGTCCATGCGGTACGTGGAAACGCGCTCCGAGAGGGTAAGCCAAGGCGTGGACAGCCGCAACGCCCGCGGTGCCAAAGGCGATGCCAGCAAGCATCGAGCCTTCAGCCATTTTGTGGCGAGCCAAGTGGTCAGCGCCGTCCAAGACGGCAACTTCCAAGCTTTCGACAATTAGCTTAATGGCCGCAAGCGCTAAGGCATCAGTGTAGGCGCAGGAATTTAGGCTAGTGAAGGCTTCGATAGCGTGGACTAGGGCGTCTACGCCTGCTGCAGCAGTTAGCGTACTAGGGCAACTGTACGTAAGCTCAGGATCGACAAGGGCCACCCTAGCGAGCAAGTGACGACTAACTATACCCATCTTTAGTTCCTTGTCTGGATCGCCGAAGATAGCGATATTTGTGACTTCGCTGCCTGTTCCGGCGGTAGTTGGGATTAAGATGGTGTTAAGGCAAGCCCCGGGAACCTTATCGATGCCGACATAATCTTGCCCTCGGCCACCGTGAGCGAAGAGAATTGCTAATCCTTTGGCAGTGTCAAGGCTCGAACCTCCGCCCACACCTACTAAGAGATCAAACTTGCTCCCACTGAATCCCTGGGCGACGTTGTCCAATCTAGGGTAGGTCGGCTCAGGCTCGGAGTCAGCAAAAACCTCCGTCCTCAGACCTGCCTTTGAGAGCTGCTCCACAGCTGGGCCCACCAACCCAGCCTTGTAAACCCCGGCATCGGTAACGACAAGGGCTTTGGTCGCACCTAGTTTACGCGCTTCATCGCCTAGAGTTGCCACACAGCCGGCACCAAATCTAATGGTTTGAGGCGCTATGATGGTGTAACTCTTGGTGTTCATTATTATTTCCCTCCATCTACTCTGGTAATCCGACTTCCTATTCAACGGTGTTTCCCCTTAATGAT